>Ga0255765_1002460_pt1 | contig 20880 bp, 11 predicted proteins | sample 041ome_8_FD_179965 | JGI IMG/M metagenome (GOLD analysis project Ga0255765, IMG submission 179965) | Coastal salt marsh microbial communities from the Groves Creek Marsh, Skidaway Island, Georgia - 041407BS metaG (version 2) | ecosystem: Environmental > Aquatic > Marine > Intertidal zone > Salt...
GATAAAATTATAATATTGACGATTTACCAATCCCTGACCGATTGGCCAAAATCACCGGTGACACACAGTGCCGCGGTTGAGGGTGTCAAACGCAATGCAGAAACCCCCAAGGCGACTGCACCTATATTTCACGACCAAATTCCAGCGTTTGAAATCCCAAAACATCTTGATGCGGATACGAAACGCAAGATCGAATTTTTAATTAAGAATTTTCCAAAGGAAACAGACGTCGCCCCAAACGATTGCAAGGCGACCCTGCAGATTGAAAAAATTAACACCCTATTAGGGAAACAGATCTTGAAAGAACTTGGCGTCACTGCCGAAGCTTCTCGAAAGGTCCACTAAAACAAACGTTTATCCAGCCCCGCTTGTGGGTTGGGTAAACACTGCTCATCGACAAAATACTTTGTTCGCGCATATTGAGGTCCCACATGAAACAACATCTTTCTCTCCCAAATACCATGTCCACCCCAAAAAATGTGGTTGGAACGGAATGCACAGATCATCAAAAAATGCTCAGCCTTTTGCGATCCGATCACAAAGACCCCTATTTAAAGCGCCATATAAAGTTTTTCACGCAGGCATTTCGTCGTCTTCAAACACACGAGGTTGGCGACGAAGTGTCGAAACAACATCTTAAACAAATCACGTCGCTGATGGCCCAACAAATCCTGTCCGAGCTTGAAGTATCAAGCAGTATGAAGACATTGAATTAACCTGTCTTTGTTGGAAAAATACGTCCAGCGGGTCAAAACCGCTGGACGCTCAAATGGGGCTGATATATAAGCAGCAACATGACCAATTTTTCGATCATCATTATTCGAATTATATTCCCGGCACTCTGATTTGAGCTGCCGGGCCAAGGCGTTTGATGTGTCGCGCCGCCCTATCCCCTGATATGCAACCGAGAATACGAAGGACCGTTAAAATGGGCTCGGATACACCTGACTACAAAGATACTTTGAACCTGCCAAAAACCGAATTCCCAATGCGTGCAGGTCTGCCGCAGCGCGAACCACAGTGGTTAGAGCGGTGGGAAAAGATGGGGATTTATGATCGCCTGCGCGAAAAAACCGGACGTGCGCCCTTTATCCTTCACGATGGCCCTCCGTATGCGAATGGTCATCTTCATATTGGTCACGCGCTGAACAAAGTGCTGAAAGACTTCATCGTCCGCAGCCAACAAATGTTAGGCCGCGACGCACGGTATATCCCCGGTTGGGATTGTCACGGTCTGCCAATCGAATGGAAGATCGAAGAACAGTATCGCGCCAAAGGCAAAAACAAGGACGAAGTTAACGTCGTCGATTTCCGTCAAGAATGCCGCAAGTTTGCCGAAGGCTGGGTCGATATCCAACGCGAAGAATTCAAGCGTTTGGGGATCACCGGCAAATGGGAAAACCCCTATTTGACGATGAATTTCCACGCCGAACGTGTGATTGCCGAAGAATTCATGAAATTCCTCATGACAGGTACCCTCTACCAAGGGTCCAAGCCCGTCATGTGGTCACCTGTTGAAAAAACCGCATTGGCCGAAGCCGAGATCGAATATCACGATCACAAATCCCACACGATTTGGGTGCCGTTTAAATTCCGCACAGCGCCTGAGGCAATTGCCAATGCCCGCGTGGTGATCTGGACCACGACACCTTGGACGATCCCGTCGAACAAGGCCGTCGCCTATAACCCCAAAATCGCATATGGCCTGTACCGCGTCGAAGAAACCCAAGACGAAAGCTGGACCAATGTTGGCGATCTTTACATCTTTGCCGACAAGCTGGCGGCGGATGCATTGGAAAAATCACGCGTCACAACATTTACCCGCGTGGCAGATGTGACCAACGATCAAATGGCGGATGCCGTCTGTGCGCACCCGCTTGCCGAGATGGATGAATTCTGGTCCTACGACGTGCCAATGATCGACGGCGACCACGTCACCGATGACGCAGGCACAGGGTTTGTTCACACCGCGCCAAGCCACGGCGCGGACGACTATGAATGTTTTGTCAAACGCAATTGGATGGATCGCATGACCCACAACGTGGGCGAAACATCTGAATTCCTGCCCCATGTTCCCTTCTTTGCGGGACTTCAAGTCTTTGATCACAAGGGCAAAGAAGGAAAAGCAAACACAGCCGTCATCGAAAAACTGGTTGAGGCAGGCAGCATCATCGCACGCGGCCGCGTCACCCATAGCTATCCGCATTCTTGGCGGTCCAAAGCACCGGTTATTTTCCGCAACACACCACAATGGTTTGCGGCGATTGATCGCGCTGTTGGTGATGGTCAGGACGACTATGGCACAACAATCCGCGAACGTGCGCTCACATCTATCGACACGCTGGTCAAATGGACCCCGCAAACAGGCCGCAATCGTCTGTTTTCGATGATCGAAGCACGCCCTGACTGGGTTCTATCGCGCCAACGCGCATGGGGCGTTCCGCTGACCTGCTTTACGAAAAAAGGTGCCTTGCCAACGGATGACGATTTCCTGTTGCGCAACACGGATGTGAATGCCCGCATCTCAGAGGCATTTGAAACCGAAGGTGCGGACGCGTGGTACAAAGATGGCGCGAAAGACCGTTTCCTAAGTGGCTTGGTGAACCCGGACGACTATGATCAAGTCTTTGACATCCTTGACGTTTGGTTCGACTCGGGCTCAACCCACGCCTTTGTTCTGCGTGACCGCGAAGACGGGTCAGATGATGGCTTGGCGGATCTGTATTTGGAAGGCACCGATCAACACCGCGGTTGGTTCCATTCCTCGATGTTGCAAGCCTGCGGCACACGTGGACGCGCGCCCTATCGCGGGGTGTTGACGCATGGGTTCACCTTGGATGAAAAAGGCATGAAGATGTCGAAATCCTTGGGCAACACCATCGCGCCCGAACAGGTGATCAAACAATACGGCGCGGATATTTTGCGGCTTTGGGTGGCGCAATCAGACTATACCGCCGACCTGCGGATCGGTCCGGAAATCTTGAAAGGTGTCGCCGACAGCTATCGTCGTTTGCGTAACACGATGCGGTTTATGTTGGGCTCATTGGCAGATTATACCGCCGCTGACCAAATGGATCCTGCGGATATGCCCGAATTGGAACGTTGGGTTCTGCACCGTTTGGCCGAACTGGATGCAAAAGTGCGATCAGGTTACGACGCCTATGATTTCCAAGGCGTGTTCCAAGCCATCTTTACCTTTGCGACTGTGGATCTGTCATCGTTCTATTTCGATGTGCGCAAGGACGTGTTGTATTGCGATGGTGATACAGTGGAACGGCGCGCGGCGCGCACAGTGTTGGACATCTTGTTCCATCGTTTGACAACGTGGCTTGCGCCAATCTTGGCCTTTACGATGGAAGAGGTTTGGTTAGAACGCTATCCAGGCGATGACAGTTCGGTTCATTTGGTTGATATCCCTGACACCCCAGCGGATTGGCTTGATGCCGAGTTGGCGGCGAAATGGGCAGGCATCCGCCGCGCCCGCCGTGTCGTCACCGCAGCGCTCGAGGTGCAGCGCACCGAGAAGGTCATCGGCGCAAGCCTAGAAGCGGCACCAACCGTCTATGTCAACGATGCAGCATTGGCCGAAACCTTGGGATCTGTCCCGTTTGCGGATATCTGTATCACATCATCCATCGCAATCACCGCAGGATCTGCACCTGCCGGAACATTTGCAATTGCGGATATCGCTGGAATTGGCGTGCAGTTTGAAAAAGCAACGGGCGAGAAATGCAAACGTTGTTGGAAAATTATGCCCGATGTCGACACCCATGCTCACGCAGGTGTCTGCGGCCGGTGTAACAGCGCACTAGGGTAATACAAACTTAAGGAAAAATACCCCGATCCGTGATCGGGGTATTTTTTTACGCATCAGACAACGTCGTCGTAGAACACGGTCAAGTCATTGATCCCAACAACGGTCAATGTGTGCCCAGCATAACTGAACACCGTGTTGGCCCCAACAACCGAAGCGTAGGTATTCACGAAGGCAGTTGCATCGCCCAACGTTGACAGCGGGGCGCCCCATAGATCAATCGTGTCAATGTCATCTTCGAAACCAACGATACGATCATTTCCGTTGGTCGCGACATAGAGATCATCCCCCAAACCGCCGACCATCGTATCATTCCCAAGGCCGCCGTTTAAGGTGTCGTTTCCATCGTCACCCCAAAGCCGATCATTCCCAGATCCACCAAACAGCACATCATCCCCAAGTCCACCGTGTAACGCATCATATCCGCTGTTGCCGCGTAGGATGTCATTGCCATCATCCCCCCACAAAATATCGCGACCATTGTTCCCAAAGATAAAGTCATCCCCCGTTCCACCGCGAATGGTATCATCCCCCCGATCGCCATAGACGGTATCATTGCCGCCCCCCGCCAAGATGCGGTCATACCCGATTCCGCCGCTGACAAAGTCATTGCCGTCACCTGCGTCAATTGTGTCGTTCCCAGCATCGCCGTAAATTGTATCTGCGGCATGATCATTGCCGCCCAAAATACTATCGTTACCATTCCCTCCGTAGAGCAGGTCAGAGTTGGCACCGCCGTCAATGATATCATCGCCATCCCCACCATTGAGGGCATCATTGCCGCCTACGCCTTTGAGAGTGTCGTTACCACCCGCGCCATCCAGGGTGTCATTGCCCTTGCCTGCATAGATGTTATCATTCCCATCGCCACCATCGGCAAAGTCATGGCCATCCCCCATGCTGGCGCTGTCATGTCCTGCGCCTAGATAAACGACATCGTTCCCCGCGCCCATATACAGCTTGTCATTTCCGTCGCCTGCTGTGACGGAGTCGTTGCCGTCGCCTCCATCAATCGTGTCATCGCCTGATCCCGCGTCGATGCTGTCATCACCGTCTCCGCTACGGATCATGTCATCGCCATCACCGCCATCGATAACATCTGCGCCGTCGCCTGCTTCGAGGGTATCGTTGCCGGCACCTCCATCAAGAGTATCGGGTGCATGATCAGAGCCGCCATAAATATAGTCATTACCGTCACCACCGAACAAAACGTCCGAGTTCGTACCACCGTCGATCCAATCATCGCCGTCTTCACCATAAATCAGATCGTTGCCACCAACACCTTTCAGAGTGTCATCCCCGAGGCCACCATAAACGGTATCGTTTCCTTTGGCTGCATATATGGTATCATTCCCATCACCACCATCGGCAAAGTCATGGCCATCGCCCATGCTGGCACTGTCATGTCCCGCGCCAAGATGAACGACATCGTTCCCCGCGCCCATATACAGCTTGTCATTTCCATCACCGGCTTCGACGTAGTCGTTGCCGTCGCCTCCATCAATCTTGTCATCGCCTGATCCTGCGTCGATGCTGTCATCACCGCTCTCGCCTCGGATCACGTCATCGCCATCCCCGCCAAGAATGATGTCATGCCCATCGCCGCCATTTACAACGTCATCCCCAGCGCCCGCATCAATTTCATCGTTGCCAGCATCGGCAACAATGGTGTCATTTCCATCACCTGAGTAAATTAAATCGCCCAGTAAGGATCCCGTCATCAATTCCGACGCAGGCCCGCCTGAAATCAAATTTGTGGCTATCAATGGTAAAGTAAGTGTCATTTTCGTTTCCTAAAATTAGATATCAAATGTGAAAAGATTTCGTTCCAACGAGCTTCGATAAATTGGCCCCCATTTCGCGTCCAAAGATCCACGAGACGGAAGCGCAAATTCATCTGTATTTTCGTCCTGCAACAGAATAATTGGTGCACGACGCTCTGCCACCGGGGCGACACGTGGTGCGTGTGACACCCAATATCGCGGCGTGATTTCATTTACCCGAAATGGGGCACCATACCGCGTTGTCAGAGTGACGACCTTTTCAGAAACTGAATTGGTCTGAAATAGGTTAAAGAGCACGCTAATAGAGTGATCCCTTTGCACCGCTGAGTTCACGGCAGAGGGGGTTTGCCTTTTGCCACCCGACGCATCAGATAGGTCCCGAATACAGCTCCCTGTTTGATTGTTTTTCACAATCAATGCTATCTTGTGATGCAATTCAGACACAGCAATACCCCCAACTATTCAAAGGTATTGTTCACACATTCATAAGATTCGAAAAACTACACTTTTGTTTATTAAATTAACACAAATTAACAAATCTATGTGGACTGTGCGCAAATAGTATTAAAATGGGATATTATCCGTCGCAGTGACAAAGCGTGCGACAACTTTCTTTACCCCTGCTTTTTCGAATGCAATTTCTAGTTTGTCGCCCTCGGTACCAATGACTGCGCCATAACCGAACTTTTGGTGGAACACACGATCCCCCAAGCCAAAGACAGGTGATGCCGTGGCATCGATCGTCATTGTGCGCGCCTCTGACGGTGATGATAAAGATCGGCTGCCGGCACGGTCTTGCATCCGCCGCCAGCCGGGCGAATTATAGACATTTGCATCCGCTGCGCGGTCGTGAAGCGTGGATGACATCCCAACCGCGCCAAAGCCACCGCCATAAAGCCCGGGCGGGGTCAGCACGTCGATATGGTCTTCTGGCAACTCGTCAATGAACCGCGACGGCAGAGAGGATTGCCACTGCCCAAACACTCGGCGGTTTCCCGCAAAAGAAATCGTGCAAAGCCGTTCGGCACGCGTGATCCCGACATAGGCCAATCTGCGTTCTTCTTCCAAACCCTTCTGGCCGCTTTCATCCATAGAGCGTTGTGATGGAAACAAACCATCTTCCCACCCGGGCAAGAACACGACCGGAAATTCCAACCCTTTGGCGGCGTGAAGCGTCATGATCGACACTTTTTCACCCGTTTCGTCGGTTTCGTTGTCCATCACCAAACTGACATGTTCTAAAAACCCTTGCAGATTTTCGAACTGCTCCAGCGCTTTCACCAATTCCTTTAGGTTTTCCAATCGGCCCGGGGCCTCGGGCGTTTTGTCGTTTTGCCACATGGTGGTATAACCGCTTTCATCCAAGATGATTTCGGCCAATTCCATATGTGACAGATCAGCATCCCCTGTCATGCGGCCCCAGCGATCCAGCCCATCAATTAAAACGCGCAGCTCTGCCCCGGCTTTGCCACCCAATCCATTTTCCGACGCCAATATGCGCGCACCATCAACCAAAGACACCCCATTCGCGCGGGCGCAATGTTGGATTTTCTGCTGCGCTTTGTCGCCGATGCCGCGCTTTGGTGTGTTTACGATCCGCTCGAACGCCAGATCATCATCGGGGCTGACGACAACGCGGAAATAGGCCATCGCATCGCGAATTTCCATACGCTCATAAAATCGTGGGCCGCCAATGACGCGATACGGCAAGCCTATTGTCAAAAACCGATCTTCAAAGGCCCGCATTTGGTGGCTGGCCCGTACCAAAATCGCCATGTCATCCAATCCCTGCGGGTCGGCACCACGCGTGCCGCGCTGGATTACTTCGATCTCTTCCCCGATCCAACGCGCTTCTTCTTCTCCATCCCAATGGCCGATCAAGCGCACTTTTTCACCGTGATCCAGATCGGTCCAAAGCCGTTTTCCTAGCCGCCCTTGGTTTCCTTCGATCACACCGCTTGCTGCCGCCAAAATATGTGGGGTTGAGCGATAGTTTTGTTCCAACCGGACCACAACGGCACCTGGAAAATCCTTTTCGAATTTCAAGATATTGCCAACCTCGGCCCCGCGCCAACCATAGATCGACTGATCATCATCCCCAACACAGCAGATGTTTTTATGCGCGCCAGCCAGTAGCCGAAGCCAAAGATATTGCGCGACGTTGGTATCTTGGTATTCGTCGACAAGGATATATTTAAACCAACGCTGATACTGTTCCAAAATATCGGTATGCACCTGAAAAATGGTGACCATGTGCAACAACAGGTCGCCAAAATCCACGGCATTCAATTCCCGCAAACGCGTTTGATATTGATCATAGATTTCGGTACCGCGATTGTTGAATGCCGATGCCTCAGCCGATGGCACTTTTGCGGGCGTCCAGGCACGGTTTTTCCAATGATCTATGATTCCCGCCATTTGACGGGCGGGCCATCGTTTTTCATCAATATTATTCAGCGCCAGCACCTGTTTGATCAGGCGAATTTGATCGTCGGTGTCCAAAATGGTGAAATTGCTTTTCAACCCCACCAATTCGGCATGACGGCGCAACAGCTTGACACAAATCGAATGGAACGTTCCCATCCATGGCATGCCTTCCACCGCTTGCCCCAAAAGCACGCCAACACGATTTTTCATTTCGCGCGCCGCTTTGTTGGTAAATGTCACCGACAAAATTTCATTCGGACGCGCACGACCGGTGGACAACAGATGCACAATGCGGCTGGTCAATGCCTTGGTCTTGCCCGTTCCTGCACCCGCAAGCATCAAAACAGGACCATCCAATGCTTCGACGGCTTGTCGCTGCGCGGGGTTCAAATCATTCAAATACGGGGTAGGTCGCGCGGCCATCGCACGCGCAGACAGGCTTGCCCCTTCAAAGGCATTTGATTCATCATAGCTGCTCATGACGTATTTGTAGCGCGAAGCGACGCGTTTGAAAAGAGGATGTTCGTCATATGTTCCTATTCTTTTTCCATGCAGCATCGGGATAGGATTCGGGACACTGTGGGAAAATAACGTCACATATCATTACCTATTTCGTATCGGTAATACGTCGTCAGATTACCCCCGTTTTTACGGAATCAAATTCCAATAAAAATAGGGGATTCAGAAAAAACAACAGAATTTTGTGATCACAATTTTTGATCACAAAATAATACGGTGAAATGTTACAGAATTATTACAAAACCTGTTGACAGGCCTTCTTCTGCATTGCAGCATCGCAACAACTCAATAATAGGTCAAAATGATTGACCAAAAATCGGAGAGCCCCTTAATGCCCGACTTTAAAAAAATCCTGATTGCCAACCGTGGTGAAATCGCCATCCGCATTATGCGGGCCGCGAATGAGATGGGCAAAAAGACGGTTGCGATTTACGCCGAAGAAGACAAGCTATCGCTGCACCGGTTCAAAGCAGACGAAGCCTATCGCATCGGCAAAGGCATGGGCCCTGTCCAAGCCTATCTTTCGATTGATGAAATCATTCGCGTCGCTCGCGAATGCGGCGCGGATGCGATCCATCCGGGCTATGGCCTGTTGTCGGAAAACCCAAATTTCGTGGATGCCTGCGCCGCAAATGGCATTACCTTTATCGGACCAAAGGCAGACACCATGCGCGCCTTGGGTGACAAAGCCTCGGCGCGCAAAGTCGCCGTTGCGGCCGGCGTACCGGTGATCCCTGCAACCGAAGTTTTGGGCAACGACATGGATGCCATTCGCGCAGAGGCGGCTGAAATCGGCTTTCCTTTGATGCTCAAGGCCTCATGGGGTGGCGGCGGTCGCGGCATGCGTCCGATTTATAACGCCGAAGAATTGGCCGACAAAGTCTTGGAAGGCCGCCGCGAAGCCGAAGCCGCCTTTGGCAATGGCGAAGGCTATTTGGAAAAAATGATCACCCGCGCCCGCCACGTCGAAGTCCAGATTTTGGGTGATAAACATGGCAGTATCTATCACCTGTGGGAACGTGATTGTTCGGTCCAACGCCGCAACCAAAAGGTCGTTGAGCGTGCGCCCGCGCCCTATTTATCCCAAGAACAGCGCGAACATATCTGCGATTTGGGTCGCCGCATTTGTGCGCATGTGAATTATGAATGCGCCGGCACGGTCGAATTTTTGATGGATATGGACAGTGGTGAATTCTACTTTATCGAAGTCAACCCGCGCGTCCAAGTCGAACACACCGTCACCGAAGAAGTCACTGGCATCGACATCGTCCAAGCGCAAATCCTGATTGCCGAGGGCAAAACCCTGACCGAAGCAACCGGCAAAGCCGATCAATCCGAGATCACGTTGCACGGCCATGCCTTGCAAACCCGCGTCACAACAGAAGATCCGCAAAACAATTTCATCCCTGACTATGGCCGCATCACCGCCTATCGCTCGGCCACGGGGATGGGCATTCGATTGGACGGCGGAACCGCCTATTCTGGCGGGGTGATCACACGTTATTATGATAGCTTGTTGGTCAAGGTCACCGCATGGGCCCCCACCCCGGAAAAGGCAATCCTGCGTATGGACCGTGCGCTGCGCGAATTCCGTATTCGTGGCGTCGCGACAAACATTGCCTTCGTCGAAAACCTTTTGAAACATCCGACATTTTTGTCGAATGAATACACAACAAAATTCATCGACGACACGCCCGAATTGTTCCAATTCAAAAAACGCCGTGACCGCGGCACCAAGGTGTTGACCTATATCGCCGATATCACCGTAAACGGTCACCCCGAAACGGCAGGCCGCCCCGCGCCAAGCCCGGATGCCCGCGATCCGCGCGCGCCTGCCCATGGCGATCAAATGTCGTATGGCACCCGCAACCTGTTGGAACAAAAAGGTCCAAAAGCGGTTGCTGACTGGATGCTAAAGCAAAAGCAACTTTTGATCACCGACACCACGATGCGCGACGGCCATCAATCGCTACTGGCCACACGGATGCGGTCCATAGATATGATCAAGGCCGCGCCTGCTTATGCTGCCAATTTGCCACAACTGTTTTCCGTCGAATGTTGGGGCGGTGCGACATTCGATGTGGCCTATCGCTTCTTGCAAGAATGCCCATGGCAACGCCTGCGGGATCTGCGTGCAGCGATGCCGAACCTTATGACACAGATGTTGCTGCGCGCGTCCAACGGGGTTGGCTATACCAACTATCCCGATAACGTCGTGCAATCCTTTGTAACCGAAGCCGCAAAAGGCATCGACGTGTTTCGCGTGTTCGACAGCCTCAACTGGGTTGAAAACATGCGCGTGGCAATGGATGCGGTGATTGCTGCGGACAAAATCTGCGAAGGTACCATTTGCTATACGGGCGACATCCTGAACCCAGATCGCGCAAAATATGACCTGCACTACTACGTCAAAATGGGCCAAGATCTGCGCGATGCAGGCGCCCATGTCTTGGGGCTCAAGGATATGGCAGGCCTGTTGAAACCGGCCGCCGCGCGAAAGCTGATCAAAACCTTGAAAGAAGAGGTCGGTCTGCCCATTCATTTCCACACGCACGACACATCCGGCATCGCCGCCGCCACGATTTTGGCCGCAGCAGAGGCAGGTGTTGATGCGGTCGATGCGGCCATGGATGCGTTTTCGGGCGGAACATCACAGCCCTGTCTGGGATCGATCGTCGAAGCGTTGCGCCACACCGATCGCGACACAGGGTTGGACATCGAACATATCCGCGCGATGTCAGATTATTGGGAACAGGTGCGCCACCAATACACCGCCTTTGAAAGCGGCCTTGATGCCCCTGCCTCCGAAGTCTACCTGCACGAAATGCCGGGGGGACAGTTCACAAACCTCAAGGCCCAAGCACGCTCTATGGGGCTTGAGGATCGCTGGCACGAGGTCGCCCGCACCTATTCCGACGTGAACCAAATGTTTGGCGATATTGTCAAAGTCACCCCCTCTTCCAAAGTTGTGGGCGATATGGCCCTCATGATGGTTGCGCAAAACCTGACCCGCGCCCAAGTCGAAGACCCAAAGACCGAAGTCGCCTTTCCCGACAGCGTCATCGACATGATGCGCGGCAATCTGGGCCAGCCCCATGGCGGCTTCCCAGAAAAGATCGTGCAAAAGGTGCTCAAAGGCGAACAGCCAAATCTGGACCGCCCCGGCAAACACCTAGCCCCCGTTGATTTGGAAAAAACACGTGCAGAGCTGTCCAAAGACCTCGAAGGTATGAAAATCGACGACGAGGATTTGAATGGATATCTGATGTATCCCAAGGTGTTTTTGGATTATATGGGGCGCCATCGCACCTATGGTCCTGTGCGCACATTGCCCACCCGCACCTTCTTTTACGGAATGGAACCAGGCGAAGAAATCAGCGTTGAAATCGATCCCGGTAAGACGATGGAAATTCGCTTGCAAGCGGTTGGCGAAACTCTCGACGATGGCGAGGTCAAAGTGTTCTTTGAACTCAACGGCCAACCCCGCGTGATCCGCGTGCCAAACCGTTTGGTCAAATCGCAAACGGCGGCAAAGCCCAAGGCCGAACATGCCAACCCCAACCATCTGGGCGCCCCAATGCCCGGCGTTGTGGCCTCAATCGGGGTGCATGTGGGCCAACAGGTGCACGAAGGTGATCTGCTCTTGACCATCGAAGCGATGAAAATGGAAACGGGCATCCACGCCGAACGCGCCGCCACGATCAAGGCGGTCTATGTCACCGCAGGTGCCCAAATCGATGCAAAAGATTTGCTGATCGAATTCGAATAATCTTTCATCTTTGCAAAAATACTCAAATCCCAACCGTGCCACACGCGGTTGGGGTTTTTATTTACCACCACCTCCGCAGGTATCGACGAAAAAATTTAACAAGCAGAGCATTTTACCCCTTGCAGCTGCGGGAAAATATTTCTAAACATCCCTCACCCAAAGGAAGCGGGCGTAGCTCAGGGGTAGAGCATAACCTTGCCAAGGTTAGGGTCGGGCGTTCGAATCGCCTCGCCCGCTCCAATTTTCAAACTTAGTGATGTAAAACAATGAATTGCACCCTAAGGGGCCATTGACTTTGGCATCACACGCGACCAAACCCTGTCAACACACTGGTTAAGTTATGCCCCAAGGCCTCTGACAGATATCCGCCCTCTTGTACGAACAAAGTGGGCAGTTTCATCGCCGCAATCGCCGCGCCAATCCGCGCAAATCCCGGTGTTGTGATCGCCAATCCTTTCAACGGATCATTCTCATACGCATCAAGGCCCAGCGCCACGACAATCACATCGGCTCCAAAATTCCGGATGGCGTGCAGCCCATGGGACAATGCCTCAAGATAGACATCATCACCCGTCCCGCGCGCCAAAGGAATGTTCAGGTTATACCCCAACCCACGCCCCTGCCCGCGTTCTTGGGCATGGCCCCAAAAGAACGGATAAAACCGTTCAGGATCTGCATGCAAAGACACGGTCAAAACGTCATCGCGGTCATAGAAAATCCCTTGCGTGCCGTTTCCATGATGCACATCGACATCCAATATCACCGTGCGCAGCCCCCGCGCGGTCAATTCCTGCGTTGCAATCGCGGAATTGTTCAAAAAACAAAACCCCGCCGCCAAATCCGCAAACGCGTGATGTCCGGGTGGGCGCGACAAGACATAGGCACATTCGTCCCCCTCTGCGATCATCATCGCACCCGTGATCGCGGATTGCGCAGACCAATAGGCCGACACCCATGTGTGCTCTCCGATGGGGCAGGCTGTGTCTCCTTGGTGGTATCCCGCTTGGCCTACGGCAGATTTCGGATAACTGTCTGCGCGCGACGTGGGATGGACATTTGGAATAACCTCTTCGCCGCCGCCCTCTATATGCTGCCAACGGGGATAAATCGTTTGCAAGAACTGCAAATATTGCGGCGTATGGATTGCGGCTATGGGGCCCATTCCGTGATCCGAGGGCTCTATAAACGTGGCCCCTGCGGCCTTGGCACCGTCGCTGAGAACTTCAACCCGACGGGGTTGTTCGGGGTTCGCTTTGACTTGGCCACTGGCCATAAAATACTTGGGATCATGAAGATGTTGGCGGGGATCCAAAATAGCTTTCATCACAACGTCCTCTTTGTGCTGCTTTGCACAACCCTGCCCATTCAGGTTTTATTTGTAAACACCGAATTCCAAATCACGCCTCAGCCTCTTGAAGTTCAACATGAAATAGGTTTGCATGCCGACAACACCCAAGAGAAGGGCAAAAAATGCAGGCAGATTTTATCATCATTGGCGGCGGATCAGCAGGATGCGTGTTGGCAAATCGTCTGTCAGAAGACCCAAGAACCAGTGTGATCTTGATCGAAGCGGGCGGCCAAGACCGCAATCCATTGATCCATATCCCTGCAGGCTATATCAAAACCATGGTCAATCCGTCGATCAATTGGATGTTCAAATCTGAACCCGAACCAAACACCCACGGCCGCGCGATTGATTTTCCGCGTGGCAAGGTTTTGGGCGGATCATCGGCGATCAATGCGATGCTGTATGTGCGGGGCCAAAAATCCGATTATGACACTTGGGCACAGCGCGGGAATACGGGTTGGTCTTATGCGGATGTTCTGCCCTATTTCAAACGCGCCGAAAACTGCCAAGTGGGTGCGCCGCATCAGGTTGATGACAGCTACCGCGGACGGGGTGGGCCGTTGAACGTGTCAAACATCCGCTCGACCTATCCTGCATTGGATTATGTCATTCAATCTGCTGAAAGCTTGGGCTATCCCAATAACCCAGACTATAATGGTGCTTCGCAGGACGGGTTTTCGTATTACCAAGTGACGCAAAAAAACGGTATCCGCCATTCGACGCGGCGTGCCTATCTGTCACCGGTGCGGCATCGAAAAAATCTGACCGTCTTAACGAACGCCCGTGTTCTGCGCCTCACTATTGAGGGCAAGCGGGTCACGGGTGTGGTGTGCGATCATCTTGGACATCACAAAACAATCAACGCGCGGCGCGAAACGATCCTTTCGGCGGGGGCGATCCAGTCACCACAAATCCTTGAACTCTCGGGCATCGGCGATGCACAGCGATTGAACGCCTTGGGCATCGCGACACAACATCACCTTCAGGGGGTCGGCGAACATTTGGCGGATCACTATATCTCGCGTATTTCGTGGCGGTTGAACAGCAATATATCCATCAACCACTTGTCCCGCGGTCCACGATTGGTGGGCGAGGTTCTGCGGTTTCTGACAACGCGGCGTGGGGCGTTGACCTTGCCCGCCGGAATGTTGGGTGGGTTTGTGCGATCACGCGACGGGTTGCTCGGGCCAGACATACAATACCACATCGCAAACGCCACATTTGCCAATCCGCAAAAACGGATCTTTGATCGTTTCCCCGGAATGACATTTGGTCCCTGCCAATTGCGTCCTGAAAGCATGGGACATGTGCATATCGCATCAAACGATCCGCTCAGTGCCCCAAAAATTGTCACCAATTACCTTGCAGCCGAAGTCGATCAACAGGTGCATATCGCTGGTCTGCGCATCGCGCGACAGATCATGTCAGCCCCCCCAATTGCCCAATATGTCGACAGCGAAATCAGACCTGGCATTGAAAATACGACCGATGCGGAATTATTGGACTATGCCCGCGCGACGGGTGTGACGCTTTATCATCCTGTGTCCACCTGCCGCATGGGGCCCGATCCGGCACAAGGCGATGTGGTTGATGCCAGCCTGCGCGTTCACGGGATGGATGGGATCCGCGTGGTCGACGCGTCCATCATGCCAACGCTTGTCTCAGGCAACACCAACGCGCCCACGATCATGATCGCGGAAAAAGCGGCAGATTTGATCCTTGGTCGCGGCGCAATCGCAACAGAATAAAAACCATTGACGCATTCATGGTTTACCCGTCTTTTCGGTTGCGCTAGCACTGGTGTAACACATGGGGCTTATTTTGAAGAATTTTAACATCGTCATTGTCGGGCAATCTGGACGGCTTCAATTCGAAGCGGCCCTGTTTGCCGCATCCTTTCGCAAAAGCAATCCTGATTTCAATAGCACACTGTTCGTCGCCGAACCGCAACCCAATCATAAATGGCAAAGCGATCCGCGTATCCCCGCGGGACCCGCGCGGGACTTGTTGGAAAAGCTCAAGGTTACCTTTCTACCTTTCGAAAATCAGGTCTTTGGTGAATATTACCCCAATGGCAATAAAATCGAATGTCTCTCGGCCTTGCCCAAGGGCGAACCTTTTGTATTTTTTGACACAGACACCTTGATTACAGGTGATATCACATCTGTGCCCTTTGATTTTGATCGCCCAAGCGCATCCACCAAGGTCGAAGGCACGTGGCCCGAAATCGAACTTTATGGTCCTGGATATACCGAGATTTGGAAATCGCTTTATGATCTGTTTGATCTCGATTTCAACGCAAGCCTCGATCTGTCTCAGCCAGATGAATTTTGGCGACGCTATTCCTATTTCAACGCAGGGTTTTTCTATTACAAATGCCCGCATGAATTTGGGGATCGGTATCTGCACATCGCCAAAACCATTCGTGACACGCCGCCCAAGGCCATCGAAGTTCAAACACTCTATCCGTGGCTCGATCAAATCGCGCTGCCGCTTGTTTTACAAAGCTTTGGCGGCGGGCGTGACACCTTGCCACACGGTTTTTTGGATGGCAGCATCAGCACGCATTACCGATATATGTCGCTGCTTTACGCCACTGCACCTGAGGCCACGATTGATTATCTGACCGAGGTTACAGGTGAAAACCGTGTTAAAAAGGTGTTAAAGGACTATGACGCCTTTAAACGCACGATCTATCAAAACGCAGGACAAAAAGCGCGCGGATTGTTTGATCAAAACGCCCTGCCATCGTCGGAGCGCATCATTCGGAAACGGTTGAAAAATCACAAATTGTGGTTACGATAACGCATGTCTAAACGCGCGGAAACGGATTTATATCCCCCGATAAAATCCTATTGGGAAACGCGCGGCTATACGGTGAAATCCGAAATCGCAAGCGCCGATGTCGTTGCCATCAAGGCGGGGCAAGATGCCATTGTGACCGAGCTAAAGCTTGGGTTTTCATTGGCCCTGCTGCATCAGGCAATCGCACGACAATCCGCGGCGGCACAGGTTTATGTCGCGGTGCCCAAATGGTCGGGCCGCACCGGATGGCGGGCGTTCAAGGCGAATTTGGGATTGTGTCGCCGATTGGAATTGGGTGTCCTTGTCGTTGATTTCGCAGACGGATCGGTTCGGGAATATGCTGAACCAAAGCCCTTTCAGCGTCGCAAAAACACAAAACGGGCGAAACGCTTGCACAGCGAATTTGATCGACGCATTGGCGATCCCAACTTGGGCGGGGCGCAAGCAGGTCAGGTGATGACAAGCCACCGACAACGCGCGATGATCTGTGCAGCGCATCTTTTGGCGCGGGGCGCGTGCAAAGGATCCGAGGTTGCAAAACACACCCGTATCAATGACGCGACCCGCATTATGCACGCCAATCAACAGGGTTGGTTTGTACGCGTCGCGCGCGGTGTGTTCGATCTGACCCCCTTGGGTCAGGACGCAGCCAAGCAAACAGCGCATGCGGGCCTTTTCCCCATTGTCCCCATAGAAATCCTAGACTAACCTGCGACAAATTATACCAATAGGAGCATTCCAATGAGCGACGGACCATCATACGGTTTTGATACCCTACAAATTCATGCAGGCGCACGCCCTGACCCTGCGACAGGCGCACGTCAAACGCCGATCTATCAAACCACAGCCTATGTGTTTCGCGACGCCGATCACGCGGCTGCGTTGTTTAACCTGCAAGAAGTTGGCTACATCTATTCCCGTCTGACAAACCCCACCGTCGCCGTGTTACAAGAACGCATTGCCACACTGGAAGGCGGCGTTGGCGCGGTATGTTGTTCCTCGGGTCACGCGGCACAAATTATGGCGCTGTTCCCGCTGATGGCACCGGGTCGAAATATCGTGGCATCATCGCGTCTTTATGGCGGCACGATCACGCAATTCAGCCAAACCATCAAACGTTTTGGATGGTCGGCAACATTTGTTGATTTTGATGATCTGGACGCGGTCAAAGCCGCAATCAACGACGACACTCGTGCGGTGTTCTGTGAATCTATTGCAAACCCCGGTGGATATATCACCGATCTGGATGCGATTTCTGCGATTGCGAATGATGCAGGATTGCCATTGATTGTGGATAACACCTCGGCAACCCCGTATCTGTGTCGCCCAATCGAACATGGCGCGACACTGGTGGTGCATTCGACCACAAAATATTTGACAGGCAACGGAACTGTGACAGGTGGTTGTGTTGTGGACAGCGGTAATTTCGATTGGTCTGCATCGGATAAATTCCCATCGCTCTCGGCCCCCGAACCCGCCTATCACGGGTTGAAATTCCATGAAACATTTGGCTCGCTTGCCTTTACGTTCCATGGCATTGCGATTGGCCTGCGTGATTTGGGCATGACCATGAACCCGCAAGCCGCGCATTACACGTTGATGGGGATTGAAACCTTGTCACTGCGCATGCAGCGCCACGTCGAAAACGCGATGACAATCGCAAGCTGGCTTGAGGGTCATGATGCGGTTGACTATGTGACCTATGCTGGTTTGCCATCATCGCCCTATAACGACCGCGTTGCGCGGATTTGCCCCAAGGGTGCGGGTGGTTTGTTCACTGTTGCGCTCAAGGGCGGCTATGACGCCTGCGTCAAATTTGTCGATAGTCTGGAAATCTTCAGCCATGTCGCCAACTTGGGCGATGCACGGTCACTGGTCATCCATTCGGCGTCAACCACACACCGCCAATTGTCGCCAGAACAGCAGGTTGCAGCAGGCGCAGGCCCGAATGTCGTGCGCATTTCCATCGGCATCGAAGATGCGGCCGATCTGATCCGCGATCTGGATCAAGCGCTGTCGCACACACTGTAATCGCGGCACAACAAAACATCAAAAACGCCCACCCTTTCGGTGGGCGTTAGTCGTTTATTGCATATTCAATGCTGACATGCGCGGAAATGTCTTGGGACCCAACGGCAACCGATGCGCTGTCAAATGCGGCAACAGCCCGCATCATCGGTACGGGGGCCTGTGTCGCGCCGCCTTCTGATATTTTGGTAATGGCACCCAAGGTCACGCCAGACCACTCTGCAATATCGCGGGCCTTTTGCATGGCATCCAGGATCGCCAAACGCCGCGCCTCTTTTTCCAAGGGGGCGGGATCAGAGTTCACGAATTGAACGGATTGTACGGTGCCCACACCGCTGTTGATCAGGATATCAACAATCGAACCAATCAAATCGTTCTGATCCAAAGTGACGACAAGCGTTGTCGCGGCCTTGTAATCAATGAACTTTGGTTCATCGCGATAATCATAGTTTGGATAGAGCGACAGGTTTTGCGTTGCGATGGCGTCCATGTCTTGCAGCTTGTCTTGCAACTCCGCGATAAGTGTCGTGGATTGATCGCCCAAGGCAGTCATCGCAGTTTTGGCAACTTTATCACGCACCTCTAACGCAAAGGTAATCACGGTTTGATCGGGTTTTGCCGCCACGCTGCCCGTACCGTCAACGATCAAGGTTCCCGCCTGCGCCGTCAGTGCTCCGAACACAAGCATTGCCAAAAAAACCAATTTTTTCAAAACACTCACTCCGTAATTTTACGTTCATGAAATGCTAGCATGGAATTGAATTTCGAAGTAGCGCAGAAATCCGCCATAGGCGGGGTTTTGCTTTTCCTTTGACCCAATTTGGGTTAGAGTGTGCGCGGGTTATAGCACAGAAGTTTCCATGACGATTACGACACGACAGGTCCCCGAAATTGCACTTAGCTTGTCTTTTGACGGGATAGCCTTGCTGCGTCGTGCAGGATCTGAATGGAAAGACGTGGACGCCATCAGCCTTTCACCTGATACTTTAGACAAAAGCCTTAAGGCACTGCATTCAAAGGCTAAATCAGAATCAGAAACGGGTGATCAGGTACAGCTGTTTATCCCCCTTGAACAGATAAAATTCCTGACATTCGACAATGATCCGTCTTGGGATCAGATTGAGTTGATTGAACAGATTCTAAAGCATTTGGATGGAACGACCCCCTATGCTTTGGCCGATTTACGATATGATCATTGCGTGGTTGATGGCATCGTCTATGTCGCGGCAATCGCCATCGAAACCTTGGAAGAGGCAGAGGGTTTTGCAAAATCCTATGGCTTTGATCCATTGGGGTCCGGTGCAATGCCCGACGCAGACACCTATCCGACACAACCCTATTTCGGCCTTGCCGAGGATGCGCATGGGCGCATGATCCCCCTGACACAGCTGCCCGAAACACTGGACACACCTGTGGCAGAGACAGCTGACACAGATCATGCGCCAACACCCGCGCCGGAACCAGAGCCAGAGCCGCTGCCGCTTTTTGCGTCGAAGCGAAAAGAAGGGGCTGTGGCCGCGCATCCAACCCTGATTGCCGCTGCGCCGCCTGTGGACGCTGGCCTTGTTGGACCAAAAGCTGATACCCAAGGCCCCGTGGCGTTGTTTTTCCGTCGTGCAAAACCTGCGCGCCCCCTTGCCCCATTGGAAAACAAGCCCGCGCCGATTGTGATCCCGAACACCCGCGCGCCGTCGGCAGATCTGCGTAATGATGCCGATAAACTGACGCTCTTTGGAAAACGTGCGGGGCAAGTGGGTCAGGATAGACGCTTTGCCTTTTCGCGCGCCTCTATCGCGGCCTTGGTGGCGTTTTTGCTGTTTACAGGCGGTGCCGTCGCCTATTACCTGTCCGCATCACCCGAGGCGGACACAGACATTGCAACGCTCGCGCCGCTGGATCAGGGCAGCGTTACATCAAAACCAAACACCCCCGTTTCAATCAGCCTTCCACCCGCCGACAGCACCCCGCGCCCTGACGCGACGCTGACGGTTCAGACGCCTGAGACCGCGCCCGAACTTCCGACCCCGACGGTGACCTATTCGGCACAGGACATTCAACGCATCTATGCGGCATCGGGGATTTGGCCATCCGATCCCCCTGCGCCTGTGACAACAGACCCTGCGCCTTTGGGAAATGTCTATATCGCATCAATCGATCCGAATGTGGCGATCCAAGATGCAATTGCGTTGGATGCATTGCCCGACGCGCTTCTTGATCGGTATCAACCAAATACCCGCCCCCCTGCTCCAGCTGGCACGGTTTTTGAACTAGATGACCAAGGATTGGTGCGCGCAACGCCTCAGGGCGCGGCTGCACCAGATGGACATTTGGTGTATCTGGGCAAACCGACCAAGGTTCCGCCCACGCGCCCCGAATTGGAAAAGGC
>Ga0255765_1002468_pt1 | contig 20829 bp, 17 predicted proteins | sample 041ome_8_FD_179965 | JGI IMG/M metagenome (GOLD analysis project Ga0255765, IMG submission 179965) | Coastal salt marsh microbial communities from the Groves Creek Marsh, Skidaway Island, Georgia - 041407BS metaG (version 2) | ecosystem: Environmental > Aquatic > Marine > Intertidal zone > Salt...
CTGCGATGCGGTCATCGGAGACATCGGCGGATGTAGCCGGCTCGTCGGAATCAGCCGCCTCGTCGGGGGTAGACCCGCCACAGGCCGTCATGGTGAGAGCGACCACTGCAGCAAACGCAGCGATTGACGACTTAGCAGTTACTCGAGGGGACATACAGCCACTCTACGAAACCACAAAGGTTGAGACTCGGGTCACAACCGCAACTTTGGCGCACAGAGATGAGACTCTCCGCTACCCCAGACGTGTTCTATTGAGCGGTTATCGAAGCCTGTTGCTGACGGTTGACGCAATATTTGCGCTTGCGGTGGTATCAATCGCTGTACGTTTGTCGCATGACGTCTCTCGTTCGGTCTCGTTGGGCAGCTATCGGTGCTGCGGTTGCAGTCACTCTCGGTGCTGGCGGATTGATCAGCGTTAATGCTGCAAACAACTCATCAACACTGGTCCCCGTCACCCCAACACGTATCTTGGACACCCGCTCAGGTGACCGTGTCGGATCACTCGACGTTGCCGGAAACAGCACCCCATACCGACTCAAAATCGTTGGAGCAGCAGACATCCCCACCAGCGGAGTCACCGGAGTCTCACTCAACGTCACCGCAGTCGACACACAAGCCAACGACTACGGCGGATTCCTATCGGTCTACCCATGTGCGTCAACAACATCAGCAAAACCTGACGTGTCAACACTGAACTTCGTGACAGGACAAACCCTCGCAAACGCTGTCACCGTTCCAGTATCTACAGACGGCTACATCTGTTTCTACGTGTACGGAACAGCACACCTATTAGCCGACGCCAACGGCTACTACACCCAAACAGCCGGTGGTGGCGCCATCGACGCCTATACCAAAGCCGAAACAGATACTCTCCTCGATGCCAAAGCCAATGCGTCCAGCGTTGCCAACCAGCAGTTGAGCGGTACCGGACAATCAGAAACCGTCCTGGTCTCACGAGAGTACAACTCGATCTATTCACTTCCGGTCGTACAGTTGACGTCAACTGGAACCCCCGTCATCGCAGCAGCAGTTCGACCTGATGGCTTCACCAGCCTCGGCGCTACGGACGACGTGAACATCCGGCTCATCTACTGCGACGTGATTACCTGTCAGGGGGAGCGCACCGAGGTCGAGGTGACGGAACCCGGCAGCGCTGTTCACTCACTGCGTCTCAGCAGTAGCGATGTTCCACTGATCACGTTTGTCACGATCGATGGCCAGTACTACGCCCGCTGCAGCGACGCATCCTGCAGCGGCGGTATTCCTACTCCCGTCCAGATTGGTGCTGGAGCCGGGCAGGTACTTCTCGACGTTGACGCGAATGATCAGCCTGGCTTGGTATGGGTCGACGACGCAACCGGCAATCTCTACTTCGCCAAGTGCACATCAATCGACTGCACGTCGCGAACCGAGAACGTCGTTGCAACACAAGTAAGCGTCGAAATCGGCGCAACGAGCTTCCATTTCTCACCAGAGGGATCCCCCGTCATTGCGTACACGCACCGCGGAGGCGGCAGCGCAGATGTGCGCCTCGTCACCTGCAACGATCCGGTATGCGATGGTGGTGACGAAACAGATCTTTCTCTCGATAACGACACCAACGGTGAGAAAGGAGTTGATTTTGCGTTCACATCGACGGGGCTGCCCATCATCTCTTACACCGATAAGGACACCAACGGGTACGACGCCATCTCCTTTGTGGTCTGTTCAAATGCGACGTGCAGCACGGTCGAGCGGAGACATGTGAACGTTCTCTCTGGACGGGTACCCAGTATCAGTATCGATGCGCAAGACCGCGCGCATGTCAGCTTCCTCCAAGCGTACAGGGTGGTGAACCGAGTCGATTTCGGTGGCACAGATGCGTCATCGACGACTTCGTACCGTGTGTCCGCCCTACGATGCCTGTCGTCCGACTGCGCCGGCATGGGGCTCGACGAAACGACAAAGGCGGCCATCCCCTCACAACGTACGGCGAACTCAACTGTGACGTCCGACGGCACACTATTAGTTGTTTCCATCGGCAACTCTTTCGTCACGACGCTGCGAGCGTTCGAGTTCTGACCCGATCACAAAAACTCGTTCAAGGGGCTCGGCGAAGTACCAGGGTTCGTCTCCGCCCCAGCACTCGTGACATCCGCACGGTGGTGCCCGTGCACTTTGTGTGCACTGACGACTGCGGTCGTATCAAGGCGCACAGGGCTTGTGACCGTTGTGTTTCCTCAGCGCGCCAGTAGGGATTCGAACCCCAAACCTTCTGATCCGTAGAAAGAGCAACTGCGTCTCCTATCGCTGACTGCTTACGCAATATTCGCGCGTCTGGTCGTTTCGTTTGTTATACGGTTTTCGCATGACATCTCTAGTTCGGTCTCGTTGGGCAGCTATCGGTGCTGCGGTTGCAGTCACTCTCGGTGCTGGCGGATTGATCAGCGTTAATGCTGCAAACAACTCATCAACACTGGTCCCCGTCACCCCAACACGTATCTTGGACACCCGCTCAGGTGACCGTGTCGGATCACTCGACGTTGCCGGAAACAGCACCCCATACCGACTCAAAATCGTTGGAGCAGCAGACATCCCCACCAGCGGAGTCACCGGAGTCTCACTCAACGTCACCGCAGTCGACACACAAGCCAACGACTACGGCGGATTCCTATCGGTCTACCCATGTGCGTCAACAACATCAGCAAAACCTGACGTGTCAACACTGAACTTCGTGACAGGACAAACCCTCGCAAACGCTGTCACCGTTCCAGTATCTACAGACGGCTACATCTGTTTCTACGTGTACGGAACAGCACACCTATTAGCCGACGCCAACGGCTACTACACCCAAACAGCCGGTGGTGGCGCCATCGACGCCTATACCAAAGCCGAAACAGATACTCTCCTCGATGCCAAAGCCAATGCGTCCAGCGTTGCCAACCAGCAGTTGAGCGGTACCGGACAATCAGAAACCGTCCTGGTCTCACGAGAGTACAACTCGATCTATTCACTTCCGGTCGTACAGTTGACGTCAACTGGAACCCCCGTCATCGCAGCAGCAGTTCGACCTGATGGCTTCACCAGCCTCGGCGCTACGGACGACGTGAACATCCGGCTCATCTACTGCGACGTGATTACCTGTCAGGGGGAGCGCACCGAGGTCGAGGTGACGGAACCCGGCAGCGCTGTTCACTCACTGCGTCTCAGCAGTAGCGATGTTCCACTGATCACGTTTGTCACGATCGATGGCCAGTACTACGCCCGCTGCAGCGACGCATCCTGCAGCGGCGGTATTCCTACTCCCGTCCAGATTGGTACTGAGGCCGGGCAGGTACTTCTCGACGTTGACGCGAATGATCGGCCTGGATTGGTATGGGTCGACGCAACCGACAATCTCTACTTCGCCAAGTGCACATCAATCGACTGCACGTCGCGAACCGAGAACGTCGTTGCAACACAAGTGAGCGCCGAAATCGGCGCAACGAGCTTCCATTTCTCACCAGATGGATCCCCCGTCATTGCGTACACGCACACCGGAGGCGGCAGCGCAGATGTGCGCCTCGTCACCTGCAACGATCCGGTATGTGATGGTGGTGACGAAACAGATCTTTCTCTCGATAACGACACCAACGGTGAGAAAGGAGTTGATTTTGCGTTCACATCGACGGGGCTGCCCATGATTGCCTACACCGATAAGGACGGCAGCGGGAACGACGCCATCTCCCTTCTGGTGTGTTCCGATGCCACGTGCAGCACGTCCGGCAAAAAAGGGCGCATTCTCCCTGGACGAGTCCCCAGTATCAGCATCGACGCACAGGACCGCGCGCATATCAGCTTCCTCCAAGCACACAAGGTGGTAGACGGAGTCGACTTCGTTGGCGAGGATGCGTCGTCGACGACCACGTACCGTGTGTCGGCGCTTCGATGCTTGGCTTCCGACTGCCCCGGCGTGGGGCTCGACGAAACGCTAGGCACGACCATCCCCTCACAACGTGCGGCGAACTCAACTGTGACCTCCGACGGCACAATCCTGATTGTTTCCATCGGTATCTCCTTCATGACAACGCTGCGAACCTTCGCGCACTGATGAGATCAGATCGAACAGACCCGCCAGACGGAAACGTTTAACGGTCATCAGCAACGCCTCACAGCCGTCAATCGACATGCCGCGTTCAACGCTCTTTGCTGAGCGATCTTGGTCGTCGGCCTGAAGACGTTCGCGTGCCGGTGCGCTCGGTTCCCATTGTCGTGTTGACATCGTCCACTGACCCGCATGTCCTCGGCACCACATCACGACGACCTCACGCATCGGGGTACACCCGACCCTCCCGGCCGGCGTGATACGGCGGCGTTCAGAATCGGCCGTGATGCAGCGACGGCTGGATGCGTATGCGGCCAGCTGTGCACACAGTGCCGTGTACTACACGGTGAGTTACACCAGGCGTGAACGAATCGCGATCAGCCAGTCGTCGGCGCTGCGCCAACGCTCATCGGCGTGCGCGCGTGCATCGTGCACGGCACCATCTGCGCGTGGCCATGACCCGAACCATTTCACCGACCCCTGTTTGGCATGCAGTGCCCGCATCGCATCGGCCACGAGATCATCGCCGACATGCCCCTCCGCTAAGAGAATGAAGCAGTAGTCACCCAACCCGGCATCGCGAATCGGTCGCGAGATCAGGTTCGACAAATTGATCCGTCGCGCCGCGAACTCTTGAAGAATCGAGATCAAGCTGCCGGGTTCGTCGGCACGCTGGAACACCACCAGACCGGTGCGGTCATGACCGGTTGGTGCCGGGCATCCATCGCGAGCCACTAGGACAAACCGGGTCTGGTTGCCGTCCTGGTCCTCAATGTCGCTTGCCAACACCTCGAGGCCGTAGAGGTCAGCAGCCACCCGAGGCGCAATTGCGGCCATGCCGGGCGTTGGTTCAGTGCTCACGGCTTGCGCTGCGCCAGCTGTTGATGATGCGGCGCGGATATTCACCTCGGGAAGGTGCTCGCGCAGGAATCGATGGCATTGCGCGGTGGCGACCGGAATCGACATCACATCGGTGACGTCCGCAATGGTGGTGCCAACGGGAGCGGCAAGACACAAGTGAATGTCGAGCACCACCTCTCGGATGATCACCAGATCGTGGTCGAAGGCCATCGCGTCGAGCGTGAAGTTCACCATGCCTTCGATCGAATTCTCGATCGGCACGAATCCGTAATCGACCGTTCCGTTCGAGACGGCATCGAGCACATCGGGCACCGTACGCAACGGTGTGAGATCGCCATCGGCAAGGTCGCTTTGGGTGCGTAGCGCCTGCTCAGTGAAGGTGCCGAACGGTCCGAAGAACGCCACGCGCACCGCGTCGTGACCAGCGGTGCCGGTCGCGGCGGGCGCGGAATTGCTCGCGTCGTGCGTCGTCGCGTTATCGGTGTTCACGCGATGCAGGTTATGCCGTCGTACACATCTGCGGTCGGGAACGCCCATGGACAACACCGTGCCCAATCCGATGTGCCGGTGTGCGAACGGCGAGCCGGCATCTGTCCGCCGTCGCGGTTCATCGTCAATCCGAGGGGTGAAATTGTCTCGATCCGTGACACGATGTCGGCGTGGACGAGTCAACTCTGCGCGACCTCGTCGACCAGATCCGTACCGGCGATATCTCACCTGATGCCGCGGTTGCTCGCCTTCGACGGCTTCCCTTCGCCTCCGCTGCCGGCGGCGCCGCGCTCGTCGATCATCATCGCGCCCTCCGTCAGGGCATGCCCGAGGCGATCTACGGCCCCGGCAAGACCCCCGAGCACTGTGCCGACATCGTGGGCGAACTGCTCGAGCACGGAACTGGTCCAGTGCTGCTGACACGCACCGACGCTGCCCAGCGTGACGCGGTGATGGCCCGCCATGGTAGGGCCACGGTCGTGGGCACATCGCTCGCGTGGCGTCTGCCCATCGACCCGTCCGCCAGCGATGCGCCATTGACCAGCCCGCGGGTGCTGGTGATCACCGCCGGCACGGCAGACGTACCCGTAGCCGACGAGGCGGCACTCACCTTGTGCGCACACGGCATCCGACCCGACCGACTCCACGATGTTGGCGTCGCCGGTCTGCATCGACTGCTCGCTCACCTCGATCGCGTCATGGCCGCCGATGCGGTGATCGTGATCGCTGGCATGGAAGGCGCTCTCGCCAGTGTGATGGGCGGGCTCGCTGCCGGACCAGTGATCGCCGTGCCGACCTCGGTCGGTTATGGGTCGGGTCTCGATGGTGTAACCGCGCTGCTGGCCATGCACGCCACGTGTGCGTCTGGGGTCACCGTGGTCGGTGTGGACAATGGTTTCGGTGCCGCGGTTGCGATGGTACGCATGTTGCGTATGGCGGAGCGCGGCCGCGCAAGTGACGAGAGTCTCGACGAGGAGACTCGCCCGTGACCCGTGTTGCATGGTTCCAATGCGCGGCGGGTGTGGCCGGCGACATGGTGATGGCCGCACTCGTCGATGCCGCATCGCGGATGCCGTCTCGGCCTGAGCGACTCGGCCCACACGCTGACGAGTCGTTGCTGCCACCTAGTTCTTCTTCGTCTGATTCTCCACCACCAGATGTGCTCCTCGCGGTGATGTCGGCTGCGGCTGATGTCGTCATGGCGCCGGTTGACCCAACATCGTCGACCCCAGTAGCTGTCAGCGAGGCACCAACTCTGGAAGCACTCACCTTCGAACCGGTGCAACGCTGCGGCGTGCGAGCCACATGGGCGAACGTTGTTGTGCACGACCAAAACCACGATCACGTACACGACGATCCGCACCGCGGTCAAACCAGCGACGATGACAACGGCGCAGACGTTGACAAGACCGACCACGAATCAGGTCACCATTCACATGGGCCGCATCGACCGGCCCGCGATGTGTTGGCGATGATCGACCGGGCAGGCCTTCCCCAACGCGTCCACGACCGTGCGACGGCTGTCTATGCCACGCTCGCCGAGGTCGAAGGTGCGATCCACGGCATCGACCCTGCCGATGTTGAGTTGCACGAGGTCGGTGCGGTTGACTCGATCGTCGATGTGGTGGGCGCGTGCGCTGCCCTTGAGGCGTGGGGCGTCGACGTTGTGGTGTTCTCACCCATCGCTGTCGGTCATGGCACGGTGCGCACCCAGCACGGACAATTGCCCAACCCCGTACCCGCCGTTGCCGACATGTTGGCTCGATACAACGCACCGACGGTGGGGCTCGACACCACGATGGAGGTGGCCACCCCAACCGGCGTCGCACTGATGTGTGTGCTGTCAGCCATGAACCCCACCGGCGCTCCACGGCCAGGTGCCATGCCTCCCATGCAGGTCATCGCCACCGGCTACGGCGCCGGCACCGCTGACGTAGCCGGACGGCCGAATGTTGTCCAAGTGGTTCTCGGCGATCTCGACATAAATAACGATGCCGCGGTGAGCGCATCTGTCGACGGTGACACCGCCCCGGCAGGGAGCCCCGCCGTGGAGGTCAGCGTGAACGTGGACGACGTGACCGGTGAGGTTCTTGCCCACACCGTCGAGCGCCTGCTGGCCGTCGGCGCCTTCGACGCGTGGGTCACACCGATCATCATGAAGAAGGGGCGGCCCGCTCACACCGTGCACGCCCTCTGCGATGAGTCCCGTCTGGCCGCGGTGCGCGACACGATCGTGGCCGAGACCGGCTCACTCGGTGTGCGTGCCCACCGGGTGCGCCGCTGGCCGCAACAGCGCCACGAGATCACGGTTGATGTAGATGGACACCCGGTACGCGTCAAGATCGCGGCACATATCGGTCGCATGGACGTGGAATTCGACGACGCCGCAGCGGTGGCAGCCGCAACCGGTGTGCCGGTTCGTGAGGTCATCGCAACGGCCGAAGCGATCGCTCGCGGCACACCGCAGGACTAGCGAACCCGCGCAGGGAAATTAGACCGCCTACATCACCCCAAGGGTCCAACCTTCTTCCGTAAGGACCCGTGTGCGTTCCTGCTCGGTGAGACCGGGAGCGAACCAGTTGGCCAAGATGCCGTTCGCATCGGCCGCGGCCAGAAGGTCCACAACGGTGAGTACCTGTGCCGCGTCAAGAACCTTGTGGCGTGCACGATCGACATCGAACATCGACGGCCACACCTCGGCCACGAGAACGGTGCCGGGATCGACCGCACCTGAGGCCACGCCGACGCCGGTGTCGAATGGCCACACCTGCACCCGATTCTCGAGGCGGGCATCGTGGCGCCAACGTTCGAGGTGATGCATGCCGAGCATCATCTGGCTGCCGACGCTGCCGGGGTAGGCCAACTGCCAGGCAGGGAACGGCCGATAACCACGAGCGCGCACCCGTTCTTCAGCAATCCGGTACTCGTGGGCGGCGAACCCTGATGCCGTTGCACGCACACGAGTGGCCGTGGCCTCCCCACTCCAGATCGACGGTCGGGTGCGGCTCAACGCGTCGGAGCGTTCACGGCCCGGATACCCCCAGAACGGTGCGATACCGGTGCGATTCTCGATGTCGGCATTGAGTTGTGCGGCGACGTTGAAACGGTCATTGCGATTGTTCTCGTCGTCGGCGATGTGTTCGGCCATCCAGCGCCACACGTCGGCCCACGTCGCCCCCGGCTCTCCACCGATGATGAGATCCGCAGTGCCCGTTGGATAACCGAAGGTGAAATCGAACCCGATCAGCACTCGCTCGTCACCAGTCGTCGTGACCAGATCGGTGAGCGCGGCCATCGCGGCGGCACGGGTGGGAATGTTCACCGGGTCAGTGGCGCCACTGTCAGGCGTGCGTTCGGCAATCCAGATTGAGTCGCGTCCTAGGCGCGGCGATGACGCGGCGCTCCAATCCACCATTACGTATCGGTCGAACAAATGCTGGGTTGCGTCTGACGAACCGTGTGCGGCGGGCTTGCGTGATGTAGCAGGCACGCGCATAGACGTGCATCGTCGCAGGTGTTGGCCCGATCAGCATCACGCACGACCAGCATCACTCACGGACAACGGCGCACTGCCCCCACAGTCGCGACCATCAACGACAGCCACGGTCATCAACCGGTGTGACGTCTACTGTGCCCATATGAGCGCTGATGCGATCCGTGACAACGCCACCTTGCGCACGATGTTCCGCGAGCCGTCGGGGCGGGCCATCACCAAAGAGATCGACCACATCGATGACCTTGCGGCCGGCTTCATTGCCGCCGCCCCACTATTCGTCTTGGCCACCGCTGCTCATGACCGTGTGGATGCATCACCGCGCGGTGGCGACCCGGGATTCGTGAAGGTGATCTCCCCCACCCGCCTGGCATTCGGCGACCTTGCCGGCAATAACCGCATCGACTCCTACCGAAATCTGGTGGACGCACCGGCGGTGGCGATGCTGTTCATGGTGCCCGGCAGTATCGAAACCCTTCGCGTGAACGGCCAAGCCGCGGTGACGACGGACGCGCACATTCGCGAACTGTGCACCATCGACGACCGCATACCGAACATCGCCATCACCGTCGATGTCGACACGTGCTTCATGCACTGCGGCAAGGCACTACGGCGCAGCGCCACGTGGGAACCCGACACATGGCCGGCCGCAGGCTCCTACCCGAGTGGAGCCGAACTGTTGCATGGCCACACCAACTCAACGACCCCCGTGTGCGACATAGCCGAGGGCCTCAACGCCGGATACCAGGCAACGATGTGGGAACCAGGCGGTGTCGACACATCGCCGTCGTGAACGACTGCTCGGGGATCACACAACGTCACCGAGATGACCGGTTGCACGGCGCAGTGACAGCCCGGCCCCGAGTCCATGATGCGAGTTGCAACAGCGATGTACGTCGATAGCGGATGTCGATCCGGCGCCAACGTTCGCGAGGCCAGGACGAATAACTCCCGCACAGACGACAACAACCGGCGTGCTACACGATGAGATCATGGTGCCGCTCGGTCGATGGCAGCGCGTGATCTACGCATCGGCATGGTGCACGGCGACACAACCGTGATGAGTTGGGAGAGCAATGAACAGTGAGAAGGATGAGTCGGGAGAGGCGAAGCCAACATGAGTGATGACACCCATAACAACGATGCATCCGACGAGACCGCCGACGATGATCTGCCTGATGACGTCACCGACCTGTTGACAGCAATCGCCGACATGGCCGGGATGGACGCCGACGACAGTTCGGAACTGAGCCACGTCGAGGTGCAGATCACCTGTGGCAGCGATGACGAAGCGCACCGCATCGCCAGCACGTTGGTCGATGAACGTCTCGCCGCCTGTGTGCAACGTCTGCCAATTCATTCCGTCTACAACTGGGACGGGGAAGTACAGAACGAACCGGAGATCCTGTTGCTGGCCAAGACCACCAGCGACCGCATCGGCGACCTCGTCGACATGGTGGTGGATCTGCACTCCTACGACGTACCCGCAATCACCGCCGTGCCGATCGTGGCCGGCACCACTGACTACCTCGACTGGGTGACGGACATGACCCGACCAGTCATTCCGGGCGACTGACTCCGGCGCCGCACCCCGGGCTGGGCGGCATCGCGTCACCGAGCAGGTGACTGTCGCGTATTCGGTCCACAGGTGCGCAGCGGTTATGGTCTGCGATCGGGGACACATTCACAAGGGGGAATTTCAATGGCCCACAGCTATCACGCACATCTCACTCAGGTTCCACTGTTCAGCGACCTTGACTCTGACGACCTCGACGTCGTTGCCAAGGCAACAACCGAGCTCGATCTGAAGGCCGGATACACACTGATCCGTGAGGGCGAGACCGCTCATGAGATGTTCGTCGTGGCCTCTGGCACCCTTGAAGTGAGCCGTGGCGGAGAGCACGTGGCCGATATCGGTCCTGGTGGCTTCGCCGGTGAAATGGCGCTGCTCACCCATGCTCGCCGCGACGCCACCGTGACGGCGAAGACCGACGTCACCGTGTTGCACATCGACGGCCGTTCATTCGGTGGGGTCCTCGAAGAAGCTCCGATGATCGCCGTGAAGATGCTGCCGATCGTCGCGTCGCGTGTGATCGACAACAGCACCGAACACACGCACTGAACGCTGCGGGTCGGCTCTCGCACGTATCGTGCTCGCGGTTCATGCGACTGATCTCGCCGAAGGTGTTCAGAGGCGAAAGCGATCAGTGGCGAAAGCGTCGGTCGATCGCTACGAACGATCCGGCGACAGCGATCGCAAGTGCCAACACCATCCACGGCACCACGGACGCCCCAGCCGCGTCGAACACCGCACCCGTGGCGAACGGGAACACCGCACCGCCCACACCTGCCGATGCGATAAATAACGACGTGTCTGATCCGGTGAAATGCACCCGACGCTCGAGATAGGCAAACATCACCGGGAACTGCGGTGCGAGAGCAAGACCCAGCAGCATCGTGCCCGGCCACACTGCCCACGCAGCACCGTCGCCGATCACGAGCAGCACCGCGGCAACAACGGCGAGTCCGATCGATGACACCATGACCGTGCGCGGTCGCACACGTCCAACCACCACAGCCGACAGCAGACGCCCACCGGTGAACAACACCCAGAACATGGTGACCAGAACCGTTGGCGCCGCACCCGCGAGGCCGGTCGCCTCGCCATAGGTGAACACCCACCCGGCAAACGTCACCTCGTATCCCACATACAACAAGAAGAACACCGACGCCACGATGAGCACGGCGCGTGTGGCATCGCCTTGCTCATCACGTGCTACCTCGGCCCGACGTGGCGATGGCACCATCACAGCCCACACCGCCAGGACAATCGCCACCAGCGATGTCCCCAGCGAGACCACTACAAGCCCGGCAGCCACGATCGCCGGACCGGCGAGTGCACCGATGCCGAACGAGAAGTGCATCAGATTCATCGAACGCCCAACGTCGGCACCCTTATGCCACATCAGCAAGGTGTTGTCGACCACATCAATGGCCGCCGCGGCGCCGCCGAGCAACGCGAATACCGCGAGCGCAGGAAGCAACGAACCGAGATGGGGCATCACCAACATGCCGGCCGCGATCGCGAGCAAGCACCCAGCGTGTACGAGGTGCCCCGGCATTCGATCGACGAGACGACCTGCCAGCAACGACCCAAGGATGCTTCCGATCGCCATAGCAGCGAAGAGCGACCCGGCCGCGCTCACCGAGGTACCCGTCCGCTCTCGGATCTCGCCCAATGCCGGCCCGAGGAAGGTCAACGTCACGCCGATCACCACGAAACTCCCGAGATACACCGGCACCGGTCGACGCACGGCCGACACGCTACGGCGCGCAATGACAATGAGCGTCAGCAGTGCACGACGAGATGACCACGTGGCGATCAGTTGGCGACGTCGGTTCTCGGCATGTCATGCCGTTCTCACCGCGACATCCACCACCGTCGCGGCACGACGACGCACGACCACCACGCACAACCACAACGTCACAACGCACGACCACCACGCGACGCCACTCAACACCACCGCACACAACCACAACGACACGCCACGGTGCGGAACACAGCGCCAACACCACAACGGCGTTATCGCATCACTACGGTCGCACCATGAGCATTAATGAGGCTGTGAACCGCCGCGAGGGATCCATTCTGGGCACCCGAGTGACCCGCACCGAAGACCCGCGTCTGCTCACCGGCGGCGCCCGCTACATGGCCGACCTCATCGGCGTGCACCTCGACGGGACTCCACGTGACACCCCGGTACTGCACGCGGTTCATGTGCCCTCGCCCGTGGCGAGCGGGCGGATCATCGCAGTGCACACCGACGATGCAGCGGCAGTGCCCGGTGTCCATGCTGTGTGGACCGCTGCAGAACTCGGAATGGCCCCTCAACAAGGTTTTGTGCCGATCCACGCCGACTTCGCACGGCCCCCAATCGCCGATGAACGGGTGCGCTTCGTCGGTGAAACGATCGCGGTGGTGTTCGCCACCGACCGCGCCGTGGCTGCCGACGCCGCCCAACTGGTGTGGGCCGATATCGAACCGGACCCAGCCGTGGTCGACTGCGAGGCCGCCCTCGCCGACGATGCTCCGCTCATTCATGCGCATCGCCGCGACAACCTGGCGCTCTCCGACACCAGCGACACGCCGGTGGATCTCGACGCCGTTTCCGCCACGGTGGTGCGCGGCCGTTACGTGAACCAGCGTGTGGCAGTTGTGCCGATGGAGACCGACGGGTGTCTTGCCGAATGGGATGGCGACCACCTCACGTTGTGGGCGTCCACGCAGATGCCGCATCTCCTGCACGGACAGATGGCCGCGGCGCTCGAGATGGCACCAGGCAACATCCGGGTGCGCACACCACAGGTGGGCGGTGGGTTTGGCGGCAAAGCCGGCCTCCATGTCGCGTACGTGGTGGCCGCCGTGGCTGCCCAGCGTCTCGGCATGCCGGTGATGTGGACGCCGTGGCGCAGTGAAGATCTGCTCGAGTTGCCCCACGGACGCGGGCAGGTGCAGTACGCCGAGGCCGGCTTCGACACCGACGGCCGTCTCACCGGTTTCCGCTTCCACATCGTCGGCGATGCGGGCGCCTACCCGGGTATTGGCGCGGCACTTCCCGGCGGCACACGCCGCATGGGCCCCGGCAACTACGCCGTTCCTGCCTATCAGTGCGATGTGGCCGTGGCTCTCACGACGACCACACCGATTGGCGCATACCGCGGTGCAGGGCGACCCGAAGCAACCGCCCTCGTCGAACGCCTGATGGACCAGGCCGCCCACGATCTCGGCATCGACCCGATCGAGTTGCGCCGCCGCAACCTGCTGGCCGACGACGTATTCCCACACACCACGCCGACCGGCAACGTGTACGACTCCGGTGCGTACACCACCGCCCTCGATACCGCAGCGGCCGCCGCCGACTACGACGCGCTGCGCGCCGAACAGGCCGACCGGCGTGCCCGCGGCGACCGCTGGCAGCTCGGTATCGGGGTGGCCTGCTACGTCGAGATCACCGCCGGCGGAGCCGGAGAGGAGTACGCCGAGGTCACGATTCACGCCGACGGCACCGCCACCATCGTGGCGGGCACGGCCGCACACGGCCAGGGGCACGCCACGAGTTACGCGATGATCGTGTCGGAGATGACCGGTATTGCGGTGGAGAACATCTCATTGGTCGATGGCGACACAGCGCGCGTGCCGCGCGGCGGCGGCACCGGCGGCTCGCGGTCGCTGCAACTGGCTGGGTCGGCCACCCTGCGCGCCACCGAAGGGGTCATCGAGCGCGCCCGCGAACTGGCCGCTGCGCATCTCGAAGCTGACGTCGCCGACATCGTCGTCGATACCGCGACCGCCACCGTGGGTGTGGCGGGCGTGCCCTCGTCGGCGCTTGGTTGGGGTGACATCGCTCGACTCGCGCTCGACGCACACACGGATGCCAACACCAGCAACGATGCCAACACCAGCGACGATGCCGATGCCGGCCTCGCGGTCAGTGACGTATTCGCCCAGGACGGCGCCACGTTCCCCTTCGGTGCCCATATCGCGGTCGTTGAAGTCGACACTGAGACGGGCCGAGTGCGCCCGTTGCGCCACATCGCCGTCGACGACTGCGGCACCGTGCTCGCGCCGCTGATCGTGGAAGGCCAGCAGCACGGCGGCATTGCATCCGGACTCGGCCAGGCGCTCTACGAACAGGTGGTATTCGATAACGACGGCAACCCGCTCACCGGCAATCTGGCGGACTATGCGTTGCCGTCGGCGGCGGAAATGACCTCATTCGACACGATCTCGACCGAGACCCCGTCACCCCTGAACCCGCTGGGTGCCAAAGGCATCGGTGAGGCCGCCACCATCGGCAGCACTCCCGCCATTCAGAACGCGGTGATCGATGCGGTCGCACATCTCGGCGTGCGTCACATCGACATGCCCTGCACCTCCGAACGGGTGTGGCGTGCGATCGACGAGGCCGCACGAGGCGAGCACGACCCGTGGCGTGCACCCCCTGCGGTATTCGCCCGGCTGCGCGCCGCCGCATCGGCAACCTCCGATGTCGCCAGCGGTGACGATCCTGATCTCGCCGGCGCAGCCGACGGCATCTGACCCACGGCACACGCACTGGGTGGTTGACACCGGTGTAACTGCGGTGGTGGTGGCGGCGGCCTGTGCCGTATCCGCCCGTCGATGTCGTCTGCTCCGTAATCTGCCCGCCGGACATCATCGGTCATCGTGGAACAACTCCGCGGCAGTGGTGGTCGTCTGGCAGCGGTCTCACTCATCAGCGATGACGAGCCGCCGTTGAACCGAAACCTGTTGGACACCACGCTCAACAGGCGTCACCCCCTAAGGAGTCACAGTGAACGACATCATCTTCCTCATCGGCCGAATCCTGCTGGTCCTCGTCTTCATCTGGTCGGGCATCAACCACCTCACCAATGACACATTGATCGGTTACGCCCAGTTCAAGAAAATTCCGAATGCGATACTCGCCGTGCGACTGTCGGGTGTGCTGATGCTCGCCGGCGCACTCGGCATTCTGTTCGGTGTGTGGGGCGACCTCGCCGCCCTTCTCAGCGCACTGCTGGTGCTGCTGATGACCATCCCGATGCACAACTACTGGACCCTCGATGATGCGACGGCCAAGCAGACCGATCAGATCATGTTCATGAAGAACATCTCGATCATCGGCGGGCTGCTGGCAGTGGCCTGGGCGTTCAGCACCGTGGGTGAGGGCGGCTACACCATCACCAACAGCGTGTTCTGATCGCTCGATCAGCATCCCACTCACTGCGCTTCGGCTGCTGAACCCTCGCGGAACACGGCGGGAATACATGCGCACTTCGTTCGGTTGTGATCGATCGACAAGGCTGCGTGCGTCGTCCCCCACGAGCACACAGGTCACAGAACGCGGTCGGTCCCGAGACGCCCCCCAACCCCCGGGACCGACCGCCCTTGTGTTTTTCGACCACTCCGCGTCACGATGCAACGCGCGGTGACCTGCGATATATCACAGCGTCATCAGCCCCACATCGGCTGGTGCCGGCCACATCAGCCATGATCGGTATGTGGAACCCAGCAACACTCCCGGCCTCCGACCGCTTGATGACATCGTCGTCTTGGACTTCTCGCGAGTACTCGCAGGCCCACACTGCGGTCGTGCCCTAGCCGATCTCGGTGCGCGCGTTATAAAGATCGAACCGCCCGCAGGAGACCTCACCCGTTTCTGCCAGCCGCGACGCAACTCGATTTCCAGTTACTACGCCCAACAGAACACCGGCAAAGAAAACCTGAGCCTTGACCTGCAGCACCCCGAAGCGCGAGATCTCGTGCTCGAGCTGGTGCGCAGCGCCGACATCGTGGTGGAGAACTTCCGCCCCGATGTGATGGACCGATTGGGCCTTGGCTATGACGACCTTGCAGCGGTGCGACCCGAACTGATCTATGCCTCGGCCAACGGCTACGGCGCCGGCACATCGTGGGCGAACCGGCGCGCCTATGCACCGGTGATCGGCGCTGAGTCGGGCCTCACCCGTTCCCAAGGTGATGCCCGTGACGGCCGATATTTCAATGATCGTCACTCCCATGCCGACGTCTACACCGCTCTTGAATTGACCGTTGGCATCTTGGCGGCGCTTCATCAACGCACCCGTACGGGTCGAGGTCAACGAGTGGAGATCACCATGGCCCAAACCATGCTCTACGTGAACGAGCACGCCCATGACGCCCTGTGGGATGCACCCGTGCCCGAGGGCGTGGTGCGCTCATTCCAACCCGGCGACTACCAGGTGCTCACCCTCGCGGACGGCACCGCCATGATCGTCAGCGGCCACCCCGCCGAGTCGGGCACCTTTGAATTTTTCATGCGAGCGATCGGCCGCGATGACCTCATCGGCGTCGAACGTTTTGCCGATGTCGCCAACCGGCTGGGGAACCTTGACGAGATCAACGATCTGCTCCGCGAACATGCGCGTGGCATTCCCGATGCCACCACCTACGAGTCCATTCTGTCCCAGCACAACTTGGCCGTGGGCACCTTGCGGACCGTCGCCGAGTTCGCCGCCACCGACTGGGCCGCCGAAACCGGCGCTGTGGTCGAGGTGAGCGATCGGGGTACCGGCACCATCCGGCTACCCCAGGCGCCATGGACATTCAGCGATGCCCCCGACGTCGGTGTGCGTGGCGAGCCCCGCTACCGCGGTGAGGACAACCGCGCTGTATTCGCCGAACTCGCCGGAGTTGATGAGGCCACGCTCGATCGTCTCGCCACCGATGGGGTGCTGAGCGAGCACCGCCCCCGATGATGACGCCGCCCGCAGCAGCACCGACCGAAGCACCACTTCCCACAGCACCACGGGCCACGATCGCCCAACCGGTAGCGCCGACATCCACTCCTCGCGCATGAGCACGAACGACGACCTGCTCGACCACGCCCGCCAGCTCGATACGGCGGACCCCCTCGCACATTGGCGTGACGAGTTCGTGATCGATGACCCCGATCTGGCCTACCTCGACGGTAACTCACTCGGCATGACACCTCGCCGGACCGTGCACCGCCTGCACGAGGTTGTCAACGACGAATGGGCCGGCGGGCTGATTTCGTCATGGGGCCACTGGCTCGACCTGCCGATGGTCATCGGTGATGAGCTGGCACCCCTGATCGGTGCAGTGGCCGGCGAGGTCGTGGTGCACGATTCCACCAGTGTCAACCTCTACCAACTGCTGCATATCGCTGTGGCCGTGGTGGAGGGCTGCACCACCATCGTGGTGCCCACCGGCGAGTTCCCAACCGATCGCTACCTCGTCGATGCGGTTGCGGAGACGCACAATCTGAATGTCAGCCATGCCGTGGACGATGCCATTGCCGGGCGCCTCGGGCCGGTGGTTGTGGTCATGTCACTCGTCGACTACCGCAGCGCCGAGGTGGCCGACATGGCGGCTATCACCGCTGCAGTGCAGAACGCCGGTGGGAAGGTGATCTGGGATCTCTCACACGCCGTTGGGGTGCTCGAGGTGAACCTGAACCGCTGCAGTGTCGACTTCGCCGTTGGGTGCACCTACAAGTTCTTGAATGGTGGGCCGGGCGCACCCGGCTTCTCCTACATGTCGACCCGCGCCCTCGATGCAACGCGCAACGGGCCTCAACAACCGATACCAGGGTGGTTTGCGCAAGCCGACCAGTTCAGGATGGATGAACCCCGCCGTCCCCGCGATGACATCGGTCGCCTGCTCATCGGCACACCAGGCATTCTCGGCCTGACCGCCACTCGTTGCGGTGTGGAGCTCACCGCGACCGCGGGTATCAGCGCGATTGCAGCCAAGGCCCGCGCCATCACCGATTTCGTGATCGAGATTGCCGATGCGCACGGCCTCGACGTCGCCTCGCCCCGCGATGCACAGCGCCGTGGGGGCCACGTCTCGATCCGGCATGCATCAGCCGAACAGATCACCGCCGATCTGGCCGCCGCACACAGCGTGCTGGCCGACTACCGCGACCCGGACCTCATCCGGCTCGGCTGTTCGCCACTGACCACGCGCTACGTGGATGTGGCCCGCGCCGTCAACGCCATCGCCGCACTAACAGCGTGACGCCACGGTGTGATGTAGCGCGTCGTGTGTGGTGATCACACAGCGAACTGGGCGGCGACCCGCACCGGGCCACCATCAACGGTGTGCACGCGGCCGTCATCCACAAGTTCGATGAGGTGACCCATCACCGAGCGTGCTGCCGGACGGTGCAATTTGGGATGCACTGCCGTATACAGCACCCGCACGATCTCGGGCACGGTGTGAGGCCCGGATGCGCGCAACAGATCAACGATTTGGGCCGTGCGAGCCAGGCGATGATCGACGAGGGCCTGCACATAGGTTGGGGCATCATCACGACATGGGCCATGGGTGGGCCACAGCAATGCGTCATCGCGAGCAGCCACCTTGCGCAGCGAATCGATATACGACCGCATATCCCCATCGGGTGGTGACACGACCGTGGTCGACCACCCCATCACATGGTCGCCGGTGAACAAGGTGCGTTCCTCTTCGAAGGAGAAACAACAGTGGTTCGAGGTGTGCCCCGGTGTGGTGACCGCGCGCATCGTGAGGCCAGGCCCCTCGAGGGCCACCTCACCGTCGGACACCGCCACATCAGGAGCGAAGCCGGTGTCGACGGATTCCTCCATCTTCACTTCCGACTCGGCATCGTCACCTGACGATGCCGCATCGTCGGATGACTCGGCGGGTTCATCGGGCACCGACAATTCCTCTTCGCCGTCGAACATTCCCTCAGGCTCGTCCACCACGAGATGTGGCCCGACCGCGAACGTCGGTGCACCGGTCTCGGCCGCCAACCATGCCGCGAGCGGCGAATGGTCACTATGACAATGCGTGATCAAAATGCCCCGCACCGTTTCCCCGGCGAGAGCGGCCGCGAGAGCATCCCGATGTGAATCGATGACCGGACCCGGGTCGATCACCACCACATCACCACGGCCCACGATGTAGGTGCCGGTGCCGGTGTAGGTGAACTTCGATGGGTTCTTCGCAATCACCCGGCGCACACCGGGGCTCACATCATCGACGCGTCCGTAGACAACATCATCGAGGGTACGGAACTCGGGGCCACTCACACGAGCGACCGTACCCGACCGACCGGCGCGCCAGCCCCTCGGGCCGGTGGCGCGAGATCAGAGTCGAGGTCGGTCGGCACCGCAACACCAGCACGGCGCAACAACGACGCCGCGACCGGCGCTCCGGCGCGCACGGCCCCATCGGCCACCTTCACCACCACCGTGGCCACACCGGGCAGCGACGCGATGAATACCCCTTCGGCGCCGTCCTTGGCGATCAGGCCGGGCACCGCGGTCATCAACATGGTGGCCGGCCGGGTGGGTCCCGCCACCAACACCGGGTGTGACGTCATCGCAGTACGCACCTCGTCGACATCACGGGCAACGGTGTGCAACGCCCGCGCTAAACCCACCAGTGCCATCGCATGAGTCGGCGCACCACACCCGTCGACACCAACATGGCGCACGCCACCGTCGGCGGCACACAACTCATCGATCACCGCGGTGATGTGTTGCTGCAGCGGATGGGTGGGCGTGAGGTGCCCGTCGACATCCCAGCCTTCGGCCACACAGGTGGCGATGAACGCGGCGTGTTTACCTGAGCAGTTCATCGCCAGTGCGCTCGGACCGCCGCCATCGAGCAATACCCGGTCGGCCTCAACGCGGTCATAGGGCAGATCGGGGGTGGTGGCGAGTACTCGTTCATCGAGTCCTGCAGCAGCCAACGTCGACCGCACCACATCGAGATGTACGGGCGATCCGTCGTGGCTGGCACAGGCCAGCGCCCATTGACGCACCTCAAGGCGTACCGAGGTGCGTGCCATTGCCGCGGCCTGCAGTGGCTTCAGACACGACCGGCCGAACACGACCTGGGTGTGGTCACCAACCGCGCGCAGCACCTCACCCGAGGCACCCAGCACCACCGCACATCCGTGATGCACCGACTCGTCGAGGCCGTTGCGATCGACGACGGCGATGGGGACGTGACCCTCAGGAGTCACTGCCGACCGCTGCGCCAGCGCATGAGCCAACCCTGACGCGGACCCACATCGTCGGTGGCGGCTTCCAGCATCGTTAGTTCGGAATCGATCACGTCATGACGACGGCCCCATTCGCTGGCCAGCGCCTGAAACATCGCCGAGAACGGCAGGGCCAAAATGGCACCGGCCGGCCCCAGCAGAGCCAGTCCGGCCAGCGCCGCGCCGAATGCCACCGCCGGGTGCAAATCCATCGTGCGTGCGGTGATGCGCGGCGAGATCAAGTAGTTCTCCAACTGCTGATACACGATGATGATGCCGAGGATGACCGCCGCGCGTACCGGTGAATCCAAGAAGGTGATCAGCACCGGCAGCACAGCGGCGAT
>Ga0255765_1002478_pt1 | contig 20774 bp, 25 predicted proteins | sample 041ome_8_FD_179965 | JGI IMG/M metagenome (GOLD analysis project Ga0255765, IMG submission 179965) | Coastal salt marsh microbial communities from the Groves Creek Marsh, Skidaway Island, Georgia - 041407BS metaG (version 2) | ecosystem: Environmental > Aquatic > Marine > Intertidal zone > Salt...
CACAATATGTTATGGTAATAGTTGCTTCTCTTTCTGTTGTGTTGCTAGTATTGTCAGATACGCTTCCTTTAATTACTTGGTTACCTTCTCCAGATGTCGTGTTTAATGTCAACCATCCGCCCGTTTGAACAACCGATATACTCCATGTGGTATTAGACTGTATGGCAAAAATAATTCCATCAGTAAATGAATCTCCAGACACAATTATTGGGCCTTGAGGGGAAACAGACAAGTCACATTCGCTTATGTCTTTGTCATTCCAAGATAGTACATATTTAAACTCGTATGGATCGTATGCACCTAATTTTTGCTTTCCTGCTTCGTCATCAAACAAGTTTCTAAAATAAGACCTCATCCCATATGTAGATATCTGCTTAATGCCAGACTGTGTCAAGTTTAAAACAGCACCTCTTTTTTCATCAGCAAAGAATATGTCGTTACCCCACTTAGCAAAACTTTCTGGGTTGTTAGATATGCCAAACTCGGCTGTATATGGTATTAGAGTTCCCAATACTTGTGGTATACTAGTAATTGAACCACCTCCAACTGAATCGCTTAGTAAGTTCTTTTCAAATAAAACTTTTGACACTTTATCCTCTTGAAATACAATCAAGTCACTATCTCTAGCATATAACTTTTGTATAGGTCCGTACTCCTCTTCTAAAGCCTTAAAATTAGCTAGTGATAGATTGAACTCATTCAAGTCGTTTGTACTAGAAGACTCGTTATAAACCCCACTGTAAGTCAATGAGTTTTTTGCGTGTATTTCCTCATATCTGTCGATAGACGCACTTGCTCTTGGAGACGGCAAAAGCTCTGGTCCGTTCCAATCATCCTCTATAATTGAAGACTCCATACCATTGCCAAAAGATATGGCATTAAAGTCTCTTAAAAATATTTGAGCTGGTCGACTAGAGCCTTGGTTTTGGTCTCCAGAAAAAGAACTAGTATGAAACCCAGATGTTGTTAATGGATAGGTTTCTGGAAGTTCATAATATATATCATCGTCATTTACGAGTCCTTCCGTCTCTAATATAGTTATACTAGAAGGAATAACCGCTTGTAAACTTAACCATATATATCTTCTTTCATCTCTAAAAGGTTTTGTCACTGTAACTGGGTTTGATTCTTGCCATGTTTTTACAATCATAGAAACAAAACCTGTTTTGTTACCAGTTCCGACTATATAGTTTACATCATTTAGCTTATGTATGCCTGTTCCTCTTCTAAAGAATACAGCATCAGAATTTTTGTTCTTGCCATTTACATCAAAGTGCTCAAACTTTGTATTAATTTTTTCTTCATAAAACCACTCTTCTATATTTTGATATGTACCAGAAGAGGTGAATTTTTGCATTTTTTGAGAATACCCGTCTCCTATTTGTATTTTCAAAACACTACCTGGAGTTACCTCTGTGGTCCATGTAGTTCTGTTGTTTGACCATTGAACATTGCTAACAATTGCATATCCACCGCCCCTAGGAAAGTCACTTGCTTTTACAAGAACCCCACCTATGGCATTTTTATCACCTCTGTAATTCAATCTCCAAGAGTCTCCTACAGTATATGAAGCGGATGTATCAAAACTTATATCCCCAACAACTAGATTACTTCCAGCTAAATCTATTATTTCTATTAAGTTACTAGAAGTGGACATTGTTATGTCTTCTTTTTCCCAATTAGACTGATCGTGCCTTTTATATCTAAATTTATTTGAATCAGTAACCTCCACTACAATTCTGTAGTCTCTTGAGGAATTATAGGAGGAAGATGTTTTTTTGTATTTTAAAACATTATTACTACCCTTTCCGTAAAAAACAGGAACATCTAAATGCCTTTGATACTTGTCCAATGGGTCTCTCGTTCCAGACAATGCAGGGGCAGTAATCATGTATGGCCCACCATAAGAAGTCGCGCCTTGGTTTTTTGCGTTTACTTTTACTAAGTCTTTATCGTCAAATATAGATGTGTTTTTGGTGTCTATCTTTATATAGAAACCAGCCTCTTGAGTGTCATTAGATTGATTTAAAAAGTCTTTTTCTTTGGTTCCTGCTTCTAGTACTTTATACTTCTTAGAATCTTCATTAACTCCGCTTGGTGTAGACTTTATATATATGTAGTCACCTTCCCTTATCTTGTCTATATCGAACCTAGCAATTTGAAAATAAGTAAAAGTTCCATACTGCTGTATATCAATAGGGACTATATTATAATATGTACCTCTATTTTGCTTTATAAAAAACCTGTAGTTAGTTGCAAAAGATGGACCTCTATGATTTATAGTTGCAACAAGTTGGTTTTTCTTATTAGACTTAGTAATAGGTATGTTTGCTGTGTTTGAATCAGAATCTAATACTGTAGACATCCTTCCAAAGTCATCTAAATAAGCAATGCCCAATTCATAATCTCTACCTGACTTAAATGTCTCCTCTGAATCACCATTTGCAATAGACGTCTCTTCAAACTTTAAACTAAAATTAGGATTTATTTCCTCATTCCCTCTGCTTAAATCAAAAAATTGCTTATAATTTCCATATACTATTCTTCTTCCTATCAAGTCTTGAGCCTTAGCGGATAAAGGAACGTTGTCAAATAATCTATTTACTTGAGAGTCTGGTAATATTTTGTTTATTTTGTTGTTTGTAAATTCATACTGCCCATTTGAGTCTTCTCTATCAATAGACCCAATTATAACTGCATTTTTGCTTCGACTGTCTTTCATGACAATCTCAATCTTTTTTACTTCTTCAGATCCAATATCAAAAGTTATTTTAACCTTGTTTGCGTTGTTTCGCATCGATTCGTTTCTACCGCTATCAAAATTAAACTTAAAGCTCTGAGCTTCAAAAGCAGTTTTAGAAAATGGAGACAGCGCACTTACTTCATTGGTTTTGTATAAATATCTATATGAAAACCTTATGAACTTATCTTCTAGGTTGTTTTGGTCTGTTGTGTTATCAGAAATTAACTCTATTCTTGGAGAGTTTATAGGGGGCTTGGCTATTACATTTACTGTGTCTACAGATATGTTGCTATCTCTGTAAACGTCTGAAACGTCTATCCTTCTTGGAGGATTTAGTCCATCTGTAAAGTACAAAAACTTACTATCTATCAAGTTTACTCCCGTGATTAAGTACTCTTGACTAAAGTTCATTATACCACTTGTTTTTGATTCTACCAATATTAACTTTCCGCTAGCAGAACCGTCATTGGCTTCATGATATTTAGCTATAATGTCGTAAGTAGTAGACGTTATAAACCAGTATATATCATTGTTTTGAGTATCGGTATATGAACCAATTGGAGTTAAGTCAGACTGAGATACAAACCCAGCATCTGTCAGTAAAGTATCAATATCAAGTTTTTCGGTATTACCTAAGTAATTCTGAACCGTCCCAGCGTCATTGCCGTCAGTAGACGAAACTTTAATATTTAATGCGTCGCGGTAAAAACCGTCGGGTAAGAGCCTATCGTCAAGGCTCTTGTTCATTACTCCCTTGACAAAATTTCTTTTAATCTCCATTACTTAATCCAATTATCCTTTCCTCTCAAGGCCATTAGCAACCTCCTAGGATTGATATTGCTTAATCTTAACTTTGCGTTCTTTAACAATGAAGACTTTTCTTTCATTGCTCTTCTAACTACGTATTCTTGAACTCCAAGTCTATTGTTTAGCATACACCACTTTATGTAAGCATATACAAACTCTTCAGCAAACTTATGTATGGACACTTGAGATGGGTCTTCGTTTTCTAAACCATCTGTTATGTATTCTAAAACAATTAACTTACCAGACAAACCAGACGAGAAGTTTATCACTCCCTCTTGTTTGTTTATAACATAGGTCGGATTGCCCGTCATTCTAGATGCGTCGTTACCGTATCTATTTCTGTAGTTGAAATACCAAAAGCCATCGCAGCACCATCCGTATCTACCGTACCAAGTCCCTGGGTACATGTACTGTCTGTACTCTCCTTCCTTTCTTATTCTATCCAACTCGGACTCTTCCTCAATTAGGTTACCATCAACGTCAAACAAATAATCTTGATTTGCGTCTTGGTCGTATCTAGTAGCCCAGTTTACTTCTGGATTCTCGCTAAGCTTAAATAACACGCCGTCTACCTCATAAGATATTCTTACATAGTTTACGTAGTGCTGTGGTAGTATAACCTTTAGGTCGTCGTTAACCAAGGTCTCTAGTACCTTAATCTCTTTGAATGCGTCGTAATTTAGCTCTTGCACCGCACGCTTGGCATGAAACAACACATTGTATCTATCGGCATTGTCGATAAGCTTATCGTAGCCTACGTACATAAGCATGAAGTTATTCACCACGTCTTCTAGCGTAACGTATTGTCCGCTTCCGTAGTTATCTGCCGATCCGTAATATTGTTCAGGTGTCTGTGCCATTATTGTTCTTTCTGTGCGTTTTTAGCTTCCTCTCCGTTCACCACGTTTATTATGTCTGCCTCTCTTAAGTTGACACCAGCTTTTGCTAATATTCTTAGTACCAATTCTTTTTCGTACTCTTTAGGTAACTCAAAATCTTGATACCCGCTGTTGTTTATATCAAACACGGGATTACCACTAGTATCTGTATAGTACGTCCAATTTGGGTCCTCTGGTAGTCTAACATAAATAGCAGAAACACCACTTGTTATAGTGGTTGGGTACAAAGTAACCTTGGTTTCTCTCTCTACGTATGCCGGATAATATGTAGTAGGCGCCGTAAGGTTAGAGTTGTTAAGAAGCGTTATTTTGTGATTAGAGACCTTTTCTACACTCTTACTAGAGTAAAGTATATCCACAAGGCTGTAATTGTCTGTAGGTAGCGTAAAAGTGCTTCCTGTGTCCAACGCAAGACTAGATGACTTTACAAAACCTTCTAGGTCTTCAGTAACATGCTTTGTTACATCGGCTATACCACTGTTTGACCTTCTGTTATTTCTTTTAGTATACCAGTTGTTTACTTTTTGATATAAGTCTTCGAACACCTCTAATTGAGATAGACGTGCAAATGCATTAAATTCAGCTGGAGTCAAATAGCCGTTGTTGTCCTTGTTAAGGATAAACATCACGGTATTTCTCACTTCGTTAATCATGGTTACGCAAAGATAACAAAAAAAAGCCACCTCTAAATGAGATGGCCTTTACGTATAGGTATATATCAATTAGTCAAGCTCTCTACACAACTTGTTGTATATAGGCTCGCCTTCTTCTGTTTCGAAGAATAACTTAACCGCATCCATTCCGTCTTCGCCCTCTGGAACAGTCATCATACGCTTCTTGCTGTTTGGCAAGTTAAAATACACGTCTTTGTTCTTGTTTCGGAATTGAATGATGTTCATGTCAAAGAACTTAGCAATATTGTTCTTCATCTGAACGTCGGGATCACCAGCCATTGTCAAAAATTCGTATGGACTGTTACGAGCAAAAACTAATATGTCTCTACGAACCTCTTTTGAAGACATATTTTCTACAGATGGGCCTAAAACCTCTCTAAGGATTTCTTCACACTTATCAATGCTCATTTCGCGAGCAGCAATCAATGCATCAACCTCTTCGTTTAAGTCTTCTATTTGCTTTTCTGCGTTTCTCTCTGGAACAAACTCCTCGAATGTAATTCCATTTTTTGGGTGCAACTCTAAAAACCTCTGAAGAACAGTATCGTGCTTATCAACTTTTAAAACACCATTTTCAAACATAATGGGTTCAACAATAGCAAAATCGTCTTGCTCATCCTCAAAAGGAGAACGCTGGTTTTTAGCGTAACGTAAAGTTCTGTTAACTCCCTTTTCTTCGTCAAACCAAAGCAAAGGAGAACGTCTAGAATGTCTAGACTGTAATACGAATGTCAATGGCTCTTGGCCATTCTTCAAGAGGTAAACTCTTTCTCTTAATTGTAATTTCATTTTATTAGATTTTAAAAAAAAAAGGGGGCAGTTACCCACCCCCTAGGTTAAACTTAGTCTTTAAATAGGAAGAAGTTGTTAGCTCCCATAGTACATAATGCACGCTCAGATAAGAAGTGAACTTGCATAGCGTCTAGGTCACTAGTCATTGCACCACCAGCAGAACCAGTAATCCAAGTCTTGTAACGACGGTCTTCTGTTTCAGAAGCACGGTAGCGTACGTGTAAGAATGGACGAGTAGCGTTCTTACCTAATACTTGATCGTAAACGGTAGTAGAACCAGCTGGTACCAAAACTCCGTTAATTGCTTCAGCAGTTAAACCACCACGCAATGTAGCGTCGTTTAAGTACTTCCAATCAGTCTTGTAGAACTCATATCCACGCTTAAATCCAGTGAATCCAAGATTCAAAGCCATTTGCTCGTCATTGTCGAACAAACCGTAGCTAGTTCCACCAGAACCGTAGCTATTTTGAGCAGCTAACATATCGTCGATATCAAAACCGAACTGACGATTCAAGAAGATTACGTTCTCTTGAATAGCACCTTGCTTGTCTAAACGCTCGATAACAGCATCGAAATCAGCTAGAGTTGATGGGTTACCACCAGCCCAAACGTTTCCACGGTCTTCGATAGTGTAGAACATACCTTCAGTTCCAATGTAACCTTGGTCAAATGCAGAATTAGCTCCACCATCAACAGCAGGAACACCTTCAATCATTGACATCTCCATGTAGTCTTCGAAACGTAAGCGAGTTTCGTGCTCAGACTTGATGTACCAAAGGTAACCAGTTGCGCCGTTTTCAGTAGTTACTTCTACCCAACCAATTTGAGCCATGTCAGAACCAGATACTTCATACTTGTCCTTAATGATAATTGGGTTGTTTTCAAAGATGTTTGACTCAGCTTCTAAAGCACCGTCCATTCCGTTTGTCCCTTTTTTGAACTCAGAACCATAAACAAACGCAACAACGTCAGTTGTAGTAGTTGGAGTGAAAGGAGCAGTAGTCTCATTGGTGTAATAAGAAACTGTAAAGTTAGTATCAGTTACAGCAGTAACAATACCCTTTTTAGTCACATCGTCAGTAGCAGATGATAAAATAACAGTCTGTCCAACACGGAAGTTTGCATTAGCAACAGTAAACACTTGCTGACCAGTAGTAAAAGTACTAGCGGTAACACCAGTGTATTGAGTGTGTAGACGTCCTTGCTCTGCCCATTTAATAAGGTCAGAATTAGATGGTAGCTCAGCTCCTACCGCACGTAAGAAAGATGCGATAGAACGGTTACCATAACGTTCGAATTCCTTCTCGTAAGTATCAGGAAGATACTGGTCCAAGAAGTCGAAATCAGTAATGTAGTTACCTGGCAAGGTAACTTTGCTTGGAGCGGGAGTTAAACTAAACCCCGGGCTCGTTTGTACAGATCCAGCCATAATTTTGTTTTTTTAGTTTTTATTTTTTACTTTTTATTCTTAATCGGGTGCTAGGTCCACTATCCAAAGCTGTCACTGAAAATCCTTTTGCTCTTCCCATTTCTGGCACCGCCTTGGCATTCATGTCGATATTCTTCGACTCCTTGGCAACACTATCTATGGCTTCTGCTTTACCCTTCTCGTAGAAGAATTTAGCCATCGCATCTGGATTCATCGCTACAGCCATCGCCCTATGATAAGCAGCGGCATCCTTAATGTATCCACTATCATCAACAAAACTGTTGAAGAATGGACTCATGTCAGTTTGCTTTTCCAACAACGTCTTTGATTCTGCTGGTTTGTAAGTCACTTTCTCGTCGCCAATTTGAAATTCAAAACCTTTGAAATCCTCACTAAACAACTCCGATGTCTTACTCCGGTAGAACTCAGACCTCTTGGACTGCTCTTGTTCAAGTTCACTAGCTCTTTGGGCTTGACTCTTAAAAGCTTCGTACTGCTCTTTATCTGCTTCTGGAATATCAACACCTCTTGACTCAAGTGGTATCTTATACTGTTCCTTCTGCTTTTCAAAGTAGTCCTTTGCTTTTGCAAGTTCGCGTTTCATGGCTAACTTCTTTTTCTTGATGTCTTTTTCCTCATCAAGCTCCTCATCATAAGAAAACTTATCCTCCATGTCGAACTGAATGTCTTCGTCGTCCAACCCAGGATTAGTATCCTTATAATACTCAAGAAGTAGCCTATTCGGGTCTTCGTTATCAAAGTCTCTGTTAATCTTAACAAAGTCATCGAATCCTCGACCCGTTTCTTGTTTGTACTTTAGGTATGCCGATACGTCTTCTGGAAGTTCGGGCGCAGACTCCTTTGCCTCAAACAACTGGTCAACCGTATCAATTTGCCTATCGTACCTATCTTTAATAAATGACAGAACGTCTTCTTCGCTAAGCGCCGGAGTTGTTTGCTCCGTTACTAGCTCAGACTCCTCTTGAGGTTGCTCCGTGGCTTCTACCTCTTGAGTTTCTTCTTCTTGTTGTTTTTCTTCGTGTTCGTTAAGCAACTGCTCTTCTACCTCTTGTACACTTTTCTCCTCTTCTGCACTTACTTCTCGTACTTTAAATTCACTCATAATTTTATTTTATTTGATTTGCATCGCAAATATACGATAAATAATTATCTAGGTTCAAACTCGGCTAGGTCAAAGCCATCTAAACTGTCTTCGTTAGACTCAAAGTTTAGTGGAGGTAAGTCCTTCTTTCTCTGTTCGATAAGCTTAGACTGCTGAGTATTCTGTAAACTAATGCGGTCATCCTTAGCCTTCTCCTTTTCTTTTTCTATCTCTTTTTGAGTCTCACCACTCACATTAGCTAGCGCCATTTGGTACTGGAATTCCTTGTCCATCAACGCCAACTTTAGCTCAGCCTCTTGCTTCATCCTCATGGTATCGTACTCTGCCTCAGCTCTTTTAATTTGCATTTTAGATTGAGTCTCCATCTGTATCTGCTCCATCTTAGACTGCGCAGCTGCTTGAGAAGATTGCATATTAGACTGGGTCTGAGCTTCTATCTTCTGCATCTCTCTTTCTTGGTCTTGCTTGTCCTTGTTTTTGCGCTTAACCTTTAACAATTCGTTAGCTAATTTTACGTTCTTCAACTCACGAATGTCAATAGCATCTTCTAAGGTGATTTGGTCTCTCTGTAGAGCTACTTGTATGTTCGCCTCCATCTGAGCTTTCTCTTCCTCGTCTGGAGCGACTTCAATGTGCACACCAAAGTCATGCAAGTAAAGGTCTGCAATATCATCTAGTATATCAGTACTGTGAGAACCAATCTGATGTATCAACTGCTCTCTAGTATCTGAGTATTCCAATACATCGGAAATACGCAAAGAAATGGCTTCTGCCAATCGTTTAGTTACAAATAATCCTCCCTCGAGTACGTGTCTAGTAGCCGTGTTAGAGTTCAAAGCCGCTAGCTTCTGTACCCCTACCAATGCATTCGGATCAGGAGTAGAGCCATCTCTTGCCTCGTTAAGACCCGTCACGTCACGAATCATATTAAGGTAGTGGTTGTAAGAATTAACCAAGCTAGAAATTTTTCCTTGACCAGCGCTACTGTTTAGCTCTTGAATAGGAACTCTAGCATTGTTAAACTCTCCGTCTTGTGTATAGCTACGCCCAATTACAGAACCCGTTTGGAAGTACATCTTTAATGCTTCCTCTGGGTTGTAGTTAGAACCGTTACCTAAGTCAACCTCATTCAGTCCGTCAGCGTCGATATACACACCATCTGGAACCATACGAGCAATCACTTGTTGTAGTTTTAAGTGAGTCAATTGAATTAAATCAGCAAATCCAACCATACGGCGAACCAACGACTCAATCACACCACGATACATTCTAGGTGCAACAGCAACATATTCTGGAAGCGCAACGTGAGAAGAAGACTTAGGACGTACCATGTTCTTCATCATATCCCACTCTAACAACTTCTGCGTACCTAGGACCATAACGCCTTTGTACCAAACTTCAATAGTTTTTTCTACTCTCTCAAACCTTGCCTCTTCTTCTTCTGGTGGATTAAAGCTCTCGTCCTTACGAATAACCCTCTCTCCTCCATTATCCAAGTATTTCTTCTTGTAGACAAACTTTTTATCAGTCTTGTAATTGAAGTATAAAAGATTGACAATCTCCTTGTCGAAGACACTATCGGTATATGGACGCATAGCACCGTAATCCTGATACCAAGTATAAGAATAGTTTGAAATCTCTTCGATATCCTCATCAGTAAGGTATGGATACATTCTTTTAACCTCGGATATGTGGACTCTTTTAATCTCACCAAAGTAGAAACAATCATCAAACGTAGGATAGTCGGTGTATGAATAAACAACGTTCGCAGGATCAACATAGTCAACCTTGACACCTCCATTCGGATTGAAGGTGTGCTTAGCCATACCAATGCCAAGTACAGTAAGGTCATAGTCGATGCGTCTCTTTATGTCTTCGTAATGATTATTATTGAGTATAGTCCTAATAGCTTGCTCTTCAGCAACCTCAATACCTGGCTTGTAGTTAATCTGCATGAACAGATTCAACTCGTCATTATTCTCTGGTAAGTCGTCTGGACTTACGTTAAACGCATCTACCCCAAAGTCATCTTTAACTTGGGTCAATAGGTCTTTGGCTAACATGTCGGCCTCAACCATTCTTCTATAGTCTTGTCTCTTCTTGGAAGATAGTCTGTCTTGTGCTTGAGCCTTTACGTCATACAGCCTGTTAGACATTCCGTTTACAACGATGTCAACAAACTTAGGTATAATTGGTACTGGCTCCCAATTCAAATTAAGATACGATAAGTCACCATCAACAGCTAGCTCGTTCTTGTACTTTCCTATCGACTGCTCGCCTCTAGCGTACAGCCTAAGTCTATTGTACTCAATCCACTGATCGTAAAATCTACAGCTATTTGATGAGCGTTTAAACCACTCGTATTGGATAGACTGGCCCACTTTTAGACCATACTCCATCGAGGCTTTCTCTTCTTCCGTGGCAGTATTGTTTGGGAAGGTAACGTATGGTACCAGTGTTTCTTTATCCATTTATCGTATTATTTGGCTGTTGTTGCCTTTATTGTCGTACTTTGCAAATTTAATACTTATTTTTGACTGTGTCTTTTGCTGTATATACAGGTGCTTCTGATTTGCCATAATTGCAAGCCCACTGCTGATTGTAGCGTCAAACTTTGTACGATTATTAATATCAAACCTAGCCCAGTCTTCAAGAGTCCTCGTAAAGTACATATTGCCCATCTCGTCAGAGTCTCTATATGTACCCTCAAGGTCTATGCCGACATTCTTTTCTACGTACGTCTCGATAGCAGATGCGTGAGACTGCTTAACGTCTTCACTACTGTTTGGTATACCACCTAGTTCTTTTTCCGTCTTTGACAGCTTGTGCTTCTCCTTGTCGGGCCTATTCATAGAAAACGCCCTATACCCTCTGTTCTTAAAGTGATACAGCAGTCTTGGCTTGTTATTCTCCGCAAGCACTGGCATACCATAAAAGCAGCACGCCATCAACACGTCCTCAAAAAACATCTCCGCCGTCTGTGGCCTAGCTACATACTGTAAGAAAAAGAAGTTACTTGGAGCATCGTCCATATTGAACTTGGTCATACCGTGAAGTGCTCCGTTCGATCCGCCACCGCCAACTACACCCGATATATCATACGAGTCACAACCAAAGCTTCCGACGTGCTCATTGCCAGGGTAGAACTTATCGCCCCTCTTTATTACGTTATTCTGCATCTGAGCGGGAGGAAACCAACTTATCAAGAATCGTCCTTTATTGTCAGGAGTCCACACAACTGTGCTGTCTTTCTTGCCATCCTTCCAATGAAAGTACCCGCGTGTCAACACTCTATCGCGCATTAGCGATTGATTGTAATCTATCTGTTGGTATATCTTAGTAAGGTTAAATATACTCGCCTTACTCTCGTCTCTGAACGCATGAGACTCCGTTCTAGGAAACTGACGATAGAACTCATTCAATGCATCTGCGTCAGACTTCAATGACTCTACCTCGTTCTCCCAATAGTCTATTACACCTATCTTTATCTTTTCTCCGTCTACACCTCTGATTGGTGACTTTGGTGTATGAAACACGGGCATGCCGTACTCGTCTATATACCCCTCAAAGTTCCACTCCATCGGAATAAACAGATTATACATACCGCTCTTTGTCTGTCCGTTGGCGTTTCTTTCTCCCGGATTAGAGTCCTCGAACAAACTCTTAAACTGAGCTCCACCCTTGTCTAGTGCATTGGACGTTGAGCCCATCATACACTTACCAATAATCTTACTACCCAACCTCAGACACGTTTTAGTTACACGCCAGTTGTTTAATATCTTATTTGGCACCATCCACTTCCCGCTCTCGTCATGTATCAGCATACGCAGCTTTTCACCGTCATAGCTGTTGTCTGCCGTGTTCTTCCAGTCAATGGTAGTGTTTAGCCCGTCCATGTCATCCTCGTCGTCTACACGGGACATATTCTTCTTTGTAATCTTAGACGCTGGCACACGATACGCAAGCTCCGTCTTCGGTCGGTCCATACCATCCTGTATAGGCTTGAAGAAGAACGGATAGTTATTGGATATATTAACCACCTTGTCCGTGAACAACTTTTTGGCGTCATCACCCGTCTTAGATAGTATTCCAAATCTAGCGTCCTTAGACATACTTGCTTGATTTACAATCTCAGCCGCACTCATAAAAGAGAATCCAGAACGTCTATTCTTTAGGTAGACCATTCCAAAACACCTCTTATCAGCCTTGCACGCCTCGTAATAAATAAAGAATATCCGGTTGGACTCACGGAAGTCTGGAAGACCTACGTCTATTTTCGTCCATTGAAGATACATGTAGTGGCTACCAGTAACATAACAAGGCTCGCCGTTATTAACAAACCAATAGCCGTACTCTCTACGATCAAATTCATTTTCTATAAAACTAACCCACTTAGACTGAAACTCTTTTGGTTTTCTGTTCCAGTCAAATATGCTCTTGATTCTTTGAAGCTCCCTAGGATATTCAGTAGGAGCCCACCTATTACCTCTATCGTCAACTTCCGATGGAGCAGACGGTAGCGCTATCTTAACAGAATTGATATCATATACCTGGCCAATCGTTCCGTCCTTTGATATAACGACAACATCGTATTCTTCGTCATAGCCATATTCCCATGACTTCTCCTTGTTCTTCTTCTTGATGACATCTTTGGGGATTTTCTTGTCGTCGATATGGTATAGGGCGTACTTCTTCATTTACTAAACTTCTCCGCAAAACCTTTCTTGGAGTCATCTTTCTTGTCTACTACTACATTGTCAAGCACATTACGCTCTTCCTCTATCCTATTGAGAATATCAAACGCATCAAACACAGCAAGCTTTTTAGTTGCTGCTGCATTTTTTAATCTGTCTGCCGCTAGTTCATGTTCGGGATCGCCCGTAATAATCTCTTCCTTAGCAACACGTATAAGCTCCTTAACAGCTATCTCTCCGGCCTTTATAATATCCTCTCTAGTCTTTTTACTCATAACACAGCAACTATATTCTTAGTAGGGACACGATAGAATCGCTCTCCGTTTATTTTAAACTCGTATTCGCTGTCCTTACTGAAGGTTACGATATCGCCCTCGAAGACTTGTTCTTGTTCGGAGTAGCTATCATTGACAAGTGCCACCTCACCGATAAGCTCTTTTTCAGCTCTCGTCGAATATTGAAATCCTTCTTCTTCTCTGTCGATTGGTTTAACAAACGCATAAGGACCAAAGACCATCTCTTGTCCTTTTCGGACGTACATATAGATTCTTTCTTTTTCAACGAAGTACAGATTATCTTTTACAAAGTTAGCACTTTTTCTTAGCCGTCCCTTCATGTCGTAGTACTCCCTAAACGTGTTATGATGCACCACAATAGTGTCACCTAACTCAAGCTCAGCTCCCTCTCTAGGCAATCCAATAACCTTAGCTAGTCTTTGCGTAGACTTATGGTCCTCTAGGTTAGCACCAACAATTAATCCGTCATTTGTGACATAAGACCTAGTATCCCCATTTAGGGGCTCTATTAAGTAAAAGAAAGTTGATTCCATTAAAAGTCTATATTGTACTCAAAAGAAATAGGCATATTAGCGCTGAACATCTTCCAACGCATTATCTCTCCCTTTTCTTCGTTACGAATCCATATACATACAGATCCGTCATTCTCTCTACATATTTCGTGTATCGTGTATAGATTATTAAGAATACTTTGCCCTACCAAGTAGTTCATAGAGTTCTTATAGTCATTGCCCACTGCTATCTTTCGTAACAACATATTCTCCTGTTTCTATGTCAATATCAACTTGACCGTACTTCTCCTCTATCTCTGCATTAAACTTAGTTAAGTCACCCGCAGCAGACATCACTCTTTGGTATGAAGCAATAGCCCTGATAAAGTTATCTGAAATTTGGTTTTTCTCTGACGCAATAGATTGATTAAGTGTGCGTAGAGTTTCTAATTCTTTTTTAGTAATATTACTCATTTTAATTTGATTATAATCACAAATATAGCGAAAATAATCAATAGGTACCACCACTGGAACCAATGCTCCTTGTATACAAGCCTAGGTGGCAGCTGCTTTTCAATGGTAATAAACGCCGTGTCTGGCTTCTGAGTAATGGTAGTTCTTATGACGTCGTGCTCTCTTATGATTCGAACTTGAACACTTCCTGTGTCAATGGTTATGGTATCAACCGACTTAGTTACGAACGTGTCATGATAAGTAAACGTATCCCTAACGGTAAACGTATCTATTTTAACAACTTGCTCTAACAGTATATTAGGGTCCTTCTTTACGGCCCTATTCAAGTGCCAAGTAGCCGAACAGCTAGATAATAATATAGCGAGTATTAGCGATCTCATTTTTTACATCCGCACTTTCTCTTTCCTCTATTCCTTGCTCTGTTTTTTGATTGACTCTCTTTCTTTACATTACCACAAGCATCATGACTCATATCCTTCTTGTCCCCATTGCCATAGGTCCCAGCTTTGCGATTAGACTTATTTAGAGCCGCTCTGTAACGTTTTCTAGCTAGAGTGGACTGATACCCCTTCTCTTTAGAGTAATCACGTCCAGTGGCTTTATTTGAGCCTTTACGAGTGTTTTTCCCCTTGATGGTATTTCTTGACATTATCTAGACTTCAATCTATCGTTTTCTTTCTCTAGGTTCTTAACACGCTCTCTAAGCGTAGATACCTCAGCTGTCAATGTAAGCACCTTGTCTTGAGCTTGAACCAGCTCTTGCTTCAATCTGTCAACCTCAGTCAAAATCTGATCCCTAAACAAGTTTTGATCCTTATTCTGGTACTTATTGCTTTGATGCTTGAGCTCTAATTTCTTTGCGTAGTACTGCCACGCTCCCGCTCCACCGAGAACACCTACTACTGCTATTATTACTGATGCTATATTGTCCATGCTATATCTACTTAATACTTCACCCACGATGTAACTTCTCTTGGAAGGTCCTAACTAAATTTATAAACGCCATTACGGTTACCAATGCCCATCCCAATTGACTTCCGGCTAACATTCCAACTAGTGCATAATGAACCACCGTAATCATGGCTAGAATAAAAGCAGCTAGACAAGCGTAGTAACGACATCTCATATCCTTCATTCCAACAGAATACAACTGAAAGCCTCCAATTAGAAAGCCCAATATCTGAACGTCCAATAGCAATCCTATCTCAAGGATTGCAAAAGGAAGTATAAACATATGTAGTGCGCCAACGAACAACTCGAATAAATACGAGTCGCTGTAGAACAAGATATCCTTAAGATTCTTGCCCACTATTCTTAGCCTTTGGACGCTTCGTTTATTAGTGCTAGTAGCCATAATAGGTATTTTTTAAATTTCTTCATCACTCAATCCAAGGGACGGGTATAAAATCTATTCTCTCTAATTGATTTAACTGATTATATATATCTGAAAAATTAGGGTCCTCCAAAACCTCTAATCCAACTATCCATTTATCGTTTCCATCTTTTACGAATATCAACTCACTTGAGTTGTGTTGGTGTCCGTTCAAGGAATTGTACTGTTCTGTATTTGGATGTAAAACCTTCATATTGAGTTTAAGTAAGTGTCAACAATTGAGTTCATGTCGTTTTTTTCTGACTCTGTCATGCCTCGTCTAATAGCAAAGTAAGAAGTACCATAATTAGCATATTGAGTAGTAATTCTTAAAATCCAAATAGAATTGGTAGACAAACCTGTAGAATCTACATTATATGGATTTCCAAGACTTGTGTTAATTTGATACCTAAAAGATGCGCTGCTTAATCTATCAACACTAAAATGACCAATCGCCCTTGATACAATTCCTTGAACTGGTACTACAGCACCACTATTCAACTGGCCATCTATGTTTTGAGTTGCAGTAGAATAAACACGCATTCGGATTTGGTCTACGCCAATCGAACTTTGTCCTACTACATACGCAGCATCAACACCTAGTTGATACATATGAAACGTAATACCCGCATCGTCTTGAGTAAAGTTATCTCCGTCAGTAGCGGGAACAAAGTTAGTATCTATATACGAGCTTGTCCCATTACCAAGAAAACCTTGATTTGTAGTAAATGTAGGAGAATTTACTGCGGTATAATCAGTTAATCTAATCCAATCAATCAAAGCAAAATCACTGTCACCATCCGTTGCGAACATTGAAAAAGAATCAAGACCATCCCAGTATCCTCCGTTTTTTAAATTTAACACTAACTGATTTTGCAATGCTTGCTGAGAATCGCTAGGCAAATCATATCCTTGTGCAGTTGCATAGTCTAAAACTGCTTGATAATCGGGATCCATGGAGGAAAAACCCTTATTTGAATTTCCAATATAATTACCTATAGCGATTAACATACTACCAAAGAGCTACAATGCTAGTAGCGGTTGTTCCTGTAGAATAAACCCTTAATACTTGTACGGGCATGAACGTGCCAGCTTGAACACCAGTAAACGTAACTTCGTCTCCACCAATGGTTAAGACCTTTACGTTACCAGCTCCTCCAACGTATAAAACACAGCCATTATTATTACCGCCAGTTACAGCAGCAATGTTGGCCGTGTTAGAAGGAGTTACAGCAGCAGCTCTCCCTGTTTGTAATTTTTGATAAGCCATGGTACAAAGATAAGGAATTATCTTTTTCTACCTTGGCCCCTATATTTCTTTGCTGGTTTGTTGTTCTTAGAGTGAACACCCCTACACTTTTTCTTAGCCTTTTTGGCGTAAGAACCAACATTAATTCCTTTTGCCATACGGGAATAAATCGTTTAGTTTGTCTTTTCTCTTACCGCATCCGCAGTCCTTACCAGTGGCCTCAGTATACTTCTGAGCTATCTTCTTGATGCCCGTCGCCTTGAACACCTTTTCTACTGAATCGCCTAGTCCTTTGCTTTTCATTTTTTTACTGATTTTACTCTTTTACCCATACCTGTTTTTTTCTTCTCTTCTTTTTTCCTAGCTAACTGAGACTTGCTCATCTCGGACTTCGTAACGGGAGTTTTAGAACTAACTCGATTACTAGGCCTACAATATTCCGTTTTTCCACCAGCTCCACACGCCTTACCACTTATAGTATCTATCCACTTCTCGGCCCCCCATCTCTTTAGACTAGAACCCTTTTTAGACTTCTTTACTTTACCCTTGGATTTTCTACACTTGGCTATAGCTTGAGAAGCCCTAGCACTAGGGAACACTTTATAGCTAGCCTTCACCTTTCTATAGCAAGCATCCTTAGCCATTAGTATTTCCCCTTTCTGCCTTTAGGACTACTTTTAGTAGAACCGCCCTTACCAGCCCATAGTTTTTTACATGCCCAATAACGAGCCGTTAATTTGTTTGTAGCACTTCCGCATTTATGGCGAGCCTTGAAGCTTTTACGTGCAGCCGCACTATAGTTATGGCCGTAACCCTTTGCACCGAAGTGGATTAGCTTTTCTTTGCCACCGGAACAAGCCTTCACCATCATCTTCTTGCCAGCACGATCACTTCTGCGTGGCACGTTACACTTCATTTTGCTCTTGTCTGCCATATTAGAATATTCTTTGTAATATTACAACATGCGTGTCTATGCTATTATTGACACTAGCAGCACCCCATTCAGCCGTTACGTCCAACGTACTGTCGGTAGTAGTATCAAAATTAGTAGACTCTAAGTTATTAAACGGTATAACCTCTGGAGATAAATTTGCCGTCTTCGTATAGTCAAAACTACCAGAAGTCATTAACTGAGCTGTGCCAGCTGATCCAATAGCCCTAACAACAAATACAATGTCAAGCTCAAATACATTTCCAGAAGTAGACACAAGGCTCATAGCGCCAGTTGTCGCCAAAACATTCCCGTTGTCCCTTATGTTAATAGTTAGCTGAGCATTATTATCAGAAGACAAATCACCCTCCAAGTAAGCCCTAAACGTATTGCCAACAGCAAAGCCATTTGCAGGCACGGTTAGACTACCCTCTCCACTAGCCAATAAACTCGTTTCCGTAGTAGTATTGGTAACAGGAGTAGAGTCCTCCGTCTGAGTAAATAAACCTTTAGCTCCGACATAGTTTACTATGTCGTCAATGGTGTATTTGTCTCTCTGTGCGTTAGCAAGAGCCGAGCCTTTATTAGCGGTTTCTACGCCTGGAGCTACACCATGAAACTTAGTACCTTGTGGAATGTTACTCATTACTTTTCTTTATTAGCAAATTTTTCTACAACTGTCCCAAAAATAGTTGAGATAACCAAGTACTCAACCGCAGATACTAGCTCGGGACTTGGAGCTATATCCTTATGATAAAAAGAGTTGGCTACCATAGTGGCAACCAACGCTATAAAACCGATTGTTCCCAAGATGCGCTTGTGAGATACCTCACCGCTCTTATTAGAGAACATGTTATTTAGAAACTTCTTCATTACTTCCTTCTTGCGGAGTAAACTCGTAAGTCTCAAGGCTCAGAGATCCGTTGCCATATTCTTTCTGCAACTCGTCCATGAATTCCTTCTCCTCCTTACCAGTGTTCTCCAATGATTTTTTAAGATCGTCTAGAGCAGCCTCAATAGACCACTTCTGACGTGTTATCTGTCCGATTTCAAAGCTTAACGCTTGATTCATTTGCTTGAACTCATCAAGTTTCTTGATTTGTTCTTCATTCAATTTGATTTTTTCCATATAAATTATTCAGATGTTAATTCTGTAAATCCTAGTTCAGCTAAAACCCAGTCAGTCACTACTGAGTCATCAGTACCCCAAGTGTCATAGCTAGCTTGAGGAAAGTTTAAGTTACCCTCCATTAGCATAGCGCCAGGCTGCGAAACAGTTGCGCCTTCTTCTGCGCCTTCAGATTCATCTGGCAATAGTTCTTCAGCGTGTAAAGACCAATATAAGGTAATACCTGCTGTTGGTGATAAGTCAAAGCTTAGAGCTTTTACATTTAAGTACTTACCAGTTCCCTTAGTAGGTACTACTACGTCGTTAATTTGAATCATATAGCAAATATAGTTATTTTATGTCACATTGGTTATTATACCACCATTTATTTCTAAGGTTATAGGTGGATTTGGAGAGGGTTGTTGTATGGTTACATTTCCAGTATAACCTTGAGTGCCGTTATGGTAGTAATCTCCGCTAGCATTTATATCTCCGTTAACATCTAGCTTATACCCACTATCAGTCGTTGTGCCAATTAGTAAGTTTTTACCACTTGACAGTCTCATTGCTTGAGAGTTTCCTACTCTAAAGTCTAATACACTGCCACTTCCGCAGTTTAATAAAGTGTATCCACTAGTATGCTGTAACACTGCGTAACCTGAATTAGCTACAGATGAGTTCTTAATGCCATAATAACCAGAAACTCCATGGACATTACCAAGCATCATGCCACTTGCTGTTATAGAATTTGTAGTAGTAGCTCCTCTATCAGTCACAGAATCTAATGTATCAGTTTCTGTAATACCAGTTAAGTTGCTACCGTCACCGTACAGAGTGTCGAAGTAGCCATTTGCAAATCTTACTGAACTGCTACCTACATCATAAGTACTATCCGCTGCTGGTATTAAATCAGTCGCTTGATTATAAACAGTGTACCAATCGGTAAATGTTCCTCCAGCATTGTTTCTATATTTAATTCCACCGTTTGCTGTAGATCCAGTTTCAAATGCAAGTTGTGCGACATATGACGAAGCACTAGTGTTAGGCATTTGCAAGACATTGTGATGACCAATAAATGCTCTATTAGTACCAGCCGTGCTTCTTATAATTCTGAATCCAGTCAATGAATCCATATCACCAGTATAAGCAGCAGCAAAAGAACCTTGGTACATATAAGATAAGTCTGTATCAATCTTGGTTGCTCCGGCTGCTAGTAGTTTTATTCTATTATTACTAAACTCTATCCTAGTGTCTGTATCACCTGTATGATATATCCAATTATCTACATAAGCGTATTCAGCGTGAATAGAACCATTCACATCTAGCCTATATCCACTATCAGTCGTAGTTCCTATAAGGACGTTGCCGTTGTTCTTAACACGCATTCTCTCCGTAGCTCCCGGAGATAACAATAAATCACTATTTAGAGATGAAACTGAAGCGTTACCACCAGTATTGGTTAGCTTTATTGTTGAATAAGCAGCAGCAGTATATTCGAAATCAGCAATTATAGAGGTTGCAGCTGATGAAACATGAATCGGTCTTGCTGGTGACATAGTGCCTATGCCTACATATCCTCCGTTAAAGTAAGAGTTACCGCTACCAGAAATATACGTTGTAGTCGTACCACTTGAATTTCTAACTAATACAATACCATGCCCACTTGCATCGTTACCAATGTTAAATGTTCT
>Ga0255765_1002492_pt1 | contig 20685 bp, 11 predicted proteins | sample 041ome_8_FD_179965 | JGI IMG/M metagenome (GOLD analysis project Ga0255765, IMG submission 179965) | Coastal salt marsh microbial communities from the Groves Creek Marsh, Skidaway Island, Georgia - 041407BS metaG (version 2) | ecosystem: Environmental > Aquatic > Marine > Intertidal zone > Salt...
ATTCCGCACCTACCCTAATGGCAAAACAGAGGTGTTGCCTGTAGTATTAGACGATACCTCCTTTAAGTTCATGGACGGGGACGAACTGCGTATTCTTTCAGAAAAGACATTCTTTGATGGCGCCATGATCTCCGTGAGTGGCGAGGTTAAAATTCCGCTTGAAATGCCCTACGACGCTTCCATTACGTTATCGGAAGTTGTGGAACTTGCCGGAGGTTTGACGTTTGCGGCAGATTCTTCCCAGCTCGTCGTTTATCGCATGAACTTCTCCGGTGAAGAAACAGGCCAGCTTGTCGAAGTGCCTTTGAATTTAAGCACTGATGGCGCATTCAAATTTGAGCCTTTTGATGCCTTAGTGGTTCGCAAGAAAAATGGCTTTGAATTCCAACAATTCATCAGCATATCGGGTGAAGTGATGTATCCAGGCCGCTATGCCATTAAAGATGGTGAAACCGTCAAAGACGTCATTCTTAAAGCGGGCGGTTTGACCAAAGATGCATTCCCTGAGGCTGCTACTTTTGAGCGTGAAGGAAAAGGTAGAGTATTCATTTCTATCGATAAAATTCTAGGAATTAGCACCAGTTATGAAAACATAGAAATGCTTGCTGGCGACCAAATTTATATTCCTACTGAAGACATGACGGTGGAAATCTTATTAGCCAACACGGAAGCCGCAGAATACGGTCAGTACAAAGGTGATTACGACAGAGAAAGCGTCTTTGTGGCTTATGTTGCTGGAAAAAGCGCTAGGTGGTACGTGAAGAATATGGTAGGTGGTTTTGGCGAGGAAGCAAAACGCACAGATGTCAATGTAGTCTATGCGAATGGAACGGTAAAAGATTTCAAATGGTACCGCCCGACCTATCGTTATCCAAAAGTGAAGCCTGGATCTATGGTAGTGGTCGGCAAGAAATCTGAAAAGAAAAAAGAAGAGCAAGCAAAGAAAAAGAGCAACTTTGACTGGCAAGATTTTTCAGGAACCTTGATGTCTCAAGTCACCTCGATCTTATCCATCTACGTCTTAGCTACGCAGTTGTAAGAGCCGTATTTTATTGAAAACGCCCCACTTGAGAGGTGGGGTTTTTTTATTGCACTTGATCTTCAGTTGGATAAAGAATCAAAAAACCCAACCCCCCTTGCGGGAAGTTGGGTTCAATATTAACTCATGATGGTCTAGGTTAACCGTCAATAACGTCCATTAGCATAGGGAAGTCGCCTTCTTGAAGAGTATCAGAAAGTGACTGTGTGAGCTCAACTCCGAGGTATCCACCCAACAAAATAGCTACCACTAATACAAAAAGACCTAAGTAAGGAAAACCATCGTAATTGCTTTGGTATTCCTCCAATGAACTGCGGAAATATGTTGGGCCATCCTGGTTGTAGTTGTATAATGAACCAAAGTATTTAGATACCCAAACAACCACGAAATTCAGCGCAACCGCCAACAACAAACATGCAACGAACAAGAACAAAGCTTTGCCCAATAGATTCATGATCATTTGAAGAATATTTGACGAACGACGTTTTTGTAAATCAACCAATTGTGCGTTGAGCTTACGCGATTCACTAGCTGCATAGACTTCGTATGCCGCTTTATCTCTCTCAATGCCGTCCAACTGTGCCTGAGCCGATTTAACCATGCGATCCGCTTGTTCTGCAAGAACGACAAAGTTGTCTTGGGTAATCTTATCCTCGATTAGTGCAATGTTACCCGCACTTCCTTCGTCTCTCAAGATCTCTCCCGGAGCAGCGCCCACGGTTACATAAAGTACGGAAGTGTTCGATCTCTTGCCGTCCTTCTTACCGTATACACTAACATCGCCTGAAGTAGTACCCCATCTGATGGTTGCCTTATTGCCGTTATCGTCTACAGAGGCACCGCTTGGAGCATCCCATTTGTAAGAGTCCATACCCCCTGAAACTGTGTAGGTATATTCATCACCTGCACAAACCTCGATGCGACCGCTAATTTTCCCTAAAGTCAGGGGTGATTTGGGAGATTCATTGACCTCAACATCAATAGATACCCAGTCTCCACGACCACAGCCGTTCTCAGGAACAGCGTGAACCTCGTAATAGCCTTCCGCAAATTGGTGACGCAATGTTTCGCCTCTAGATCTACGAATTGTGTCGCCTTTTTCGTTGGTAATTCTCCATCTAATATTGTCTGCATCTGCAGGGATTTGCATACCAAAACGCATGTACTGCCCTTCTATAATGGCACCGTCTTCACTAGCAGTAATACCATCCGGAGATATTCTATTACGTTCAGCTTTCGCATTAGCGAGGTTATTCATTGCCATTTCAATATCCATATCATAGTTACGAATACGTTGGGCCGCTGCAGAGTCAAAATTTGCCAATGCCTGCGCTGCGGCTATAACATCCGCTTCTTCCGTGGTAAATGGCTGATTAACGTCCATATAAACCACATCTCGAAGCTGCGTGGGCACAGCACTCCAGAAGGCGTTACCCGCCTCTATACTACGTACAGCTGCATAGGCGTCATCTAATTCTTCCGCAGAAGGATCATCAGATGAAACGACCTCCGATAATGACGCAGTTGCTTTCGCCATTGCTTCTTCATTATCACTTATCCTATCTGCAACCGCTGTACGGTATTCATCGTAAGGCTCAGCGGCTACCTGCTGGACATTATCGTATACCCACAATCCTAATGTGTTGTATGCAAGCACAAAAAGGGCGATAGAGCCAATGCTCTTTAACCATCTAGAGGCAAAAGATGTACGCAATGCTTCAAGCCAATTAAACGGACCTTCAGAAGCTAAATACGCGGGAACGAGCAAGGAAAGGAATTGGACCAAAGCAGCCGCAATCAAAATCCCGTAAATCCAAGTGGCTACAGAAACTCCGAGAACTACACCACCCAAAATACCAGCAGCATCGTTGAGCAATAAATGGTCTTGTGCTAATCGCTCAACCACATAAACGATGATGGCCGTTACGATTAAAACAGCATACGTTGGACGCATTCCCCTAGGCTTCACGCCCATGGCTTCTGCCATGTGTTCACCTACAGCATTTAAGAGCATGATAGCACCGAGCACAATGGTAATGTTGCTGAATGCGATTTCATCAATTCCCACTAGATCGTCCACTAAAAATCCTGAAACTCCGACCAATGACGCAATTGCGACAGTGCGATACGAGCTTTTGTAAGCTCCCCAGTTAAAGGATGCAACAAAGGTAGAGAGCATCTTTCTAAAGAGCTCGTAAGGCCACTTGACCAAATAGTGCCAGGCCATGTAGAATGAGAATCCACCGAGGCCGAGTACGATTTGGTTCCAAAGCCAATACAACTTGTCAGCGGACCAACGGACCACTGATCCGATGATATCGACAAGCCACATCAATGCGTAAACTGCATGTGCAACCACATTTACAGCCCACGACAAAGGCAACAACAAGACATAGAGAAGTGTCCAGAGTTTGTTAAACTCCGTAGACTTCAATAAATCTTTTGGAATGCTCAATGAGCCTGGAACTTTTTTGCCCTCGTGCTGGTGTCGAAAGTAACCGATAAGGGCACCAATAATTAATAGGTAGGCAGGGGTCAAATTCAATGATGTAATCGAATCAACTAATGATTGGATTACTTCAATAATAGAAGTTGACATAAGAGTGTTTTTTAGGTATATACAATTTAAGCAAACTTTTGAAACAGGTGTGTCGCATTTGAGACTCTAGATTGAATTCTTAAGAATTTCGGCTTTACATAGCCATTGAAAAGCCAGTTCCTTGGGAAACACACGCCTGTTTTTTTCCTTCTCCGCAATCGGTATAAATGTTAATTACGTTGAGTTTTTCACAACTCTTGGATGAAACGTATTGGCGCAGATAAGTTGATTAGGAATCAATTATTAATCCTAAATCCAATTAAAATGAAAAAATTATGGATGGTGGCAGCAGCCGCAAACATGGCATTCACAGCGAATGCACAAGATTCAAGTATTGAAACGCAAGCCATAGGTGTCATTATTGATGCGCATGCTTTGGTCGATGTAGTAAATGATGAACTTGTGTTCAACTTTTCTGCAGATGACCCTACAGAGGCTGGATCACCTTTTGTGTTGGGATCGAACAAAAACCAAAGCACACATTTGAATTACAGCCTAATGCTAAGTAATAGTGGATTGGCCGATGGCACTATATCCGTGCGAATTACTGATATGAATGAGGGTATGTCGCTCTCCCTTCTTGCGGACGGAACTCCTGCAAGCACACTGGATCCTACCGTACACGGTATCTTAGGAAGTGTCACTCCTAATTTTGATATAACTGCGGGTGGCCCATCTGTAAAACTAACCTCCACGGATCAAGTTTTAATCGAAAATATAGGCACCTCCTACACGGGCAACGGTGCTGGAAATGGCTACCAACTTTTTTATACCGCGCACATAGATAATTATGCGTTACTCGACGCAGATAATGGTGCCCAAGATTTAGGTACTGTAACCTATACCATTGCTGAATAACTCTTTCAGGGGACGCGCTGCGTCCCCACTTAATTAATACCTCTATCGGTTGTGAAAGTATGTCTATGCATCAACCTGCTTTTAAGCTGGTCCCTATCGGCACAAATCATCGTTCAAAGCGGACTCACTCATAGGTTTGAGTTTGCACCTGGTGGCAGTGAATGGATTCCTGTATCTATAAAAAATGTAGGGAATGAAACAATGAATTGTCACTTTGTGATCAGTGATGTCGCCTCGAAATGTGATAGCGGCTACCAATACCTCAAAGCGGGAACCCTAAAAGAAAGCTGTGCAACATGGCTTAGTCTTGAACGCGAACAAATCTCACTACTGCCAGGAGAGGAAGCTTTGATTAAAGTTCTTATTGAAAGTCCCGAGCAATTTACAGGGGCAAGTGCCAGAGCCTGTGTGTTGGTAAACAGTGTGCCTGAAGAAGATACCCTCCGAGGCATAAAAGTCCGCGTAAGGTATGCTATTAATTTTCTTTATCGTAACCCCATCATCCCAGGAGTAATGGCCTTTCACGCCCAGCGATTAGAGTTTCATAAGAACCAACCCTTTTGGGCATTGCGCTTTCAAAATACTGGAGATGTTGACCGAATAGTTCGCTCGTATGCCAAGCTCATCGACAATACCGGTCAAGTGGTGTATTCTGAGCCTTCAATAAAAGCCCATGGATTTATTCCAAACCAATGTAGAACCCTACAATTCCCAACTCCGAAAATTCCAGCAGGTAATTATCAAATGGTTGTAGTCAGCGAAACGGATCTAGGAGAAAGATTTGGCGTAACAAAAACGGTACAATGGGGAGAAGAGTAACACTGATATATGGTCTATTGATGATTTTCCGAGTGGAAGCATACAGTTATACGGATACCAATTCCGTCCGGCTCGATCTAAATGAGAGCACTGTTAAGCCCGGTAGTATTGGCTACCTATCATTTAATTGGGGCGATCTTCCTGAAAATCAGGTTATAGAGCTAAGCATTGAAGCAACCAAAGATTTTACTTTTATCAGCTTGCCTAACATGGAGAACGCAAAAGCAGGGTCTTCCACACTATTGTTTATGGTTCACCCATTTGCTGCTATGGGAGGGCATGAAATAACATTAACCCTTAGTAGCGCAGAAGGGTTCTATGCAAAATGTACGTCTGTAATAATCGTTGAAAGTCGTCCGGCCATAGAATCTACTGTACTGATAGAGCTCCGTGATAAGACAGAAATCTTGCATATTAACGCGGGAAATATACCGTTAGAAATTGAAGGTATTATCCTCGACCCTGGAGCGTCTTTTCGGGCTAATTACCCTAGAGACCAAAATAGTTTCATTTCTATTTATGCACGTGCTACAGACTGGGACACTACCTATACTTTTTTCCTTAGAAAACGTTTTTACCCGAGCGTCTCACAGCCTGAACAAAGGACGAAGTCTTTTCGTATAGGTTATGATATTCATCAACAATTAGCGAATACGCAATCCTTTTCCAATGCCCGTTTTTTAATCAAGGAAGACCCTTGGTTACTTCGTTGTACTGTCTGGGACCGTAATATTCAAGGAGCCTTGAGTTACCTAAACGGTAAAAACTCATTGACCCTGGGTAAAGAAAATTTTCAACCCTCTGCCCTTTTAAAGCCTCAGCGCAGTAATTACCTGGTTACCCATTTTTTTGGTTGGGGTGGATCCCTTTATGGTTCAGGGTTTACCGCACACAAAGAATGGACTTTACCAGAATCAACGGTAAAGGCTGGCGGGCTTTTCCTAGACGGACAGCTAATGCCGCGTCTAAATGTACATTCAGTAAGAAAGGATGGTCAATTTTCTTATGAAGCCATTGGTCGCCTACAAGACGCTATTTGGGAACAGCGCTGGAATACATTCACTTGTTTCGGTAGATTCCTTTATGTGCCTGAATACTTTACCTCAAGGGCCGCACAGCAGAGCCACCTATTGATCGGAAACTCTTATAAGATGGGTTCATTACATTGGTCAAGCCAAAGTGTGTTTTACAATCAAAATGGCCTTAATTCCTCCATTCATAACGGCCAAATTCAACTACGGACTGGTAAGTTTCAAATAGCAAGTCGTGGATTTTATTCTTCGAGGGTAAATGCCCGAGGCGTTTTCCAGGCAACCTACAGGTCAAGCAATCATGGTCTAAGTTTTAGCCATCAGCGAACCATAGGAAAATCAGGATTTTCGAATGGATGGAACGCTCATTACTCCTTTCGATGTATGAAGAGTAATTTTGCATTAAGTGTTCAGGGTATAGGAGAGCTTTGGACCATACGGTCAGCTTTAGGCGCCACAATGGGAGACTATTCACTAAGTGCACAAGCTAGTTATTCAAATTACGCACTTCGTCCTATCGCAAGAGGAAGCCTCACCAGAAACTTTGATTCACATTCCGTAAGCCTAATTTTCAACCAGCAAGGCACAATGCAGCTTTTTATGCGCGGTGCTTTATGGCAAAAAAACTATAGTAGAAAATTACATGGGGTCATTGAAGATCATGAAGGAAATGGACTTTCCGATGTTGTAATTGAATGTGAGGGTGAATTATTACAGACTGATCAGCATGGTAGGTTTGAATTCCATGGCTTGGTAACGGGAGAGGCCAATTTAGAAATTCATCCTGAAAGTATGCCTTTTGCACAATTTCCATATGATGGGTACTTACAAAAAGTCTCACTCCATAAAAAAAACAATTCAGTAAAGATTTTATGTTACACTACCGGTGGAGTAACAGGATCTCTTTTTACGGAGTACTCTAACGGTCCCGTAATGCGAGAGCTCCTGCATTATAATCGACTTGTAATTTCCTTAATTGGTAGGTCATCAACTTATAATAGTCCTGTGGATGCCTCTGGCAACTTCAGAATAAGCGGGATCTCTCCCGGTGAATACGAGCTACAACTGCAAGGATTGCCTCCTAATTTTTCGTTTCCTGATTCTACTATTACCCTTGAAGATGGAGAGATACATCAGTTAGACTTGAAAGTGTTTGAAGCACCTCTACAAATCCAAATGCAGCAACTATGAGATTAATTATTTCCTTATTTACCCCGGTGGTGCTTTTGGCACAACCATTTTCGAACTCGGTCCATACTACCTTTCAACTGCGGTATCAGCCCATTGCCCTAATATCGACTAGTACGCCGGTACTAACGGCGGAAGTCAATATTCCTAATGAGGCCGGCCAAAGAATTGACAGCCCCAGCCTGAGAGGTGATTTCACAGAACTTTTTGCGACCATTTCAAAACACAAAAATGTGGATGTGGTTATACGAAATCCATCTTCTGAAATAGTTGGTGTCCGTTGTACGGCTCTAATAGTAAACGTACCTCAGGGCAGCTACAGCGCGGCAAACACCATTTTAACTACAACTATGAATCAGGTCCTTATTAATACCAACGGCATATGTACCGGAACACAATCAGGAGAAGGAATTCCCTTGGTATTTGAATTTCTAAAGTATTCCGATTATAGTCTCCTGTTTGCAGGTAAGCATAGCGTTAACCTCTTACTACAAGTACTATGAAAAAGATATTGTTCTTCTGCCTCTATACTTTATCTATGCCCGCCCAACATCTTTGGATAGATGTGGTGCCTGAGTTTAGTGAGATAGGTGCTGAATCTCTTCAACCGCCTTATACCGCTGGCGCAGACTATGCAGAAGAAATTAGCTTAAATTCCAAAGCATGGGTTCAATTTTCAGAAATACCACCAGATAGTAAGTGGTGTTTACTTGCTCGATCGACGGAAGCTACGCAAGGAGGAGCTGCAATCCAATTACGACCAGATTATATGAGTGTTTCAGCAGTTCAATGGAGTGCCAATTCCCCTGAATTAATTCAGTTAGAAAACCGCCCCAATGCTGTTTTTTCGGGGATCGGCGCCGTTGGATCTCTTCTAATTGAATTTATTGTCTACGGAGCCGAGCTGTCGAAAGACTGGCAACCGCGAGATATTTCTATTGAGTGGACAGTGGAATCAGGAGGGTGTCTACTTTGAGACTTTCTTTGAAGCTGTCATTGAGAACGGCTTATGATTTATAAATTTGAGAAACAATAAATCTAAGCGTTCTTGTTGTGTGTACCACGCTAAAAGGTTTCAACCCCGGCCCACGAGTGCCGGGGTTTTTTATGCAGTTTTGTACACTTCTATTAGATAGACCAAAATTCTGATTTGTAGTTAGTATAACTGTATCACAAAAAAAAGGCCCTATTTCTAGGGCCTTTTTAATTTGTTGTATGTGTTCTTCTTAGTATACGAAGATATCTACACGTCTGTTGAGATACTGCTGGGCAACGTTGCTCACTTTAATCTCACCAATTTGTGATTTAATAGATTCTCCTGGAATATTGTAAGAGTTCATCAATGCACGCTTAACAGCATCCACACGCTCGCTCTTCAAATTCTCGTTGTAATCCTGACTACCATAGATATCAGCATAACCTACTAACAAGATTTGGCTGTCTTTCATGTCGAATCCTTTTAGGAAGTCTGACATTTCTTTGCGGTACTTCTGCTGGATCTTATCAGAATCAAATTCGAAGTAAATGGTCAACACACCCTTAAGTTCTCCTTTCTTAGTAAGGTTAGAGAACTTATCACTGTTCTCGAGAACAGACAGCATTAACGCGTCTAACTCATCTGACTTAACAAAACCTTCCGCGTCTTCTTGAAGACCAGAAATATCGCCAGTGTTCTTCTTCACTTTCTTATCTAATGATGCAACGTCTTCAGCAGAAGCAAACTCGCCCATATTAGACAGAATATTATCCGTAACATTATCTGAAGCCACATCCTTAGCGTCTTTGTTTCCGAGAGTGTAAGCTAGACCAAGACTAGGAGTCAACAATGCATCTGCGTTAGCACCATCAAAGTCCCATCCGTCAAAGTCGTCCGCCAATACACTTAGGTAGCGGATACCAAGATCTAATTTCAATTGGCTATTCAAGCTAACTTTGAAACCCGCCTTTGCACGCATCGCAAGTGCACTTGAACTGAAGGTAGGAACCATCATAGAGCCGTCTGAGACAAAACGTCTTTCAGCTGTGTAGCTTGCGTAACCTACTTGCGTTTCCAAGTAAATACCATTCAAATCGCTTTTCGTAAAGGCCAATGGTCGCGTAGCCAAACCAACAAACCCACCAAGAGCTGTTGAGCTGTATGACTCTACGTTATTCAAGCCTGAAACCATGTCATAAGACACGTCCGCCTTGATAGCCATAGCTGGGCTAAACTGGTAGTTGTAACCCACACCCAATGAGATTGGTGATTCAGACATGTCTGTAGTAAAGGCACCTGGCTCACTTTCACCAAGACCGTTTACTAATTCAACCATGTTCAAGCCAGTATTCAAAGACAACTCATGTCTTCTTGGCTTATCGCTTTCGGCTTGGCCGAAGGCATTGGCAGTTATTAAAACTGCCAATGCTGTGCACTTAAGAGAATATTTCATTCTTAGTCTACTTTAATGATTCGTTCAATTGTACTATTTCCAGTTTCATTGTCTCTAACGATTAACTGGTAAGTACCAGCAGTCATCGAAGACATATCGATTGTGTGCGATACATCACCTGCGTCGATAGAACCGTTGTATAACGTTCTACCAAGCATGTCGATTACTTCTACACTTAGATCAGACTCGAGAGCCCAATTGAACACAATCGAAACTTGAGAAGATGTTGGGTTCGGGTAGATACTTACATCTTTCAATAATTCTTCAACACTTAGACCTGTGCTAGAGATTACGAAACCAGTAGATCTTCTGTAACAACCGAACGCGTTGTAAACCTCAACCTGGTAGTTACCACCTTGTGTGATAAACAAGTCTTGGTTGGTTTCACCTACAAGACGGTTACCATTTCTGTACCACTTGTAAGTCGCGCCCGCTTCAGAACTTCTCAACGTTGTTGGCGTCATTTGAAGTACCGTTGGTTGTTGCGGAGTAGGATTCACTGTTGCAGTCCAAGTACCGATTTGCTCACAACCGTTAGCATCCGTGAACGTGAAGTTCAATGTATGCGTTCCGATTCCTGCAACCGCTGGCTGGAATACATCTCCTGTCGCAGTTACACCCGCACCTGAGAAGACTAACCCAGTCTGACCATTTTGTAGATCGAATGGACCGTTGTCGAAACAGAATTCGTCTTTCACTGGCAACGTGTATGTTCCTAACGGCTCAACCGTTACATCAAACGAATGAGTTACAGCGTTACCTGATGCATCCGCGAATACCCACGTTACTGTAGTCGTACCTACCGGGAATGTAGAACCCGAAGCTAGACCGCTTGTCATAGTGGCAGTAAATCCACAGTTGTCAGTTACATTAACTGCGTAGTTAAACTGCGCCTCACATGCTGCAAGCGTTGTGTCGCCTTGAGCTGAAGTGATGACCGGTGCAGCATTATCAACTACATTCAGTGGTACTGAAGCAGTAGATGTATTACCGTTTGCATCAGAAGCAATCACTGTTACTGTTACCACTCCTAGATCTGAACAGTCTACCGTAGTTGGCGTAACTGTGATTGTTGGAGCTGTAGTACAGTTATCAGTTGCTGAAGCTACCATTGCAGCAGTAATTGAACCAGAACCTGTAGCATCTAACACTACGTCCGCTGGGTTCGCTACTACTGTAATTACTGGATCAATATTATCAACCACCGTTACAGAAGTTGTAGCTGTAGTTGTATTACCACTACCGTCAGTAGCTGTAACAGTCACAGTATTAGCACCTAGATCAGAACAACCGAAGCTGTTTGGAGATACAGTAACTGTAACACCTGAACAGTTATCAGTTACGCTGCTTACTACTTGAGAAGTAGAAAGAACCGCTGAACCAGAAGCGTCTAATGCCACCGTTACCGCTGAACTTACTAGGTTCAATGTTGGATCGATGTTATCAGTAACTACAACCGTCATGTTCGCAGTGCTCACATTACCGTTCGCATCTGTAGCTGTTACCTCAACAGTGTTAGTACCTAAGTCAGAACAGTCGAAAGACGTTACATCATAAGTGATAACTGGTTGACCACAGTTGTCCGTTGCAGAAGCAGGGTTACCCAAGGCAACCGAACCACTTGCACCGATATTCAACGCTACAGAAGCAGGTACTGTAATAGCCGGCGACAATGTGTCGTAAACGGTTACAGATTTCGTTGCTGTAACTGAATTTCCGTTTCCGTCCGCCGCAGTAACTGTAATCGTGTTAGATCCAAGTTCTGCACATGAGAATGTCGTATTACTCAATGTTACAGTTGGTGCCGTTGAACAGTTATCTGTAGCACTTGCACCCAAACCTGAAGCATCAATTGTTGCTGAACCGTTCACATCGAGGTACAATGCTACCGGAGCTGCTGACATAGTGAGAACTGGGTTCATATTATCTACAACCGTTACAGCTTTAATAACAGTAGTAGTGTTGTTACTACCGTCCGTCGCCGTAATTGTTACGTTGTTAGAACCTAAGTCTGAACAACCAAAGCTTGTTGGTGTCACAGAAACAGTTACTGTACCACAGTTATCGCCGTAAGCAGCAACAACATCAGACTCTGAAATGCTTCCTGAACCATTTGCATCTAGAGCAACTACTACTGGAGAAGTTACTGCTGAAAGTGTTGGATCAGTTACATCGTTCACTGTTACAGTGAAGTCTTCTTGAGACACATTACCTGAAGCATCTCTAGCTGTTACAGTAACAGTGTTAGCTCCTAGATCGTCACAAGAGAAAGTAGTAGAGCTGTACTCCACTGAAGAACTTGTACAGTTATCAAGAGCCAATGCTGTTCCTAATGGAAGTGCTACAGATCCATTTGCGCCTAGATCAAGCGTGATGTTGCTCACCGTGATTTCTGGTGCCAATGTATCTACAACTGTAATTGCCTTAGTAGCAACCGAAGAGTTTCCTGATAAGTCAGTAGCTGTTATAGTTACAGTTACTGAACCCGCGTCTGAACAATCAAACGAACTTGGAGAAACGCTTAGAATAACATCATCATCAGCAGTACAGTTATCTTCTACTAGACTAACAACATCTGCTGATACTATAGAAGCATCACCGTTCGCGTCTAGAGCAACAACAACTGGATCCGCCTCAACAGTAATCTGAGGAGCTTGCTCGTCCACAACAGTAGCGCTGATATTAGAGTATGTTCTCACATTATCGTTCCAGTCAGTTACAGTAACAGTCATCGTGATAGAACCAATATCGTCACAGTCTACAACAGCAGGTGTAAATTCTACTGATTCAATACCACAGTTATCGTAAGAACTGTTCTCAACCATCGCTGGAGTAATCGTCGTTTGACCATCTGCTCCCAAGGCAATCACTGGTGCGCTCAAGAACTGCATTGTAGGCAATGTAGAATCAATTACAGTTACGTTAAATGCTGCAATTGAAGTGTTTCCTAGATTGTCAGAAGCGATTGTATTCACAACCCATTCTCCCACAGGGATTGGAGATCCCTCAGAGATAGTACTTCTGTTTCCGAACTCATCTACCAACTGGTAGTAGTAAGTTACAGGTCCAGGACAGTTCTGATCCATTGCGTCGAACGTCGGTACACCATTGCCTGTTCCGAAGATTCCGAAACAGTCGTACTGCACAGCGTAGATAGTTGTATCACCTTGCGCAGAAGAGAATACAGGACCAATAGTATCGCGAGCAGTTACCGACACAGTAAAGTTTGTCGTATTTCCTGAAGGGTCTGTTAAAGTACCGGATACAGGAACTGCATTATTTACGTCGTTACAGAAGAAGTCTCTTCCTCCTGGTCCATCCTCATCAATTCTTTCGAAAGTTGCTACGTAAGAACAGTTGTCAAAAGAACCGTTGTCTATATGATCCTCGAAATCAAGTGTCGCGTTACCCGTAGCGTCCAAATACAAATTAATGTTAGCAAATACATTTGCTACAGGATCTGTGTTGTCCTCTACAAAAACACCAATCTGAGTAGTTGATGTGTTTCCGCTAGCGTCTTCTACAGTAACATCTACAAGGTGGTCGCCGAAAACAACATTGTTATTAATTTCAATAAATACAGGGCCGACAGGAGCTATTACAACGTCATCACAATCGAATGTATCAACTGAGAATGTTGTTGTGAAATCACAAGCCTCATCTACGAATGAACCAATAAATACTGGGTCCATTACTGCATAACCGTTAGCATCAATCTCGATAGTAACAGGAGATGGCAAGTTAGATAGGTCTGGTGAAATATTATCTTCAACCGTAATTACAGCAGGAGCAGTATCAGTATTACCTTCTCTGTCCGTAACAGTCAAGATAACATTGTTCTGGCCTACATCTTCACAACCAAATGTGCTTTGATCCAAGCTGTATGTCAAGAATCCACAGTTGTCTGTAGAACCATCGTCAACTTGTGAACCTAAAACCGTTACACTACCAGAAGCATCCAACTGAACAGTAATGTTCTGAGCAGAAGCTACGGGGTCGATAAGGTCGTGTACGATAACAGTTAGCTGAACCTGTTGTGAGTTCCCATAAACATCAAACATAGTTAGAGCAACACTATTACCATTTGGACCTACGTCATCACAATTGAAGTAAGTTCTAGCCAAACCACCACGATTCAAGTCGAGTTCACAATTATCCGTAGAGACATGTGCGAGAATTGTATCCTGGACAGTTTGAAGCTGAACAAAATTATTTGGACCTAAATCAACCTCTATAGTGTCTTCGATAAGAACTGGAGGAAGAATATCCATTACCCTAACGCTTGTACTTTGTGTAGTCGCGTTACCTGCAATATCCGTTACAGTAACATCAACACTTGTCGTACCCCAGTTTGCCGGATTATTAGCGTCCAATCTATTTGGGGCTGCACCGCTATATAGCCATACCAGATCATCACATGAATAATCCACACGACTTGCTGTTGTTACCAAGCCGCAAATCTCTATGTTATCGTGTACATCCGACAACAAGTCCTCAGGATCTAAGGATGCAGCGCCAAAACCATCAACATAAATAGTGGCATAGTCAGGATCTGAATGTGTAGTAATAACAGGAGCAATGTTATCCACGATTGTCACTACACCTGAGTAAGATGCGCGGTTATCGTAAGTATCAGAGGCTCTTAGCCAATACGTATTAGCTCCTAAATCTTCACAAGTATATGTAATTGTTGGAGTCGCAGTTTGTTGATTTACTGTTTCTAACAATCCGATAGAGACAATAGCACAAGAATCATAAGAGGCACTATCCAGACCATGTGGGTCTAGAGCAGTTCCAGCCTCATTGCCAGTCCAAACACCAGCGTCCGTTACTACCTGTGCGTTACCGCTAGGATCCTCAGGCAACTCTAACGTGATGTTTTTCGGGAACACGTTTGGTGCAAACAAATCAATTACAAAGTAGTCCCTTGTTATTGTCGTAGTGTTGTTGTATTCATCAGTCGCTGTGATAACGAACCTTCTAAGGTCGCCATCGTCTGTAAGAGCACATGCACGACTATCGTCTGAACAATCCAACATAATGGAAGTACCAGACTTCGTTACATTGTTACAAGAGTTCGTGTAGCTCACAGATATAGTGATATTAGCATCGTCAGTACAATTATCAACCACATCACCAATAATACCAGGAACTGTAACCAAGCGTCTTCCGAATTGGTTAAGTCTTAAGGTATCATTGTCCTCTAAGAAATTCACAAAAACAGGTGCTGTTACATCCTGAATGGTAACCGTAGCGGTAACTTGATCTGAGTTCCCTGCAGCGTCTGTTACGGTTAAGGTAACAGTGTTAACGCCGATGTCGTCACAACCAAAAACAGTTTGTGACAATGTCTTCGACACTATATCACAATTATCGGAAGAACCATTATCAATATCATCTGCGTCAATGACAACCTCTCCATCTGAATTCAGATTACGAGTGATGTCAGATGCAGACGCAACCGGATCAATATTATCCTCTACAATAACAGTAACCGTTTGAGACGTTGCATTACCGCCAGCATCTCTAGCCGTAAATGTAATCGTATTAGTTCCTAAGTCGTCACAATCAAATGAGCTTTGAGACAAGCTTCTAGAATCAATAGCACAGTTATCAGAAGATGCTATGTCAACATCATTTATAGACAGTGAAGCCGAACCGCTCGCGTCTAGTTGTAGAGTATGCGAAGCATCTATATCAAGAACTGGAGAAATAGTGTCTAGAAGCGTAACTGTGATATTCGCAGTTGCAATATTGCCGCTTTCATCTTCGGCAGTAACCACCACTATAGCGGTAGGTACGTCACTACAATCAAAGTCAGTCTGAGAAAGTGTCACTGCTTGTGGGTCTGTACAGTTGTCGGTGGCAGTAGCTAAAGAAGAAACGTTAGCAGGTAATGAAGCCTCCCCTGTCACCGGATCTAAATATAATGAGATAGATGACTGAACAAGTGTAATAATTGGGTCTAAGTCATCAACCACTGTAACTGTTAATTGAACAGAATCCGCATTGTTGTGAATGTCGCGTGCATAGGCATAAATCGTTTGACTTCCAAGATCTGAACAGTCAAATTCGGTTTGGCTTAACCAAATGGAATCAACACCACACTCGTCTTCAGCAGTAACATAGTTGTCTGAAAGGAGATCTACTGTTCCATCAGCACCCAAAGAAACATTAGCGTTTTGAACAGTAATAGATGGTGCATCTACGTCAATAAGAATAACATTCGCAGTATCTCTACTCCAATTGCCTGACTCATCTATATTATGAATAACAATGTCTCTCGACTTGTCTATAAACACACCGTCGTCATTGGTGTAAGATACATCGTCACACGTGAACTCGTAAATATACTGACCAGGCGCATAAAAGAGGTTGCTATCTACATCCGTTAAAATAGTATCCGTAATCTCACAATTATCGTAAGACGTTGGGTTCAAAACCACTGCTGTAACCGCAATCTCACCATTTAACAGCTGGTTGGAGTACAACACATATTGACCTGAAAGCGCAATAGTTGTTGGAGGCGTATTGTCTTCAACAAAAACCGTTGCTGTCGCAGAAGCTGTATTTCCAGCAGCGTCTTCCAAAGTCAATGTTACTGTATTAGGACCAAGGTCGTCACAGTCAAATTGATCTGGAGTAACACTTTTTATATTACTTAACAAACAGTTGTCCGTAGAACCGCCGTCAACTTCGTCCGGATCTAAGGTGTACTGACCGTTAGCGTCCAATGAAACAGTAGCCGATTGAGTAACTACTACCGGCGGAGCACCATCCACTACCATAATATACACTGTTCTGTTTTCTGTGTTGTTGGCAGCATCAGTGTACGTTAAAGTAATTTGGTTCAAACCTAAATCAGAACAGAAGAAAGTGGTCTGAGACGCCGTAATCTTCGGTGAGTTAGGTATGGTACACGGAACATCATTACCGTTGGCGTCCGTATATTCATCGGTCGCAGTGGTAAAAATTGAATCACTACCATTTAAAGTAAAGGCAGATTCAACATACATTCTTGCTCCGGTTCCTGTTAGCGGGTCGTATTGACCGGAATCCGAAGCAATCGCACCAACCCCAAATTGATCAAGGCGTACGTACACCGGATTGCTAGCGCTGTTGATTGCTGGTGAAGTTTGTGGCACACCTGCAGCATCTGCTGGTATTGGGGCCAGATTATCACCAGGACATGATTGAGCCTGTAGCCCAGATGTACTGATAAAAAGCACACTCATGAAAGCGAGTAGTAGTTTTCTCATTTTTTTTGGTTTTAAAACTGTGGCTAAAATACTGCTTTTATTGATAAAACAAACTTTAGTACTACAAATAAAACGACTTTTTACATACAAATCACCCTATGGGTAAAAAATATTGTTAACAAGTCTCGAAATCCTTGCCTATTAAAGGATACAGGTGTTCATATTTGTTTCTTTTCGACCTGAAAGCACACCGTGAAAACGCCAAGGATAAATGTGCGTTGGTGAACAGTTATATACGTAGATTTCTTCCTTCGAGCTTCTAGACCAACAGAATATCTACACTTACGAGGCTCTTGAAGTCTTCGAGACGCGCGTTAATCTCAGTGGTAGTAAGGCTTGCAATGCGCTCAGTGCCAAATTTTTCAACAGTAAAACTGGCCATGGCTGACCCCCAGATAACCGCGCGCTTCATGTTTTCAAAGCTGATATCGTCCGTCTTCGCTAAATACCCAATAAACCCGCCTGCGAATGTGTCTCCGGCGCCAGTAGGATCAAAGACCTCCTCTAAGGGCAACGCTGGAGCACTAAAAATTTTATCCTCGTGAAATAAAAGGGCCCCGTGCTCCCCTTTTTTGATGATTAAGAACTTTGGACCCATTGTCATAATCTTCTTTGCCCCTTTAACAAGGCTGTGTTCTCCGGACATCTGACGCGCCTCCTCATCGTTTATAGTGAGGACGTCTACATCTTTCAATGCCTCTACGAGATCGTCCCAACAATTGTCCATCCAAAAATTCATGGTATCCAAGACGACAAGTTTGGGCCTTTGTGGCAATTGATCCAAAACTTGCTGCTGTATGGACGGCATTAAATTTCCAAGCATTAAATACTTCGCATCCTTATACGCTTCAGGAACGATTGGGTTAAAATCTGCCAAGACATTCAACTGTGTGTCTATAGTGTCACGGGTATTCATATCTAAATGATACTTTCCACTCCAGAAGAAGGTCTTGCCGTCTTTAATGATTTGAACGCCTTCCAAATCTGCACCTTTAGAACTCAAAAGGTCCAAGTGCTTTTGTTCAAAATCTGCCCCTACTACTGAAACCACATTGCTTTTCTCTACATGGTAGCTCGCGGAAAGTGCAATGTAGGTAGCTGCTCCACCGAGAATGCGATCTGTTTTTCCAAAAGGAGTTTCCAAAGCGTCATAGGCCATGGTTCCAACAGTTAATAGGCTCATCTTTCAAAAGTTTATGCCCACAAAGGTAACTGCTAGAGTCCTTTGCACAAGAGTTCTTAAAACAAATAAGCCGCACAAATGCGCGGCTTATTCACAAGATTAAATACTTGAATTATTCCGCATATACCGAATGTACTCTTTGATAGATAACGCGAGCTCTAAATCCCTCAGGCAATATTTCGCTCATTTTGCTTTTTGAGACGATGTCTTCCCATCCGTCGAGTTCTCCTTGAACCAGAACGCCGCCACAATGCATAATGGCTTCGGAATATGTGTCAAAGCCGTCTACTGTCAATACCGTGGCATGGTTTGGTGTTGCCGGGGCTAATACCCTATACAGTTCCCAACTCTTTGTTGGAAGGTTACCATCTTTGGCATGGCGTTCAAACCATGGGCCCCAGAGTTCTTTGTTTTCATCTATGAACCCCTGCACATCTTTAGGCTTGCCATAATTGAATAACAAATATTTGTTGCCGCCATTGAACCAATAAGATTCTGATTGGACAATCATATCTCCTACTGTGGTTGACATTCCTTCAGTGCTCGCCTCTTCCATAGAGACAGGAAGCGCCTCTAAAACATCACTCGTCCAAATATTATTGTCAAACGCATCCATGCTCGTAAACACATTGGCAAAAACATAATTGTGGTTGCCTCCTTGATCCATTCTTTTGCCCAATGCCCAACCGTACATGTCGCCTTTATCAATGGCCGCCTTTGCTACTTTCGACCAATATTCAATTTCTCTTCGCTCAAATTCAGCAGATTGGGAAGCATCTACCTGTCGATACTGCATGTAGATGTAAACGGTTTCCTGCGCTTTAGCAGGAACAGCCATGGCTAAAGCAATGGCTAAGAACAAAATTTTCTTCATATCTAATTGTTGTTGGTTATCTAACAATTAGGCTAGCGGTTCTATCGGAAAAGTACACAAATAATTGGGATATAAGGACTTGGCTGCTATAAAAAATGAACTTTGAGGCTCAATTAATATTATAACAATCACGAAGTTGCCCCTAGCAGTATTATGCCTATCGTTCTCCATTTTACTGAATGGACAAAGCATCATAGAAATTCCTGCGGATAGCCGCGTAACAGTAGGTTATACGGATTCTGAAGATGCAGCACTGGCATTGAAAAATAAAAGCAGTCAAGATCTTGACGTAGCGACAGTCAATAAAGTCAGTGGCGTCCAGTTAAGCGGCTTCGGTTTGGGTCCTTTTGGAAAGGCTACGGTGGCAGTTGGTCCTCTAGACCTTCTAGAATTGCGTAACACATCGGACGAAGCCGTTCGCTTGAGTTATGAAATTACCAAAGCTGTAAAGAATGAAGTGGGCGAAGATGAACGATATGTAAGCATCACGTTGCGAAACGAAACATTGAAATCCATTCCGCTGGTTATTCCAGGGGTAATGAATCCGAATTTGAGCCCACAATCGAACTCTGGGGTGCGATTAAAGATTGGGCAAGAAATAAAATATAAAAAAGGCGGCAGAGCCTATCTGCTCTTAGTTGTGGACCATTCCATTAAAGAGGGTGATGTGCTCTTAGTAGGAGAACGTATCGCTCAAGTTAGCGATTAGACATAGTAGATTTTACTAAACTTAAGCTCACTTGTGCAGCGGGCATTAGTTTCTCCGCACTTTTTGTTTACAGTTGGTAAGGCGGTATTGCTCTTTGCTTCGGGAGTTGAGACCTTCAATTATTTTAAAAGCCAATTCCAAAAAAAAATTCTCAAGTATTGTGGGAAATTGGGGATTGCCGTATTATTGCACCCCGATTTGAAAGAATCGGACACATAATTCCTCCTTAGCTCAGTTGGTTAGAGCATCTGACTGTTAATCAGAGGGTCCTTGGTTCGAGCCCAAGAGGAGGAGCAACTTAAAAAGCCCAGCACTAAGTGTTGGGCTTTTTCTTTTTGCATACAATTTGCATACAAAATCGGCCCAAACCACCCATAACAGATGCAAGCCAAGAGGAAGTTTAATCCTACTGAAGCAAGTCTTTGATATAGTAAGAGTATCTTTAACTCTATGAAAAAATACTTCCTTTCTGCTCTACTCACTGTAGGTTCCTTTTTAGGATGGTCGCAGAGCCTTCCGTTCGATTTTGAAAGTGCTACCTCCGGGATGACCGGTTACGATGGCGCCACGTTTACCATCGTCAACAACCCTGATACTGCAGGAAACAGCAGCAGTAAGGTTGCTAAAATTGTGAAGGTCAATGTAAACGACCTCTGGGCCGGAGGGAAGATCGCTTCAGTATCCTCGTTGAACTTTA
>Ga0255765_1002494_pt1 | contig 20679 bp, 20 predicted proteins | sample 041ome_8_FD_179965 | JGI IMG/M metagenome (GOLD analysis project Ga0255765, IMG submission 179965) | Coastal salt marsh microbial communities from the Groves Creek Marsh, Skidaway Island, Georgia - 041407BS metaG (version 2) | ecosystem: Environmental > Aquatic > Marine > Intertidal zone > Salt...
ACAACTAAATAAAAATAAAAATATGAATTTAAAAAATATCGACTTTAATAAAATACCATCACTTTCCAAAGAGATACTTGAAAAATTAAATAAATTTAAACCAGTTAATTTATATGATGCAGGTAAGATATCGGGCATTACGCCAAGCGCTCTTTTTCAAATTGTTAAACATAAAAAACTTAAAGGAGATAGGGTTGCTTGAACCAACATTAGAAAAATATTGTAAAGAAAATTTTTTCAATAGCGAAGAGGTGATTGGCAAATTATTAGAATATAAAAAACTGTTATTGGAAGAAAACAAAAACATGAACTTAATAGGTAAAAACACAATTGAAGATTTTGATCAAAGACACTTTTTAGATTGCCTGCAAATTCACAAATACATGCCTGAAAAAAATTTACTTACTGTTGACTTGGGTGCGGGTGCGGGATTGCCAGGGGCATTATTGTCAATTATAGGCTATAAACAATTGCATTTAATAGAAAAATCACCAAAAAAATCAATTTTTCTTTATAATTGCAAAATGCGACTTGGACTTGATTATACGGTTCATAATCAATCATTATCTGATGTCTCTTTGTCAAATTTACATTACATAGTTGCACGAGCATTTGCCCCAATAACAAAAATCTTAGATTACACGAAACAAATGGTCACCAATCAAACACACTATGTGTTGCTAAAAGGCAAATCTTATTTAGAAGAATTAAATTTAGTTAATAAAATGAAGTTTAATTGGAAAGCTTATCCGAGCATTACTTCAAATGAGTCAAGGGTTATAGTCCTACAAGCAAAATGATTATTACTATAGCAAATCAAAAAGGGGGCGTTGGCAAAACCACGACCGTTGTAAACCTTTCAACTGCCTTGGCTTCCATTGAAAAAAAAGTTTTAATCATTGATATGGATCCTCAATACAATTCTTCCATGTCATTTAATTCTTATGATCCCGATCTATCTATTTACAAAGTTTTTAGCAATTCCATTAATATTAATGATGCCATTCAAAAATCACAAATACCAAACTTAGATGTTATATCTGCCTGTGAAGATCTTGCGGCTGCAGAATATGAATTAGCAGATGACGAAAACAGGAATTTTCTACTTAAGAATTATATTAGTAATCTTAATCAAAGTTACGATTATATATTTATTGATACTCCGCCCACCCTTGGATTGCTCACAATTAGCTCTCTTACTGCAAGCAATGAGGTTTTAATTCCTGTCCAGTGTGAATTTTTTGCATTAGAGGGCCTTTCTAAATTAATCAAAACTATTGATGCTGTTAAAGATAATCTAAATCCAGATTTAAAACTGAATGGAATTATTTTAACCATGTATGATAAAAGAAATTCTTTATCTGCTTTAATTGAAAAAGAAGCGCGCGAGTATTTTGATACGAATGTGTACAAATTTAATGTACCCAGAAATGTAACTTTGTCCGAAGCTCCAAGCCATGGACTTCCTGCAATAATTTATGATTTAAAATGTAGTGGATCGCAGGCCTATATTGCGCTTGCCAAAGAATTTTTAGAAAGGAGCAACGATGGTATCTAATAAAAAATTAGGAAAAGGGCTTTCTTCCTTGCTTGGGAATAAAGAAGACCTAAATCTAGAAAAGAAAAAAGACAATGGATTATTGCTAATCCCAATTGAGAGAATTTTTAGGGATGAAAATCAACCAAGAAAAGAATTTGATAAAGATAAAATTGAAGAATTAGCTCAATCTATTAATAAAAATGGTCTTATCCAGCCCCTTATTGTTACAAAGAAAGATAGTGAGAATTATACCTTAGTAGCAGGCGAAAGGCGTTGGAGAGCATCGCAAATTGCTAATTTAAAGATTTTACCGGCTTTATTATTGCCAACTGATTTAGATAAAGACGAAATCTCTTTAATAGAAAACATTCAAAGAGAAAATCTAAAAGTAACAGAAGAGGCCCAAGCTTATCAAAGACTTATTGAGAAAAATAACTATACCCACGACCAGCTATCGAAGATTGTAGGTAAAAGCAGATCTCATATTACTAACTTACTGAGAATTTTAAATTTACACGAGTACTTTTCTGATTTGCTAAATAAAGGAATAATCTCCATGGGCCATGCAAGAGCTTTGGTGGGGAAAACACCACAAGAATTAGATGAAAAACTTCTCTCGCAAATCAACATTGGTAAAGCTTCTGTCAGGGATATTGAGCAAAATTCACCTAAAAAAAAAATAAACGAACCCAACTTAATCCAGGAAGAAGTTAATTTAAGTCAAACAATTGGTTTTAAGACTAAGATTTCTTATACCAAAAGCGGAAAAGGGAATATCAAAATTTTTTATAATAATTTAGAGCAATATAATTTTTTAATTAAAAAGTTAAAAAACTAAGTTTTTTATACTCTGCTTCTTTTTTAATATTTTGATATAAACTTTTAATATTAAAATTATTTTTTTTATTTTCGAAAATTGCTTTTCTAATATCAAGTATGTGGTTTTTTTCATTGTCGAGGGAATGATCACTAAAATATTGATTGCTATTAATCAAATATTTTGAAGTCTCAGAAAATAAAAGAGCAATGTTATTTTTACAATAATATATTAGCTCATCATTGTTGATATTTAGCTCACTTTTGATAAAAAAAACAATATCTTTTTCAAATTGATATCCATTTATACAATTCAATTTTGAATTAAGTCTTTTAAAATTTTTATAATCAGTAAAAATAATTTTTTTATCACGAACGTTTACCAGGGCATCAATTTTTTTGGCATTAGTAGTGTTGAAAATTTGAATTGATTTAGTACCAAAAAGATCATTTTCGATCACGGTAGTATCTGCATGACTATCAATATTTATTTTTGCTCCCTGCTTGTTTACATAGTATCTAACTAGACCTTGGTAAAAAATTGCAATATTATCGTTGACTTGGTTTATTAGAAGAGTTTCTTCATTTGATGTAATGAAATTTTTTATTAATGATATTTGTTTTTCTTTATTCATCACACGTATTATCAATTGTTTTTATTTTATTTATAAATTGTCTGGTTAATGCTGCGGTATTGTCTTTTTTAATTTTTGCTACAGCCGTTTGATTGCTTAGAAATTTGTCGGAGGATGCATAAATATAAAATTGTGAAACATTGATTTTATCTATTAAGATTTGGCAATTAGTAAGATTGTTGATTATTTCATAAGAAAGACTGGATTCTATTTTTTCTCTATTGGAGGTGTTATTAGTATTTGTAATATATATATTCGTGTTGTGACTTATGCCTGCCTTAATTTCGTAATTTGAGTTTGGATCATAGATACCTAAATTTTTTAGGCTACTACGAAGATAATTTTTTAATAATAATCCATCAAACCCTCCTCCGATATAAGCCAGAGAATATTTTTGATCAAAGAAATTATTTTGATTTGCAGAACAAGAAAAAATAAAAAAACTAGCTAGTAATAATATTGATAATCTTATCTTGAACATTAATTACTCTTATTATCTTTTTCCCACTAATTTTAGTATTAATTTTTTTTATTTTATAGATTTCTTCTAATATGTCCTTTTCATTATACCCTTTTTTTGTATTAATCGTTGAAACTAATTTGCCTTTGATCTGTATTGGCAAAATAATTTCATTTTCTATAATTAAATCCGGATTAATTTCAGGCCATTGACGGTCTTTTATCTCAAATTCAAATAATTTTTTTGATAAAACCGACGCTAATCTTGGAATAATAGGAAACAAACAAATAAGAATTTTTTTGCTAAGTTCATTTTTGCCAAGGTAGCAATTATTTTTTTCTAAGAAATTTAAAAGGGTGTATATGTTTGCGATACATTTGTTTAGGCTAAAATTTAAAATATTCTTTTCCATTTCAAATACAAACTTTTCGACAATTTTCAAAGCGTCCTCGGGATTTTCTGTTTCTTGATGATAAAAGTATCTTTCAATACGATTGATCAAATTTTTCGAACTCTGTATTCCCTCATCCGTCCATTCTAATTCGCGGTCTGGAGGTGAGTCTGAGATCATAAAAACCCTGGTCGCATCAATGCCAAAATTATCCAAGATTTCGTTTGGCTCAATTACATTTTTTTTGGACTTAGACATTTTTTCTGATGGTCCTTCAATGATCGGTTCCTTGGTTGTTCGATGAACGAACTTATCGTTCACTAGTGCCACATCTGCTGGCATCACCCATTCTTTATTATGGGTTTGATAAGTTTTATGGGTGATCATTCCTTGGGTGAATAGCTGTTTGAAGGGTTCGCCCACTTCTAGTTTATAGATATCCCTTAAGGCCTTCATAAAAAATCGAGAGTAAAGTAAATGAAGAATCGCGTGTTCAATGCCACCAATATATTTATCAACCGGTAAATATTTGTTAATATCTTCTATACTAAAGGGCCTATCTAGTTGATTATTGAGGAAACGTATATAATACCAGGATGAGTCTACAAATGTATCTAGGGTGTCTGTTTCTCTAAAGGCATTTTTTTTTGTTTTGGGGCAAATAATCTTTCTCCATGAGTCGTTATTCAAAAGAGCGTTGCCTTTTCCTTCAAGAGAAACATCATAAGGAAGAATGACGGGCAATTCCTCCTTGTCTAAAACCCGATATGTGCCATCTTCATAATAAATTACTGGTATAGGACATCCCCAATATCTTTGTCGAGACACTCCCCAATCGCGAATTTTAAAATTAACTGTTTTTTTACCTAGATTATTCTTTTCAAGATATTCTATAATTTTATTAATCGCCTGATTTTTCTTTAGACCATTTAGAAGAGGAGAGTTAATAATTACCCCATCATCAGTGTAAGGTAATTGATTATCTTCACACTGAACCACTTTTTTAATAGGTAATTCATATTTCTGAGCAAATTCGAAATCTCGCTCATCATGGCCCGGGCACCCAAAAATCGCACCCTCTCCGTAATTATCTAAGACAAAATTAGCAATATACATAGGTATTACTTCATTGGTAATGGGATTAATACAAGTCGCCTTTAGCGGTATTCCTAGCTTCTCCTTATCGTATTCTGTATTGGCAAACTGTTCTTTGATTTTTTGTACTTCTGCATCCTTCATTAATCGTTGAACCATTGGATGGTTAATGGAGATGGCGATAAAAGTGGCACCGTAAATGGTATCCGGCCGAGTGGTAAAAATTTTAATTTTATCTTTGATTTCTTTAATTTCGAATTCAATTTCGGCCCCTACAGATTTGCCAATCCAATTTTTTTGCATCACCTTTACCTTTTCGGGCCATAAAGTTAAATCTTCTAAACCCGATAACAGCTCTTCTGCGTAATGGGTAATTTTAAAAAACCATTGAGATAGAGTCTTTTTTTCTACAATTGCCCCAGTCCTCCAGCCTCTCCCATCAATGACCTGTTCATTGGCTAGGACTGTTTGATCAACCGGATCCCAGTTAACTAAAGCATCTTTTTTGTAGGCGAGACCTGCATTATAGAGGTCAATAAAGAGTTCTTGTTGGTGTTGGTAATAATCTTGATTACAAGTAGCGAACTCTCGTCCCCAATCTAAATCTAAATCAAGTTTTTTTAATTGAGATTTCATATTCTCAATATTGGCAAGAGTCCAGTCTTGAGGATGGGTATTATATTGAATAGCTGCATTTTCGGCGGGAAGTCCAAAGGCATCCCACCCCATCGGATGAATTACTTTTTCACCTTTTAATTTATGATAGCGTGCTGAGATATCCCCGATGACATAGTTTCGAACATGCCCCATGTGAATATTTCCCGAAGGATAAGGAAACATCTCAAGAATGTATTTAGAGTTTTTAGACAAACTAATTGTTTAAATTACTTTGGTAGGATTTGCTGGCGTTGTTAAGTATGGCGAGGTTTAGTTGTTTGGATTCATTTTCGTAATCTAACAGATCGTTTTGCCACTCGTTATTTATTTTATCTTGACAAATAAATTTTGAATTAACACCATTCGACACCAGCTCTCTGCTAGTAATATTGATTTTAATAATACACCTTTGATTAGGGCTATCTGGTAAGGTAACCCACTCTGTTTCGATATATCCCCCTGCGGAGTCTACATTTTTTAAAGGATAATTATTAAGGGCTTGTAGGGAGCCGTTCCATAGATGTATGTTGACCATTGAGGCTTGACCCACTGTTTGTACAGATCCATTTGAACCAGCAGCCCCCAGTATCATTTCTGTTAAACTTTTTGGGTCATATTTAAATTCAGAACCACCAGCGGCGCGCTCTTGATCTTTGCAAATTTTATATTCTCTTTTCCCTAGATCTCGATGAGGATTATCACAATATCCGTATTGTTTATCCAATTTAGTAAGGTTTTTTTCAATGTTGTTATTAGGAGAAGAGCAGCCAAAAAAAGCAAGCATCATAAAAAAATACAGTAAGAAAATTTTCATTGAGGATATTGTTATAATATAAAGGGAAGTTTGTTAAACAAAAAAAAACCGCCCCTAAAAAGGAGCGGTTTTAAAAGTGTTAGTTCTAAATAAAGTATTAGAAGCTAAATGAAGTTCCGATAGCTAGGTTTGTACCTGGAGAAGTTGCAGATACACCTGATGCTGTCTGAATATCTAAGAACACAGATGCGCCTGCACCGATGCTTTGAGATAGATTAGCTTCAGTTCTTGTCCACTCATTAGTACCAGAAGATGCGTTTGTGTAGCCTACTTTTAGACTTGCACCACCTACAGTACCTGAGTATGCAACACCCCATGTTGATTCATTAGTGGTATCTGAAGTTTCAGACATACCAGCAGAAATTGTACCAATACCATCAGCTGTGTAAGCTACTTGACCACCAGTTACGCTTTCGCTGTTTGAATCATCAGACGCAAAACCAAGAGTTGCACTTAATGGACCCAATGGTAAAGATACCTGGAAACCAGTTGCAGTTGCTGTGTCGTTAGTTGCACCGTTGTTAGCTCCACCATCAGCATCTAAGATATAAGAAGCAGTGATTGTTGCACCACCAACAGCTGTTGATAAAGATACACCGTAACCATCTTCTTCAGTTAGACCTGGAGATACACCAAGAGTGTTGTATCCACCTTCGTCAACTAAGTCACCAGCTACGCCGCCAACTTCACCAACGCCGTCACCAGCGATATCAATATCACCACCAACAGTGATTGTTGCACCACTAGTTGCGAATGATATGTTGCTTAGACCAGTTGCATTAACTGATCCTAGAGTTGCAGCATCATTAGAGTCTAATGAAATACCTGCACTTGTAGATACAACAACACCATTACCTAGGTCTGATGATAGAGCAAATGCTACTGCGGCACCGTTGTATACTTTTGAGTTGCTTGCGCCGTTACCGGATACGTAGCCTACGCCAGCGGTTCCAGTTACAGCAACGTCTGCTTTAGCAGTTGCGCTTGCGAAAAGAGCAGCTGAGATAGCAGATACGATTAATGCTATTTTTTTCATGTTAAATTTATCCTTTCATTAAATTAATTAATTTAACTTCGATGAATATATGTAAAAATAGGAAAAAGTTAACAACTAGGAAATAATTTTAAAATAATTGCTAATATTGTTGCAATTTTGCAACACTATTAATGCATTATATATTCCAATATTTCCTTTGGTTTTCTAGGTCTTGCAAGAAATCTGATTTAAAATTAAGAAAATCAATCTTTTTTAATGATTTTTGATGTACGTCGCTTTTAATTTGGATTTTGCTAGCCGTTCTTGAAAAAAAACTTTTTCTGGAGTTCTGATCATAAGGACCTTCAATATCCAGAAAGTTCATGATTTTTTTTGCCTCAAAACCTTCATTCTTGACTAATTCCTCATATTTTAACGATAGCATTGAATTTTCAGGTATTTTTTCTCTCCAATAGTTCATTAAATGTTCATAATTAGCAATAGTACAAGCAATGTTAAAAAATTTAGACGCAAAGGGAATATTGGCAATGTAAAGCTGTTTAAATAGAGAAATAGCAATATCCCAGGGATCTCGATCAATATGGATAATTTTGGCTTTTGGCAATGCAAGCAAGATTAAACCAATATGATAAAAATTACTTGGTAATTTATCGATAAAGTAATGATGATTTCCCTTTAAATAATTAACTCTATTTAAATAATACTCAGCTATTTCATCAAGCGTGGGAGGGTTGTTATTTTGATTGTCGTTCTCATAATATCTTTTCAAAATCTCTGGAATTGAAATCATTTCTCCCCCCGAAAAAACATTATTATTAGTTCCAATAATCGACTCTACAAGAGTTGTGCCCGATCTTGGCATTCCAACTATGAAAATTAAACCATCACCATCGAGGTCATGGCGCATCTTCTTATTTGTAAGATAGGCCGAGTATAAGTCTTTAATTTTTTTGATGTGTTTTTGATGATCAAGAGGGCGAAATCTTTGAACCAAACTTGAGATTTCATTTGCTTTAACATAACATCCTTCTGATAGAGGAGGATTGGTTTTTTCGCTGTATCTGCCTAAACCAAAATACATTGGTGCTAAAATTTTAAAGCGTTGAGAAACAGAGGTAAATTTTATATTTAATTTTGATTCAACATATTCGTCTATTTTTTCCCGAGAATAAAAGTTTTTATCCAGATTCATTAGATAATAAAACAAAGTTGTGTCTTGATTAATATCAAAGCAGCTTTTAACAAAATTTAAAGCTTCATCATCACGATTAAGCGCTAAAAGAATATCTCCGTAAAGTTGGACAAAGTGTAAAATGTTGGCGTACTTTTGAATATCGCCAACCAACTCAACTACCTTGTCCATTGAGTTTTTGGCGTTATGAAAATCTCTTTTTCTAAAAAATAATTCGCCCTGATTGAGGTAGGGGTAGTAACTCTCTGGGTGGTTATTGATTGAATTTTGTATGAGATCATCAGCTTTTTTAAATTCCTCAATCGTGAGATAAAGGTGAGCCAAGTTGTTGGAAACATCTAAGTCTTTTTGATTGATCTCATAGAGTTGTTGGTATTTTTCAATCGCCCCATATGTTTTGTTTTGTAATAATAAGGATAAGGCCAATAGTTTTAACAACTCATAATCTTTGGGGTTATCTTTGTATAATCGCCAACATAAGTTTTCAGCATGATGAAAGTTTTGCTTTTGAAGGGCAATTTTAATGTTGTTGAGTTGACTATTCATTTTTATGGTTTAATTTTATTTTTGTTTTGAATTTACTTAAAAATATCAAAAAAAATTATTATAACAATTTATTTGATAATCACCTAAAAGAAGAGAATTACAAACAATTAGTCTCGGATTTAAAACTTCTATCACAAAAAGATAAAAAGTTATTTTCTAATATCGCCCCTAAGTATTTCATAGAAACATACCATAATTATAGTGAAGAAGGTTTGCTGAATAAAAACTTAGTGTGGTTAAATTCCTTCCATAAACAAGACCTAAGCGTCTTGCAAAATTTTCTAGAATATTATTTACCCTCGGCATTTGATCGCGAATTTGAATTTATTGATTTTTCAAAGGAGTTCATTTCTTTAATTAAAGAGGACGCAAATCAAGAAGAAATATTTTCTTTCGATAAAGTCTTAGATTTGAATGAGGTCTTTCAATTTTTAATTTCTCAAAAATGTAATAAATATAAATTCATTATTAACAATAGCGCTTTCTTTGAAATCGTAGACCAAAAAAAATATTTTACTTATACAAATTTAACATGTGCTTATGTATATCTGATAAGAAACCCAGTTAGTATTTTTCAAGATTTATGTAGACAAGATGTTTCAAAAGATGAAGCAATCAATACTGTTTTACACCTCGATGGCCGTAATCCATTTATTAAAATCGGAGGACACCTTATTGAAGAAAATACCCAATCATGGGAAACCAATGTTAATAGCTGGACAAATGAAAATGTTTTAAACACATTTAATGGTTTGTTAATTAAATATGAGAATTTATATGAGGATGGCGTCCAAATTTTTGCCGAATTCATAGCACACTTAAATATGTCAGGTCTAAATATCAAGCTTGATTACGAAAAAATACAAGAATTTATAACAAATCAAAAAGATACCCCACCTTTTGTACCAAGCAATCCTGTTGAAATTTCTAATAATACGAAAAAAATATTTTATAGACAATCTGAAGATACGGCAAAAAAATTTCAATATGAATTTTAAATGCCAGTTAATTTAGATAATCTTAAATATGTTAATCAAATTTTAAAACCTTTTAGAGATAATACAGATTTAATGGCGGTAACTAAAAATAGAAGCCAACAAGATGTATTAGTTTTGTATGAAAATGGTATTAGGTTGTTTGGAGAGAATAGGGTTCAAGAGGCTCAAAAAAAATTTATAAACCTCCCAACAGAAGATTATTCGTTACATTTGATTGGCCCACTTCAAACAAACAAAGTTAAAGATGCTTTAAAATTATTTAATTGCATCCAAACAGTCGATCGCCTCAAACTAATAGATGAAATATCAAAATTTATACATAAAGATTTTGTTAAAACCACTAGCTACTTTATCCAAATTAACATTGGCAATGAAGAACAAAAAGCTGGGGTGCTGGAAGATAGTCTAGGTTCCTTGTATCAGCACGCTCGATCTAAAAATTTAAATGTCAAAGGCCTGATGTGCATTCCTCCGGCCAATCAAGATCCCATTCCTTATTTCCAAAGAATGAATCTCGTGAGAGATAAATTAGACAGTCAATTAACCCTAAGTATGGGAATGAGCACCGATTATGAACTGGCTCTTTCATATAACACGAACCTAGTTCGACTTGGTTCAATATTATTTAATGATTAAATATATACTTCTGTTCCTTTTCTTTATTAAGAATGTTTTTGCATTACAAATAAATTGTGAATTTGAAGAAGTTTATCAAGACGGCTCTGTTCAAAATGGAATTATCTTAATTAGTGAAAAAAAATTGAGGTATGAATATTTAGATCCATCTCTTTATACAATAATAAAAAACGCGACAGGTCTTTATATTGTTGCCAATTATCAAAAAAAACAATCGGAGAGAATTTTTGATCCATTGATGAATGAAATATTTATGATTTATGATGATTTTCCCAATATCAATAATATCTATTCAAGTAAAAACTTTGAGGCCAAGGTATATTTTTCTAAAGAGCATATTTTTTTATCAAGAATTTCAATCCTATCCCAAAGAGCTAATTTAAGCATTCACTTTCTTAATTGTGAAAATAGAGAAATTAGTGATTTATATTTTCGAGTTAATCCTCTTCATGATTACATCTACTAAATCCTTTATATATATGAAGCACGAAGAAAGTTTTTTACTAAAAAAATTTATTGCTGTGCTTCAACAAAAAAATTTGATTGTGACTCAGCTCAATAAAAAACACTTACCACACTTAAGTTTAAATTTGCACAAGGATGCCTTAGAAATAAACTATGAAGATCAAAAAAAAATTAAATTTAGTATACCATTTAATTTCCATGAGCTTTTTAATAATTTTTCAAGCCTACTCTCATCTTATTCATTGAAATTTAAAGGTTTAAATTATTTTCCGTATGGAAAAAAAATATACTTTGATGCATTAGATATAAATTTAAATGAAACGCATAATATTATTTTTTCTAACATGATACTTTATCAAGAAGAAGGTGTTTCTAAATTAGATTTATATAAATTTATTTGGCCTAATGATAAAAATATTTCAATTAATAAGCTTGATACCCATCTTACAAATCTTAAAAACTATTTATCTTCTGATTTAAATTTTTCCTTAAATTTTACAACTCTTAAAGGTCGCTTAATTTTAGTTTAATAAAATCTGTCTTTTACCGGCATGGTTGGGCTCTGATACAACACCTCTTTTTTCTAAAGTCTCCATAATTCTGGCAGCTTTATTATATCCAATTTGAAAATTTCTTTGAAGAAAGCTGGTAGAAGCTTTATTGGTGCCTCTGATTAAATCGATGGATTTTGTGATTAGCGCTTCATCTTCATCGCTTAATTCTTCATAATCTTGCCCATCATTTTTGATAATTTCTTCTATTTCTTCTAAATATTGTACTTTTTGATTTTTCTTAATTTCACTAATTATTTTTGCTACTTCGTTATCCGAAATAAATGCAGATTGATATCGAGTAATATTTCCACCATTTTTCATCATTAACATATCCCCATTACCAAGGAGCTGCTCTGCTCCTACTTCACCTAAGATTGTTCTGCTGTCATATTTGCTTGCTACTTGAAAGCTAATTCTGCTGGGAAAGTTTGCCTTGATACTACCAGTAATGATATCGACACTGGGACGTTGCGTTGCCATAACTAAATGTATTCCGCAGGCACGAGCCATCTGGGCTAGGCGTTGGACATAATGTTCTACTTCTTTGCCCGCAGTCATCATCAAATCTGCCATTTCATCAATTACAACGACAATATAAGGGAGTTTTTCGTGAGATTTTTCATTAAATCCCTCCAAGTTTCTTGATCCTTCCTCATTCATTAAACTGTAACGCCGCTCCATTTCTTTACATACCCACTTTAAGGCAATGATTGCTTTTTTGGGTTCGGTGACAACGGGGGTTAATAAATGAGCTATATCATTATAGACGCTGAGCTCAAGCATTTTGGGGTCGATAAGTAATAGCCTCAGTTTGTCAGGTGGAAAGCTGTACAAAATACTTGATAGCAACGTATTAATAAAAACAGATTTTCCTGACCCGGTAGTTCCCGCAACAAGCAAGTGAGGCGTCTTGCTCAAATCAATTACTTCAATATGTCCAGATATATCCTTTCCAATACAAATTGGAATTTTATGATTTGTTTTTGTAAAATTTTCATTGCTGAGCAGCTCTTTAATTGTCACTACCTGGCGTTTTTGATTAGGCACCTCAACGCCCAAATATTGAGTCCCGTAAATTTGAGAGATACGAACCGCTCCCACTCCCATACTACGAGAAATGTCGCCTGCTAAATTAATTACCGTATTAATTTTTATACCCGCAGCGGGTAGTATTTCAAACAAGGTAACCACCGGACCTAATTTGATATTGATGACTTTTATTTCAATATTGAAGTCAAGAAAAACTCTTTCTAAAAGACTAGATCGCTCCTCGATTTCACTTTTATTCAATTGTATTTTTGTATTGCCTGTTTCATTTTCCAGTATATCAAGAGAGGGAATTTCACTATTAAATTTAACTTTATTTTCTTTTAAACGCTCGCCTGGGAGATCTCTTTTTATAATACTAGAAACATTTTTTATTATCGGTTCTTTTCTTTGAATTTCTTTGTTTTTGTCTAATTGAGATGAGGGCATTTTAAACTTAAAGTTAATTTTTGATATTCGAAGAAAACCGAATAAATTTTGTGATGATAAAAACAAAAATAAACCGACCAAACTCAGAGAATAGCTAACATAAACATTGTTAGTAAAACCAAAAAGAAAAATTGAAAGCGAGCCCCATTCCGACAAATTGCTGATATAGGTAAAACCGATCTGATTGATTAAAAAGATTTGAGGGATAAGAATTAGCGAAAGAAAGAAAGCAAGCAATCTTATAAAGAGATAATTTAATTTTTTATTAAAGATTGTGGATAAAGCATAATTGATAAAAAAAAACACAATCAAGTAGCCCATGATGCCAAAAGTATAAATGATAAAGCTTGAGATATAAGATCCTGGGTCACCAAATATATTATTGCTAGGCATGCTTGATTTGCTTAAAAAAGAGTTATCGTTGATGTCAAAGCTTAGGAGAGATAAAAAAAGAAAAAGGGATATTAAGATATAAGCAAGCGTTTTTGTATATTTGCTTATTATAATTATTTTTTCTTTTAAGATATGGGGGATGAAGTTATTCTGCATTGTTTGAATTCAATATATTCGTCTTAATGAAAAATAAAATATTTAATTATGATTTTTTGATAGTGGGCTCCGGCTTAATTGGAAGTCTTGCCGCCTTAGCTTTGATCAAAAAAAAATTTAAAGTCTTGGTTATTGAAAAAAACTCTTCTCCTAAAAAAGATAGCCGAACATTGGCCGTAAATGCTAGATCAAGAGATTTTATTGCTTCCTTAAAAATTTGGGATATGTTGCCTTCACCGGCGGAGCCCATAGATGAAATTCTAATTTTAGATTATATAAATCAAAACCCCTTAAAGTTTAGAAGCCCTCAAGAGCCGATGGGCAATATAATTTTTAATAAGGATTTGCTCTCACTGGCGCACAAGAAGCTTAACCAATTACAATTATTAAAAAATAATATTGATATTCAATTTGATCGGCTGTTGCCAAAGCAAGTAATTACAATTGCTAACAAAAAATATCTTTTTAAGAAGATTATCTTTTGCGTTGGCAAAAAAACAAGATTTAACCAAGCTAGCAGGAAAGATTTCAACAGTACTCATAAATCTTACGTTGGTTTTTTTAAACATCAAAAAAATCACTTACAAAAAGCTTATGAGATTTTTACAAAAAATGGACCTTTGGCCGTTTTACCAGCACCAAACAAAACAAAAAAATCGTCGACATTTATTTATTCAACTGCAAAAAATATTTCAGAGAAAAGTTTAAAAGAAATGATCAAAAGTCATTTTTTAAATTCTCATGGAAAAATCTCTTTTGAAGGGACGGTGTCAAACTATGAGGTCAAGCCTCATATTAATAAACCCAAAATTCATGATATTTTCCTTTTAGGAGATACACTGAGATCCATTCACCCAGTAGCTGGTCAAGGGTGGAATCTTGGAGTCAAAGACATCCAAACCTTATGCGCGCTCCTCGATACATACGATATCAACGATCCTCTTTTAGAAAAAATTTTTTACACTCGAAGGTTTGCCGAAAGCATTATATATCTTAGCTTCACTTCATCTCTAAATTATCTTTATGAAAACAATAATTTGAAAACAGAAATAATAATTAAATCTGGATTCAATTTGTTAAATAAATTTGATTTTTTAAGGAAGAGTTTTATTAATCAAGCGATGGGAAGAACTAATCTTATTTGATTAATTAAGGCCATTTTTTCCACCAACTACTTGAAAAGTATTAAGATCTAGGATTGAGTTAATTGTATTCATTCTTTCAACTACATTAGGGGATTCAAGTATGGCTTGTTTGTCAATTTTATTAAAAGGCGCAAGCATTGCCAAGGTTGAGAGCAATTGAAGATTTGATGTTTCGGATAATAAGCCTTGGTCTATTTCAAGTTTTTTCATTTTAAAAAAGTTTGTATATTTTTGAATTAATTGATTACGGTCAATCGAGGGTTCTATCTCGAAAAGATCTTCTTTAAATTCATTACAATCGATTGATGCTTGATAGTAACCCTTATGAGTTAAATGATAATCTTGAAGAATAAAGCGGCAAACTCCCTCTAGATTTAATACGATGCGATAATCTGGTGTTTCAATGTAAGAAGTTATTTTTCCAATACAACCCATCATAAAAAATTCATTGTTATTATTTTTAGGCTGAATAATACCTATCATTCGATCCTTTTTGAGGCTATCTAGAGCCATATTTAGATATCGTTCTTCGAATATATTTAGAGGCAACTTGCCAAATGGAAGTAAAAGCACATTATCTAATGGGAATAAAGGCAGTGCTGCGGGAAGATCTTTTGCGTTGATCTTGAAAAGTTTTTGAATATTGTCCTGCATTATTTAAACATTAAAGTTGAAAGTTTTTTTCGTGCCTCGATGACCTCTGGATCATTAAACCCTAAGAGATCAAAATATTCTAATAATTTTTTCTTTGCGGCTTCATCATTCCATTTTGAATTTCGCTCAAAGATAAATAAAAGCTCATCAAAACCTTTTTGGTTTTCATTAGAACTTAAATATGCTTGAGCCAAGTCAAAGCGTATTTCTAAATTATCAAAATCCATTTTTAATTTACCCTTTAGTTCTTCGATAATATTTTCAGATCCATTATCATCGATCTTATCTAAGAGTTTTTTTATTTTGATAATCTCGTTGCTTTGAGATAAGTCATCATCTAATGACTCCATTAAGTCTTTAGCTTCATTATAATTTTTTAACTGGATATAGCATCGAAGTAGCCCTTCAATAATTTTAGGATTACCGGGATCAAGGCTGACTAAATTTTCATATACTTTTTTAGACTCCAAAAAGTTTTGGTTTTTAAAAAACTCTTCTGCTTCATTTAAAAGTTTTGGTATTTCATTGCCAGGAGTGGCTTCTATCATTTTATCGAGCATTGCTTCTATCTTACTGGCTGGCTGTGCCCCTTGAAAAGCATCAACGGGCCGACCATCAACAAAACCATATACGGTGGGAATGGATTGAATATTCAGTTGACTTGCGATGCCTTGATTTTCGTCAACATTAATTTTAGCTAAAATTACTTTTCCATTTTTCTTTTGAATTAAATCTTCAAGAACAGGAGTTAATTGCTTACAAGGACCGCACCAAGGTGCCCAGAAATCAACTAAAACAGGTATAGTCTTAGACTGCTCAATGACCTTCTCAACAAACTGATCTTCATTAATGTCGATGATGTAATTCATATAAGGTAAATAGGCATTATAATTAAATTTACAAACTAACTATCAAATATTTCTAGAAGTTTATAAACAAACTTCTTTCTAGGACCTGTTAAATGCAAAAAAAATAAATTTTTTCTCTCTTTGAGAAACCCTAAAAGGTCAAATTCTATCGAGGCATTTTTTAGAGTTGCACTTTGTAAATTATAAAAACTTTCATTAAAAAAGCGAAAATTAATATTATTTTTAACAGAATCTTGAAAATTCAAAACTTTCCTTGGAAATTCAAAATTAAAAAGAACAAAAAATAAATATTGGTCACCCCACCACTCTTCAAAAGGCCTGTCATCATGAGAAATTAATTTTTTTGATAGGATTGATTTTTGATTTCTTAAGACATTTAAATATGAATTGAGATATTGGGATCGAAAGTCTTCAATTTTTTCTTGAGATACATTATTGGCAACAAGAAAGCCAGCGTTTATAGGAAACCGATTATTTTTTTGCCAATTTTGATCAATTGTCAATCCAATATTAAATGTGTTTGAGAATATATACTCAAAATTTTGAACGGGTATGAGATCAGTATCAAAGAGAAAAATTTTTTTAAAATTAGAAAAATATTGTAGAGCACAGAAATTAAATACGACACGATTAGTCATTGTTTGATTATCAAGATAGGGATAATCGATAAAAATAACTCTATCAATATTATAGTCTTCTTTGAGATTGCTATGATTAGTAAATATATAAATTGATGCTTTGGTGTTAAATTTTAGATGATTGTGAATAAAAAGTCGAAGTATAGATTTTAAATTATTATCTACTTCCTGATAAACAAAGTATGTTACTATAGCTTGATCAGAATTATATTTTAGTTTTTGATCAAAATATTCTTGATAGATTTTGATTTTATCTTGTATGGAAAAATTGTTCATTATTTAAGTTTACAAAATATATTATAGTTAAGTAAAGAAAATTGAATAATAACTAGATTGCTATGAAAAACATAAATTGGTTTAGCTCATATCCTAAAAGTGGAAATACGATGATGCGCTTATTTTTATCTGCATATTTTTTCACAGAAGATGGCATTATCAAAGATCTTAAAATAGCTAATGCGATTAGAAAATTTAATGCAAAGAGCGTTTTTGATAAGTTAAAAATTAATTTTGATAGTCAAATCTGAAACATTACCCTTATGAAATTTCAAAACACTTCCTTCCTCTTCAAAAAATTCTTTTTGAGCTTTATCCAAATAATAAATTTTTTTTTAAAACTCATAACATTTATTCAAAAGAACATATGAGTTTTTTAACCAATGCTCATTTTACCCAATCAGTTATTTACATTGTAAGAGATCCGAGGTCAGTATTGTTATCTCAAATTCATCACTTTAATCTTAAATCTCAAAAGGAATCTTTGGCATATCTAACGGGGACTGATCGATATTCAATTGAAACTGAAACTTCGATGCCTGAAATTATATCATCATGGAAGCAACACTACATCGCATGGCGGGATTTTATTCAGCAAGAAAATGTTGGCATGATTGTAAAATTTGAAGATTTGGTCAATAAACCAGCAATATATTTTAAAGAAGTAATTACTTTTTTATCTAAAATTCATAATTTTAAATTGGATGAAGAAAAATTATCCAACGCAGTCAATTCAGTTGGGTTTTAACTTAAAATAGATAAACCCCTTGCACAAACATTTTTAGTTAAAAAGGTTCGTAATAGAAACGCTACCCTCGTAACCTCACCAGTTAAAGACACTAATGAGAGTTTCTCGCACGCACACGATATGGGGTTCGGGGGTGAGCTTGGATATTGGTAAATTTATTAAATTCTTTATGATTATGTTATGCAATATCGTCCCGAGATTGATGGTCTCAGAGCAATTGCAGTAGTTTCTGTAATCTTATATCACGCTCAAATTACTATTTTTGGTCATCAACCATTTAAAGGGGGATTTATTGGGGTTGATATATTTTTTGTTATCTCTGGTTATTTAATTACATCCATTATTTTAAAAGAGTTAATCACCACTGGTACTTTTTCATTTAAACATTTTTATGAAAGACGCATAAGACGAATACTTCCAGCATTGTTATTTGTAATGCTAGTATCACTTCCATTTGCTTGGATGTATTTGTTACCCAATGCTTTAATAGATTTTTCTAAATCCATCCTTTATTCACTCGGATTTAGTTCTAATTTTTATTTTCACTACTCAGCGCAACAATATGGTGCAGAAAGTGGATTATTAAAACCATTTTTACATACTTGGTCACTATCAGTTGAAGAACAATATTATATTTTATTTCCAATTGTTTTATTATTTACATTTAAATATTTTAGAAAATATTTAGTTCATATCTTAATTTTAGGATTTATTATAAGTTTAGGACTAGCAGAATGGACTAGTAGAAATTATCCCTCCATTTCATTTTATTCTATTCACACGAGAATGTGGGAATTATTAACAGGTTCTATTATGGCATATTTTGAAATCACATTAGGTCATAGAAGTAAAAACAAAACACTCAATCTAATATTTCCTACTATTGGATTGATATTAATCGGACATTCAATTTTGTTTTTTAATGACAGAATATTTCATCCATCTTTTTATACATTGTCTCCAATAATTGGAGTTTGTTTAATCATCTGGTTTTCAAACAAAGATGAATTAGTTACCAAGATACTTTCAATAAAGTTATTTGTAGGAATTGGTTTAGTTTCATATTCCCTGTATCTTTGGCATTATCCAATTTTTGCTTTTGCCCGAATAATAGAATTTTCTCAAGGAAGTTTGTTTTATAAATTATTACTAGGAATAATTATAATAATTTTATCAATCTTTTCTTACTATTTTGTTGAACGACCTGCCAGAAATAAGAAAAATAAATTTAAAGTTGTTTTAAGTTTAAGTTTAATTTTAATTTTTGTTTTAATTATTTTGAATATCAATATCGTCCAGAAAGATGGATACAAAGATAGATTACCTGAAATATTTCAAAAAGATTTATCAGAACAACCTTGGGCTTTATTAAAAAATTCAGATGGTGAACAATGTCACAATAATGTTAAAAAATGTAAATTTAATACCTCATCAAACAAAAAAATATACGTAATAGGCGATAGTCATATGGCGGCAATTATCTCTAATCTAATAGATAGAGTAGTTAAAAAAGATTACCAATTTATCACATCTACTTTAGATGCTTGCTTGTTTTTCCCAGAATTTAATCTAGTAGAAGTTACAACAATGAAAATTAATGAAAGATGTAACCATAGTTATTTTCAAACAATAAAAGAGGTTTTATCTAAAGACAAAAATTCAATTGTTATATTTGGGGGCAGATTTCCTTTGCATTTATCTAATTATTTTTTTGATAATCAAGAAGGAGGAATTGAGGGAAAAGAATTTGGCCTCAAATATGTTTCAGTTGGTGGCTATGAAACAATTGAAACATCATTTCAAAATGAAATATCAGAACTATCTAAAAGTTATAAAATAATACTAATTTATCCTATTCCAGAGGTAGGTTGGAATGTTCCTTCTAAACTTTTAAGAGATTATTTAATTACAAAAAATTACATAACTACTTCGTATGAAGTTTACAAAAATAGAACAAAGTCAAGTTTTGAATTATTAGACTCCATCAAAGGTAAAAATATTTATAGGGTTTATCCTCATACATTATTTTGTAATACAACAATCAAAAATAGATGCGTAACTCACAATGATAAAAATATATTTTATGCTGATGATGATCATCCATCAATAAAAGGTGCTGAAATGATTAATGATTTAATTATGAAAGAAATAGAGAAGATTGAATTATCTAATAATTAGTTAATTTTGCGGAGTCTATAAAAGAGGGTTTAACGCCATAACTATTTATACCCTAAAAATTTTTTTTAATGGGGTCTAGGAATCTATTTAGACCTCAATCTGTGTATTGCCTTGAATATGCAAAAATATATAATGCAGAACGCACTTTGTAGTTCTATAGGTGGACTATAGGTGGACTGAGTTACTATACCCAAGTAGCTCTGTTCTTAAACACCAATAGAATCAACACCAAGCGGGCGTAGCTCAGGGGTAGAGCGCAACCTTGCCAAGGTTGAAGTCGAGGGTTCGAATCCCTTCGCCCGCTCCAATAATCAATACTTTTTTATCTCTTTTGCTACTTGGTGTTAAAC
>Ga0255765_1002500_pt1 | contig 20654 bp, 20 predicted proteins | sample 041ome_8_FD_179965 | JGI IMG/M metagenome (GOLD analysis project Ga0255765, IMG submission 179965) | Coastal salt marsh microbial communities from the Groves Creek Marsh, Skidaway Island, Georgia - 041407BS metaG (version 2) | ecosystem: Environmental > Aquatic > Marine > Intertidal zone > Salt...
GTGCGCAGGCAGGTGCGTCATCTTTTTTTTTTCTTTTTGCTCTCTCGTTTTATTCGTAAAAATTGGTAAATTGGTGGCGGAGGAGGACTCGAAACCTCTTGGATTTTTTGCTTCGGTGGCATTAGCGATTAGAGAGAGAGAGAGAGAAAGCGTCGTCCTCTTCTTCCTCATAAAAGTTATATTTTGTACCACACGCGCACACGCGTTACGGTTAAAAACAGAAAAGAACATGTTATCCGTTGCATCCACAACCACCGTTACGACGAGCACAACTCGATTCAACGCGTCGAGCAGCAGCAGCAAAAGGAGAGTGAAATTTTCTTCTTCCTCGTCGTCGTCGTCGTCGTCGTCGTCCTCGGTGACGATTGCAAAATCGTCGCGCAACGACAGACAGCAATTAAATTATAACAACATCAACAACGACAGAAGAAGAAGAAGCAGAGTATTAGTAGTTAAAGCGAGCGAAGATGCCGCCGCAGACGCGGACATTTCCGTGGTCGAGCGAAAGCGCGATCTCACGGCTGGGCAATACGTGCAACCGGAAATCACCTCTCGCTCGCAATCGGGAAGATTAGTGCCAGAAGAAGGTTTCAACATTGCGCGAACGTCGTTCGGGTCGATTGGTTTGTCCGTTGGTTTGCCGTTGTTGATGTACGGTTTTGGAGCGTACTTTTCGTTCTTACCGGGGACGGAAATTTCGGCACTCATGCTCATCTACGGTTTTCCGATTTCTTTGATCGGTTTCGCGTTGAAATACGCCGAGTTGTTGCCGCTCGAGTGCGAATCGTACGAGGACGCGGTTAAAGTCAGAGAAGACCAATCGACCAAGGTATTGACGCAGTTAAGAAACGACGTGACGAGATACCGATACGGGGACGAGCAACACTTGGAAGAGGCCATGAACATCATCTTTAAGTTCAACCGACCGGGAGGATTACAAAAGAGACAAAGACCAAAGTTGGTTGGCGTTTCTGAACAAATGGTGAATGGAAGATACGCGATCGTTTTAACCTTCGAGTCTCCGAAAATTACCAAAGAAGAATGGGACGGGTTCATGGGTAAGTTTTCCAAGTTTTTTGGCCCGAACGTGGACGCGGTGGCCGTGGAGAAGAGCGAAGGCGTTGCGGAGATCATCTTGATTTCCAACGGCGGAGACGATTTAGGTGGTCCAGGGGACGACATGGAAGTCTTGCCGCCGCTCATGCCAGGTTTGCCGGCGAGATACCAAAAGAGAGGCACGGCGTAAAAAGAAAACGAGCTCGCTTACAACAACAACATTAACAACAACAAACATATATTCATCGTTGCATTTCGCTTTTGTTATTATCACATCATCATATTTCTAAAGTTATTATTACACACAGTCACACAGACGCACACGTCGCGCGAATTCTTATAAAGCTTTACCGCTCACCAAATCGTACGCTTGCTCGCTCGGTCGCACGCTATCTTCGGTGAACTTGTTACTTCTATACGCCGCACTCACTGGACTCCACGTCAACCCTTCTCTGTTGCTCGGTTTACATCGCGCTCTGAACCGTAACTCCATAGAAATTCTACCTTTCGCGGCTTCCGAGCGCGCCTCCACGGGATTTTTCGACCCCTCAATCAAACTCTTCTTATCGTCAGAGTCCCACTTCCCGGAGCCGTGCCAGCAATCGAATGAATCAAAAGCGACAAAAGGAGCAGTCACCCATTCGTGCTCGTCGTCCGCGATGAGTTCTGGGCTCCCTCGGGCTAAATAATTCGGATCGGTCGCGTCGCCGAAATCTTTGCCTTTCTTGGTCGAGAACATGTTCATAACAATCGGTGCCGCTGCCATCGGGTTCGATTTGATCTGTTCAAACGCCGACGGTGGTTTAATTTCGTTTCCATTTTCGTCCAAGTTATCTTTTTCCGTGCGGATGTCGTATTTCCACTCCTTCGCGCCTCCATCTTTCGGTAACAAGACTAACAACGGATTATCCCAGACTTGTCCCGTTGGATCTTTCGGCGTCCTCGAAATCCACACGTTGTAATATCTGTACGAGTATTCCTCAGAATTTTCCATCGCTGTTTCCATCCAGTTCGGTGACTTGTAATCGATCGCATCCGGGTCTCGGTGTAATCTCGGCAGCGGATTATATTTGCAGTGCGTGAAATCGCCTTTTGGTCTTCTTTGCATGAAATCGATTGCGCGCGTCTTTTGAAACTCTGGTTCGTTTACAAACCCAACGCCGTTTAACACCTCTCCTCCAAACTCTGGCGAGCACTCTTCCGGGAAACATTCCTCCAACAAAGCCTTCCCGGCTTCGAACGCTTCCGGCCACAGCGTGTGATGCCCGGCGTTCTTATTCTTCACGCCTATTCTGTCCCAGTCTTTTTCGATGATGTTCAACAACGTCTTCAACTTTGGATTTTCGGCGTCGATTAAAGACACGTATTTCTCGCAGTTTCTCGCTTTAATTCTCGCCTTTGCCTCGTCGTTTATGAGAACGTCGTAGTCTTTGTTCCCATCTTTATACGGGACGGCCAGTTTCCTCGCTTTCGTCTCTTTGCCTCGCAGTTCCGTCAGAGACGACGACGACGATGATTTTTTTTCAGCGGCAGTCGTCGTCGTCGCGGTCGATGAAGAAGAAGAAGAAGAAGAAGAAGCGTCAACTATGCATCTTCTCTTACTAATAATAGTATCACTACTCTTGTTGCCTTTGTGACGCAACGCGGATAAATGATATCGAGGAGAATACGTCGCGGTCGGCATCGTCGTCGTCGTCGTCATCATCTTTGCGTTTGTCTCGCGTTACGACGGGAAGAGGAACGAAGAATTTGATATGGTTGGTTGATGGATAGAAGAAAAGAGAAAAGAGGTGTTTTTGCGTGAGATTTTTTTTCCCCGCGAAATCTCTCCGCACGCATCATGTTCGGAGAGAACTTTTGACACGCACACACGTTTTTTGTCCAACTTACGAACGAGTTTTTGGACGACTCACTTGAGGAGCGACACGCCACAAAACAAAACAACAACAACCACTATATATATAGAGAGAGAAGATGTCATCGAATGACAACAACAATCCAATCTTAAACTTCCTGTCGTTCACCGCGCAAATTCCTCTCAACGAGGGCGAAGATCTGCGCTCGTCCGAGGCCAAAGGATTCACAAAGACAAAGTTAACGAAGGACGACGTGCAACCCGCCTTTGACGGCTCGAAATGTTTCTCGTACGCGGTAACCGTGCCGAAAGGAACGACGCACGTCGGGGTGATGGCGACGTCGTTCAGTGGATGCGCGCTTAAAATTAACGATACGAACGGGAACATGTCCGTGGTTGAATTGTCTCAGGCAAAGAATGCGATTAAGGTGACGTTACACGAGACTGCCGACGCGGGTGAGGCGAAGACAACGTACGAGATTCGAGTTCACGTGTCCGAGGAAACGGCGAAGGACGGCGAAGTCGTCATGAAGGAGAAAGAGGTGCCGGAAGATCAAAAAGTCGTGCACACGCACTCGCACGATGGGGTGCCGTGCACGCACGATCACGGACACTCGCACGATGGAGTGCCGTGCGATAAGGACCACTCGAAAGACGGGGAAGAACACGGCCACGGTCACGGTCACGGACATAAGAAGCACGCGCACTCTCACGACGGCGTGCCGTGCGATAAAGATCACTCGAAAGAAGAACACGGACACGGGCATTCGCACCACAGTCACGGCCACGGCCACGGCGAGGAGAAGAAAAAGGAAGAGGAGCACGGACACGGGCATTCGCACCACAGTCACGGTCACGGCCACGGCGAGGAGAAGAAAAAGGAAGAGGAGCACGGACACGGACACGCTCACAAACATTAGTTGCCATAGATCCCTACGCACACATACCGTATGTGTGTGATATTATTAGCTGCTTAAAACTACATCTGTAAATAATTATTCTCTCTCTGTTATTGTGAAAACTAAAAATATTTCTTCTTGTTCTTTTGAACGTTTGCTTTTTTCGACGAATCCTGAGCACCAGGCTCCCCGCGGCGGCGAGGATCCCATTCATCCAAGACGTTCAGTGGAATCTCTTTCGGATTTCTCGCGACGACGTAGTGCTTCACTTGTTCTTTTCGCAACTTTTTATGCAATCGCAAGGCTTCCATTTGATCGTCGCCGAACCCGCATATCCAAAGCGAAAGAAACGGAGAAGTTCGTTCGCCTCTCCTTCCGACGTGACCTCTGCGTTTCTTCTCCATGCCGTTTTCTGCGATATTCTTATTCCTCAGTTTTGCTAAAGGTTTTGGCGTGAAGTAATAATACCGCTTCGTTGGCGCGATGTAAAACGGCAACACTTGACCGCGTTTCTTGTGCATGTTCATTTCCTCATTTTCGTCTTTGTCCTTCAAAGCGTTGTCTCTTTCCTCGGCGCCTTGCGCGCCTCCACTCAAAAGTGCCGGCACGAAATACGGTTTGCACACGACGTAACTCGGAACGAGCATGAAGTACGGTCGACTGAATTGTGTCATGTTTTTCGCCGCAAACGCGACGCACTTCTCCACGTGTTCCTCCGAATACGGTGGGTTCGTTACGAACACGTCGTGTTCGGGAACTTCGTTTTTTGCAACCACTTCGTAAAAATCTTTGTTTTCGTTGATGACGTTCGGGAATCCAAGCTCGGTGAAGTTCGTTTTCGTCGCTCCAGCGCAATAGTAAGGATCATAAATAACGAGTTCAGACGGTTTTTTATTCTTTTGAGACGCGACGATGTTTAAAAAGTTCACGATGTCTTTGTGCGCCTCCAAAGACGTCTCGCAATGGTCATCCGGATTGCACTCGAACGTGTGATTCACATCCAACTTTACCAGCTCTGTGGGTTCTCGTTGTTTTTCTTCTTCTTCTTCTTCTCCTTGCGATGATAATGACGACGACGACGACGACGACGCGTTGTTGTCACTTTGTTCACTACTACTGCTATTACTTCTACCATTTCTATTCGCGTTACCGTCCTCCCCTTCGTCGTCGCGCTTGACGACTGTTTTCGTCGCCGCGTTCCACGTGCCTATGCGCTTGTGCTCACCATTATCGTCTCTCTCTTCGCTCGAATACACAACTGAACTCCTCTTATCTACCAAAACTAACGTACCATCGGCTAAAGCCACGCCTTCGACTTCAAACGTCGTGCGATGGTTCTTCTTCGTTTGCCCGATTTTTCTCTCTTCCTCTTCTTCTTCTTCGTCCGTTTCCGTTACGTCGTTTTCGTCGTCGCCGCCGTCGCTTTCCTCCTCTGCCGTCGCTTTCTTTTTCTTCTTCTTCTTCTTCTTCTTTTTCTCCGCTCTGCTCTCTTCTTCTCCCTCTCTCTTATCTCTTTCCATTCGCTCTCGTTCTCTTTTCCGTCTCTCGACTCTCGCGCTCTGCGAGTCTCTCTTCTTCAGCCGTTTTCTCTCCGCCGCGTTCATTCTTTTTTTCGTCTCTGGCTGCTGCTGCGCAACTTCACCGGTACTCGAAATGGGATTCGACGTCGGCGGCTGCGTCGTCGGTTGCGATTTCGCGGCGTCGGCGAACCATTTCTTCCCACCGTCTTCGACGATTCTTTTGTCTTCTTCTTCTTCTTCTTCTTCTTCGGAGGAAGAGGAAGAGGAGTTGAACCGCGACAAGTCGTCGTCTTTCTTCTTCTTCTTCATCACGCTGGACTCTCTCTCTCTCTTTTTTGTGGAAAACGTGGATATTTTTTTCTTCCTCTCGTGTTCTTCACAACTTGAGAAAAGGATGACGCTCGCGAGTCGCATCTCAACAACAACAACAACAACAACTGCTCTTTCTTTCGCGGTCGAGAATAAGAGGAGCATCTCGTCTTCTCGCTCGCGTTCTTCTCGCTCGTGTTCTTCTTCTTCTTCTTCTTCTCGTTCTTCCTCGGCGGGGAGACTTTTAGCAGGACGACGACGACGACGAGATTTTTCTCGTCGCACAGACGTCAGCGTAAAGGCTGAAGAAGAAGACGCGGTGGATAACGCCTTGTTTGGCGGAGGGAACGACGACGACGACGATGGAGAAACGAAGAAAAATAAGAAGAAGCAGTTGGGGAGTAAAGGGGTGAACTTGTTCGATCCGGCGGCGACGCTTTCACGCGCGCTGACGAAGAGATTCGGTATCGTCGGTGGTTTGTCTCTCGTGGCTGTTTTGGCGTTAGTCGAAGGCGGGGAGATTGTGAAGTCTTTGCTAGAAATCGATAAAGACGTGGACGAGCAGTCGGAGACGGTCACGGAGAGCGGGCTCGGAATAAAAGACATTCGCATCGGGGGCGGAGGTATGCCGAATAAAGGGAACTTTGTCGGTATAGAGGTGAAGATGTCCAACGCGGAGGATCCAACCGTCGTATACGTGGATACGAAGAAAACTGGGAAACCAATCGCGTTCATCTATAAGAACGGGAAACCGTTGTTGACGCCGCTGTGCGAAGGAATAGTTGAAGGCGTATCGACGATGAAAAGAGGTGGAATACGCGAGTTGAGAATACCGGCGGAAAAGCTGGGCTTTGGCGCGAACGACGTCGTGTTAGCCGACGGAGTGACTAAAATTAAGGGAGGGACAGATTTACTCGTTCGAGTCGAATTGGTCGATGTCACTTCGTACTATCAATAATTACACAAGAGCTATAATATATTTTGTATGTATGTAAGAAAATAATGTGCGAATCTTTCTTTTTTTTAAGCCCACGCTCTGCCGGAGGCGCCGTAGAAATCGTTCAAGTACCCGAGCGCGGCTTCGTCGACGACAACCTTGTCGGCGTTTAAGACGTCGTAGACGTTCAACTTGGTGATATCCGCGTGCACAACTCTCGCCATGTTTCTCGTGGCCAACTCAACCTCTTTCGGCGCGTCCTTCGTGATGACGTATGTCTTCTCCTCATTGACGTTAACCCCCCACGATTTCAAGTTGTCTTGAAACGCCTTTGACTTTGGCACCGTGACGCCAGAGTTGATGCCGTCTACGACAATCATGGAAGAAGCCGCAGATTGAATCGCCGTCGCCATCGCTAATCGTCTCTCTTTCTTGTTCATCTTAATGCTCCAGTCCTTCGGCTTCGGGCCGAAAGTAACGCCCCCACCCGGGAGTAACGGAGATCTCTTCGAACCCAAACGAGCGTTCCCGGTTCCTTTTTGCTTGTACGGCTTTTTACCGCCACCTCGAACTTCACTCTTCGTCAAGGTTGATGCCGTACCCTGTGTATTGATTATGAGAGAAAAAATGAGAAGATCACATGAAGTCAGTAAAGCGCGCACATAAACACACACACACACACGCACAAAGAGAGAGAGAAGACGATACGTTTTTCAAGATCGGTCGGCTAAGAGAAGAAAGAGAGGAGGAAAACTTTCTTTCGGATAAAGTTTTTTTTTCTTTTTTCTTCCCCGTGGTCACCCCTCTCTCTCCCTCTCTCTTGCACAAAAGAAGGAGATAAGAAAGAGGTTTTTAAGCGAAAAAATTTCGAGAACGAAATCGGAAACGACTCCGGAACTAATCACTCACCCTTCTCGCGTTTTGTCTAACCATAACGACGTATTTGTGCACAATCCCCTTCGCAACTTCGTTTCTGGCAACCTTCAAATCTAAGTTCGCTTCGCCAGCCGAGGAGCCGTCAAACTTTACTTTTCCGACCGATGCGGCATTGACGCAAAATTTCGACGTCGCTCTCGTCGTCGTCGTCGCCGAGGAGGTCGCGGTTTTGTTGTTCAAGGATTGGCCTCTGAACGACGCGCACAAGCTTTGCATGTTTGCAGTGGATGCGGTGAAAGACATTTTTGCGTGTGCGTTTATCTACTTCTACTGTTGTTTCCGTATGTGACGTACAAAAAGTAAGGAAGTTTTCTCTCTTGGTTTTTTGTTTTTTTTTGGGTGTGTGTGCTTCGGAAGCGTGTCCCTTCTTCTCGCGTGTGATGTTTTTTTTCGCCCCTGTGATTTAAAAAAACACTCAAAAAACGACAAACTTCACAAAAAAAAAGAGAAAGGAGCAGCGGTACGAGAAAACAAAAATCTATCATGAAGCAGACAACTACGGCGACGGTACTCGCGGATGCCGCGGCGAACGTGCCCACGACTTTAGTCTCGTACTTGCAACGACTGAAAGCGTTGGACGAGACGTCCGCATCCGTGAGCGATAAGGTCCACTCGGAGGTGGAAAGTTTCGTGCTCGCTTTGACGAAAGAGAACAAAAAACGGAAATTGAATACTAACGAAGACGATGAAAGAAAAGGAAAAGAAGAAGAAGAAGAAGAAGAAGAAGACAACGAAAAGAGCAGGAAGAAAAAGAAACAACTGCTCGAAGAACACATCGAAAAGAGCGTGAAGTTGTGCCTGGAAATCGCGGACGAGAAGTGCGCTTTAGCGGCTCGAGCGTACGATTTAGTCGACGAACACATCACAAAGTTGGACAAAGACTTGAGAGTGTTCGAGGACGAAGCGAGGAACAATACCAACACGAACAAGAATAAAATGAACAAGCAAGGAGGAGAAAACGATAAAAAGAACGATCAAGTTGGGTCACCGTATTACGTGAACGAGGCCGATCCGAACGAACCGACGTATTGTTATTGCAAACGCGTGAGTTTCGGGGAGATGGTCGGCTGCGAAAACGATAAATGTAAAATAGAATGGTTTCACTTTTCGTGTGTCGGGTTAGACCCGACCGTAAAGTTAAAAGGGAAATGGTATTGCAAAGAGTGTAAAATGAAAATGAAAATGAAGAAGAAGTGACAGAGAGTGGAGATAGATATATATATATAGAGAGAGAGAGAGGAGAAAGTGTTTTTAGCAGAGTAATCAACGCGGTTTACGAAACGCATAAAGCTGGTTGCAACAGCGCGAACATTGGACCTTTCGTGTAGCTTGTTTTAGTAGGTGGTGATGATGATGATGGTGATGATCCCGCCGACGATGGTGTCGCGTACATGCACATCTTTAAGTGCGTGTCGTCATTTTTCATACTCCACGGTCTCCGTCCTTTTCTCGGCGTCGATATCTCGGCAACTTCCACGCGTTTCTTTCTACGAACGACGCGATCTTGCGGTTGAAACACGCGACCACCAGCCATTCCTTCTAACGTACACCATGTTGTTGGATCCAATCGAGTCGTCAATTTCTGCGGCGACGTGTTGTTCTTGCGTTCTTCTATTCGTTGCTTCCTCTCTTCGTTCCTTTGCTCTCGTCGTCGGCGTCGTTCGAGCAAACGCGCTTCGCCAGTCAGTTGTAACAACACAGAGGAGGAGGACGACGATGATTGATTATCGTTGCTGCGCTCGATATCATCGCCGTTTCGTTGCCTCGACGTTTTCTTTAGCCTCTTCGTCTCCTCCGATGCGCTCGTTTTGTGTCCTCCTCTTCCTCTGCCGGCGTCGTCAAGAAGAAGCAACTTCTTTTTATTTTCGACCAAGTTTAACGCTAAAAGCGTCGTCGTGTTCAGAGACACTTTATTATTATTATTATTATTATTATTATCCTCATCGCGCGACGAGGACAGAGACGAGCGAGCGAAAGCGTTCGAAATGGTTTGCGTTGCGTTTGGTTTTGCCATAAAAAACGTTCAATGTGTGTGCGTGTGTGTGTGTGTATTATATGCAGTCAAACGACAACGAAAAGAGGGGAGTATTTATTTTTAGCTTTTAAGTGGATTCGTCGTGTATTTTTTTGTGTGCTGTGCTCGCGTACAGAAAAATCTGTTTGTTTTTGGTGTAACCGCCACATTGACATTTACTCACAACACAAAACATATCAACACAAAGAAAAAAGAAGAACACATGGACGAGTCCATGTTAGCAGAGAACAACAACAACAACAATAACGGCGCCTCCTCCAACGCATCTTCTGGAAGCGGTGGCACGGAGATGATGTTACCGCGATTTTCGCAAGACGTCAGTTTCCTCGTCTTGCCGCAAGACGGCGTCGAATCAGCTCTCGTTGTCGCGTTGGCGTTGTTTTCATTCACCGTCTATCACACCTTCTCTCCGCATCCGAACGAGCTGTTGAAGACGCACATTTTCGGCATGACTGGAGCGTTTGGCGCGTGTTTACCGCTCGGGGCGCTGATCGCTCTCAAGCTGAGACGGTTCGAGGACTTGAGACGAACGAGAGCTTTGATTTTACACGCTTTCGTGCAAACCGTGGGCGTGTTTAGTTTTTCCACTGGTTTTTGCGCGATTTACGAAAACAAAGTGAGAAAAGGAAGCGACCATTTCACGACATTACACTCTAGATTTGGTTTATTTACGTTGATTGTTTCTTTGTTCGGTGGGATTGCTTTGGGGGTTGTTGGGTTTAAGAAGACCGGGGTCGCTCGAGTTGCGAAAATGAGCGAACACGCCGTAGCGCAAACGAAGAAATATCATCGCAACAGCGGCGCCGCGGTCGTGTTGTTATCGTTTACGACGATAACCCTTGCGTTCCACCACCCCGCGGTGACGGATGCAACGGTCGATTATTTGATCGTCTTCTGGTATGTATTGATGCTTTTAGCTGCGACGGTATTTATTGTAGCAACGAGAGGGCCAGAGCCGACGAGAGTTTTGTAGTTATTTAGTTGATGTATAAATTTAGAGAAGAGAGATTTAAAATTAGTCGTCGTGGTACTCTGTACTCGATTTTAGTTTCACAAATGCATTTACTGCAGTAAAAACAACAGCGCGTTGTAATTATAATCTGCTTTATTTTGCTCCTACTAAGCATGGCTTCTTCTTCACGTCATTTTACATACACCATTTGCGCGAGTTGGAGCCTAAACCCGCCGTGTTCGATTTGATTATTCTTTCACGCACGTCAACAAGTTGAACGCGATGGTACCATCTTTCAATCCTTTCGTCATGAGCGGCATGACGAGAGCGCCTCGCAACGTTTCCGGCCCAGATTTAAACAAACCTAATATCCCTCTCCACGTCAACGCCGTTTTAATCACGGCGCGCCAAAACGGTCGCACCTCCAAACTCCAATCTTCAGTTCTGATATCTTTCAATCCTTCCGCTTTCATGAGCTTTACGTAATCGTCGCTCGAACACCACGCGGGTAAATAATACGCGTCGCAAATTCGTTTCAAAAGCTTTTGTTCGTCTTCGTTTAATTCAGTTTCGTTTTCTTTTAAGTTTCGATGGCACCAGGTGACGATTAAAATCCGTCCGTTCGGGGCGCACACGCGCGCCAACTCTCCAACAAACTTTTTCTTATCCGGCATGTGTTCTCCTGATTCCATAGAATACACGAAATCAAATTTTCCATCCTCGAACGGCATATTCAACGCATCGGCGACTTGTAAATTGACCTGTTCATCCAAGCCTTGCTCTTCTCCGAGCCGATTACCTCGAGCGACTTGCACCGGCGACAACGTTACGCCGGTGGCCTTCACGTCCTTCCCCCACTTTCGGGCGAAATATCTCGAGCTGCCGCCAAGTCCACACCCGACGTCTAAGATGTTCTTCTTATTCGAAATCGATGCCCAATCCAACGCTCGATCGATCATGTCCACTTGCGCCGCTTGGTGATCGACGCCTTCCGCGGAACCGTTCGGGTAATACCCGTGGTGCAAATGGTCACCCCAAATTTCTTCCCATAACGGCGTGCTCTGATCGTAGAAAGCCGCGATGCCTTCGTTCAACGTATCGTCGTCTTTCTTTGTTTTAATCAGCGGTTCGACTAACCGTTCGAAAGCGACTCCGCTGCCTTCAGAGGAGGAGGAGGAGGAGGCGCCGTCCGCGTTCGCGCGAAGACGAAGTTCGTTACTGCTTTGCCTCGAACGTAACAATCGATTTTTAGTGTTCTTGTTTTTAGTGTCGTTGAACGTGTCGACGACGACGACGCTTTGCCTTCCTCGTCGAGGAGAAAGACGACGCGTCAAAGATGATAACGACGACGACGACGACGACGACATCGTCTTCGTTGTTTGCGTTATTTGCAACGTTTTCATCTTCTCTTTTTGTGCAAAAAGAAGAGCTCTTTTGACACAAAAAACAACAGAATACACACACGCGAAAATCGCTTTTGAAACGTAAATAATAAGAATGGAATCGACGAGTGCAAAAACGCCCGCAGATTTCTTGAAATCTATCCGAGGGAAACGCGTCGTCGTTAAGTTAAACTCCGGAGTGGATTATCGAGGTGCGCAGCCGCCGCGCTCTTATTGTTATCGAGTTGTTGTTCTTCTTCTTCTTCGGGAGAATTTTCTCTCTCTCTCTCTCTCTCTGACAACTACGCAGAAACGCGAGATCGTGTTTGTTATTGTTACTGCTACTGCTACTACTTTCCGACTCAACGCTGACAACCACGCGCACCTCGGCTTTCTTTTCTTTTACAAACAGGGATTTTAGCGTGCTTAGATGGATACATGAACATTGCAATGGAACACACAGAGGTGAGTGCGCGGGAAGGAGAGAATCGTCCCAACGCGACAACAGGGGTCGCACTTTTTTTCCTCTCTTTAAAAAAAAATACACTTCTGACCTTCTTCTTCTTCTTTCTTAACACGTTCGATGAAAAATAACAGGAATACGTCAACGGTCAACTTAAGAACAAATACGGGGACGCGTTCATCAGAGGAAACAACGTTTTGTACATTTCCCTCGCCAAGTGAGGAATACGCGGTGTTTTTTGTCCTCCAGCCGCGCGAGAGAGCGAGACGAATATTTTAGAGAGAGAGAGAGAGAACGGGAGAGAACTTTTTTTAGCCCTCCTGGTTGTATAATTAGTCGTACGTAGTAGAAGAAGGAGAAGATGAGAACACGGCAGAATGCGCGAGCGTCGTTATATATTTCCCCTCTTATTTACGCATACATGTATCGTTTTTCATAGTCCCGTTTATGTATACGCTTCGCGCGTTTTCTTTGAGTGAGGCTCGTCTTCCCCTCATCGTTGTCTTTTCACGAAAGCTTTGACCCGGAAAATTTCGAAAAAAGACACACTTCACACACGACACAGGCAAAGAAAAAGAGACTAACCGCGATCGTCATTTTTTTGTTGTCGTTCGGTACGTTTCTATTATTAAGTGATACACACGCGCGCGCGAGTCTTTGTCTCTCTTTTCGATATCAACGAAAGGGCGATCGCGTTCATCCTCTCGTCTCTCGCTCGATCGGCGCGCGCGCGTTCTCTCCGTTTTCATCGCTCGGAAAGAGTTGGAAAGATTATTATATTTACTCTCGTTTTATGTGCGCGCGTTTTGCGCGCGCCCAAAAAAAAAGTCCACCAAAACTCTCGTCTGCGAGTCGTGATCCTTCTTTTTTTATAACTACTAGAGATTCCAAAAGTCCGGGTGTCCCTCTTTGGGAGTATGACAGAAAGAGAGAGAGAGAGAGAGAGATTATCTTCATCTTTCGTCGTAGAAGAAGTGCGATCGATCGATCGATCGATCGTTTGCTTCGCGCGTTTTTCTTTTTCGCTCACAAACTCTCTTCATATCAACAACAACTTTGAAAAACAGGCACCTTTTGAGCGTTCGATCACACGCCCTCATTAAACCAAGAGCGAGTTTTTATTCCAAAGAGAGTTTTTGAATAAAAAAAGTTTAAAAAAAGAACAAAACACATTTAAACATGGCTGAAGATGCTGAAGTTTCTGCGCTCGTGTGCGATAACGGTTCCGGTATGGTCAAAGCTGGCTTCGCCGGTGACGATGCGCCGAGAGCTGTCTTTCCGTCTATCGTTGGTCGACCGAGACACCAAGGCGTGATGGTCGGTATGGGCCAAAAGGACTCGTACGTCGGCGACGAGGCGCAAAGTAAGAGAGGTATTTTGACGTTGAAGTACCCGATCGAACACGGTATCGTCACGAACTGGGACGATATGGAGAAGATCTGGCATCACACCTTCTACAACGAATTGCGCGTCGCTCCGGAAGAACACCCGGTTCTTTTGACTGAAGCGCCGATGAACCCGAAAGCGAACCGCGAAAAGATGTGTCAAATCATGTTTGAAACGTTCAACGTCCCGGCGATGTACGTTTCTATCCAAGCGGTGTTGTCTTTGTACGCCTCTGGTCGTACGACTGGTATCGTTTTGGATTGCGGTGATGGTGTGTCGCACACCGTGCCAATCTACGAGGGTTACGCTTTGCCGCACGCCATCTCTAGAATCGATCTCGCCGGTAGAGATTTGACTGACTACATGGTGAAAATTTTAACTGAAAGAGGCTATTCGTTCACGACGACCGCGGAGAAGGAAATCGTTCGCGATATTAAGGAGAAGTTGGCGTACGTCGCCAAGGATTTTGAGGAAGAAATGGCCACGGCGGAAGGTTCTTCCTCTTTGGAGAAATCGTACGAGTTACCGGATGGTCAAGTCATCACGATTGGTTCGGAAAGATTCCGTTGCCCGGAGGTGTTGTTCCAACCGTCCATGTTAGGTATGGAAGCGGCGGGGATTCACGAAACGACGTACAACTCTATCATGAAGTGTGACGTTGATATTCGTAAGGACTTGTACGCGAACATTGTTTTGTCCGGCGGGACAACCATGTTCCCGGGCATCGCCGATAGAGTCTCGAAGGAGTTGACCGCTTTAGCGCCGTCCTCCATGAAGATTAAGGTTGTCGCTCCGCCGGAGAGAAAGTATTCCGTGTGGATTGGTGGTTCTATTTTGGCGTCCTTGTCCACGTTCCAACAAATGTGGATCGCGAAGTCTGAATACGACGAGGCCGGACCTTCTATTGTGCACAGAAAATGCTTTTAATGAAACCAAGAAACTACTATTACTTACACATACGCTTTTTAAAATATATGTACGACGAAGAAAACGCGCACGATTTTCTACGTGTCCCGATAGGCGCGTGTGTTCTCGTTCATTCTTTCTCTATGTATTCTTTTGTTTTGGATTTTAGTATTACACAGCAACAGCTTATTAATGAGACCCTCTCGTTCTTCTACTCTTACTCTTTTATCTCTCTCTCTCTCTCTCTCCCTCTCTCGGACACCCTGGGTACTTCTCTACTTACATGTCTTCGAGCGCTTCGTTGATCTCCTCTATCGTAATCGTGTTGTCATCCCCTGCAAAATCGTTATCCTCGGTGAGAAAGAGCATGCAATGGCACTCCTTTCGCTCGCGCATCGGGATGCACGGGCAGTTCCAGAAACCAGCCTTCACTTCAGCTTCTTTATCGTCGTAGTGTCGGCACGGGCAAAGCGGCGAGCCGAGAGTATCTTTATGCTCGGCTAAACCTGTTTCATTATTGGAAGTGGTGTAAAAGAGATGAAGAAGAGAACAAGAAATCAGTTGGATGATGATGATTTTCGCGAAACTATGTCTCGCTCGTTTTCGCCAGGGGGATCAAATACTGTTCCCGCGCGAGGGAAGGATTTTTCCTCTTCTTGAACATACTCGGGCTCGTTTCTCTCTTGCAAATACGCCCACAAACACAGAAGAAAAAAGTAATCGGAGGAAAGATAACAAAGAGGAGGTTGTTTATGATATATAAAAAAACGTACCCTGAATGACAACCGCGGTGACGGATTTATCCATGCAAAACTTCGTTCCACTCGATCGCGCGTACTGTTCCGAAAACTTTCTCATGATTTCCAGGTTCTTCGCCGACGGACCTTCGCATTTCGTCACCACAGAGACGGAAGAGTGACGTGATGCCATTCTGGTCTTGTTCGTGCGAATGGAGGAGGTGAACGCGGAGGAGGATCGCGCGGTCAAGGACGTTTGGGTGATGGTAAAACTCATTTTTATAAGAACAATGGATGGATTAAAGGCGTGTTGTGTATGTTGTATATATAAACACGCGGTAGGTACTCGTGCGCGCGCTCTTTTGACGTGCGGAAGAGTTGGATTATCAAAACACAGCTGTTTGCGTTTTATCTTTTTTTTTTTTAAACGGGGTGGGGACTGGTTTGGAGAAAAACACGTCAGAAATCAGAAATCAGCATAAATCAAGCATCAGGTCCTGGGCCCTTGCCACTTGCCACTTGCCTGGGCTTTTTGCCCGAAAAAAAAAAGAGGCAGGAGGGTTGTGGTGGTTTTGGGGCACTACGTACGAATAAAATGTAACAGCGCAGCTGATGAATATAAAATATAATAATGATAAAGTATACTGTGTTGTTGTGTCGATATTCAAAAACAATCTCTCGCGTAAATCACCACCACATCTATTGTTGTTATTAAGTTCGATTCAGAAGTTGATTATTCACTCTAGCGAGCAGGTCGCTCCGGCTGCGACAATCTTTGCCATCATAGCTTCCGCGTCCGCTTTGGAAAGACCCTTCTTTAAGACACACGGTGCGCCTTCGACTAATTCTTTCGCCTCTTTCAATCCAAGTTCAGTGGCTGCGCGAACTTCTTTGATGACTTTAATCTTCGAACTCGCGTCAAAGGCGTCGAGCTTGAGAGAAAACTCCGTTTGCGCGGCAGCCTCCGCGGCTGGGGCATCTCCGCCACCGGCGTCGCCAGCCGCGGCGGCTACGTTTCCGCCGCCTCCGCCACCGCCACCCATAACCATACTACCACTGCCCATACCATACAACTGTTGGTCGCTAATGCCCATTTTCTCTTGTAAAATTTTCCCCAAATCGTTAATTTCTAACATGTTTAATTTTACAATCTCGTCGGCGAGTTTTAGTATTTTGCTCGAAGGCGGCGTTACGTTTTCGCCCGTCGATAAATCGACGACGACGGTATCGTCGTCGACTGCTGCTGGTTTCTCTTCTTTTACCGCCTCGCTGCCTTCTTCCGAGGAGAAAAGTCTCACCGCAGACGGCGCGGTAGAAATCCATTTTCTTCTGTTGCTGTTAATGCTACTGCCTCGTCTCGATAACCCAAATTTGAAAGAAGCGAGATCGTCGGTGGTGGTGGTGCACGACGATCGACTGCTGCTGCCGCTGAATTTTTGTTCTCGTTGTTCGCACTCGTCGTAAAGACGACGACGACGAGAAGAAGAAGAAGAGGCAGAAGAAGAGGAGGAATAGAGAGAGGACAGCACTCTCGACGACGCGGAGGATGTCGTCGATGATGCGGCGGAAGAGGAGGATGCCGTCGTCGCTGAGCGCAACAAAAACGACTGGCCTCGTCGCGCGACTGCGTTCATTTTTTTTGTGCAGCGAAGACAGGAGAGAGGAGAGACCCTCTTCATTCTCTCTCTCTCTCTCATTAAACCCTGTTTTTGGGTGGCATGGGTGGGGGCTTGTTTTTTTTTTAGAAAAAAAAAAGCGCCCCCCCCAACTCGACGCGGTGTGACGCATCATAAAAAATAATCCATCTCACTTTTATTTATATCAATCACCAAGTCGCGTTTGTTTGTTTTATTAATATCGAGCCATCATCGATCGCGTGGAAGAACAAGATGTCGACGGGGAAGATTACTACGACTCCTTCGTTCGTCGCCTCGACGAGACGAGAAGGAGGAGGAGCGAGGAGGCTGACGACGACGACGACGAGTAACGATGGTTTGAAAAAAGGAGATAAAATCCACCACCCTTTCGCGACGAGGGGTGGGAGGCAAAGGGAGCACACTCGGCGGCGCCGCGTTACCCCGAGCGCGTTCTTCTCCTCCTCCTCCTCCTCCGCGCCTCCCGAAAAAGAGGAAGTCACGAAGCCTTCTTCGAGTAAGAATTCTCTCTCCGTGACGGTGGAAAATCCATCGCCCGCGTCGTCGTCGGGGGCGAGTGGTTTTAGTGGTAACGCGAGAAAGAATCAGTGCACGAAAGTGTTCGTCGAAGGACCGAACCGACGAGGCGAGTTGGCGTCCATCGCGTCTTCGTTGACCTCGTACGGGGTGGACATCATCTTCGCCGAGGCCGAATCGATTGGATGCGTGGTAGATTACTATTACGACGCTTCTTCGTTATCCGCCGCCTCAAAGGAGAAATTGAAGAAGAACGGGTCAAAAGCGCAGGCGGCGACAAGCCCTTCCCCCGGTGGTGGTGGTGGTGGTGGTGCAACAGACGAGGGAGGAGAAGAAGAGATTTCGTGCGCGAAGAATACTTTTTGGGTACAACTGAACGACAAGATGCTGGACGAGACGCAACAGGAGGATTTACGCGCGTTCTTGCAAGACTCGTTGCTGCCGGAAAACAATCCCGTTATCGACGGCGAGACGAGCACGACGCAAACGACCGAAGACTTGTTCAAAAAGTACACGCCGGAGTTGACGCCGGAAAAGCTTTCGGGAACGTACGTCGGGACGACGGAGAAAGTTCTCGCGAAGAATAAAGAGCAATTATCGACTATGCCGAATATTTACGGCCAAGCGGCTATGAGCGAGTTAAAGTTGCTCCGTAAAAAGCCAAACGCGCGTCAGTTGTTGTCGTCAGAGGCGAGAAAAGAATCCGAAGCGGTGGTGCGAAGCGCGCAACAGTTGGAGTTGGCCGCCGCGGAACTTGCCGCCTCCGCCGCAGCACTCGTTTCAATCGAACGTAAATCCGCGCAATTAGAGTGCGATATGTTTGATGAAGAAGGTAGAATCGCATCGAAAGAGGTTGAAGAAGAATGCATGAAAGTAGACGAAGGAAGAAGCGATTTGCGCGCGCTCTTTGAAAGAAGAATGGCTGCCATGGAAGCCGCGCTCGCGACGAGAGATCGGGTCAGAGATAGCATGAGAAAACCGTCCGGTGCGAACGGCGAAAAGTCGAAAAACGCGTACGGTGATGCTGCCGCGGCTGCCGCTTTGTTACCGCCGGATTCCCCATCGATAACTATAGATGCGGACTTTTTAGCCTCCGAAGCGCTTCTACAGTTCGCCGAGGAAACGGACACGGTGGTACCGTACTTGGAGAATTTGGATTTACGACGAACCAGAGCACAAAAGATCTCTCCCGCGATGGAGCCGAAAACAGCTTCGACCGACGTAAGAAAGGCCGCAACAAAAGAGGAGGAACTTACGGTGACGCAGCCGCCACTTTTCTCGCCGCTCGCGAGGCCTTTGCCCTCCACGCCGTGCGGAAACGGAAAGGAAATTATTTTGCAGGGATTCAATTGGGAATCGTGTCGCTCGGGCGAGAAATTCTCTCAAACTTGGTACGACCGTATCATAGAAGAATCTTCGGATATAGCCAGAGCTGGTTTTACAGCGGTTTGGATGCCACCGCCGACGACATCCGTTTCTAAAGAAGGATACATGCCGACTGATTTTTACAACTTGAACACGTTTTACGGTTCCGAAGAAGAGTTGAAGGAGTGCGTGAAAACACTGAACGAAAAAAACATAACTGCGGTCGCGGATATCGTGATCAATCATCGATGTGCGACGAAGCAAGATGAACAAGGACGATGGAACGTTTACGAAGGAAAATTGGCGTGGGATCAGTCAGCAATTTGCTCCGGCAATCCTGCGTTTGGCGGCACCGGAAATCCCAAGACGGGTGAAGATTACGGTCCAGCGCCAAACATCGACCACAGAAACGAGTCCATCCGAAACGATATCAAAGAATGGTTGAACTGGTTGAGAGATGAGATTGGTTTCCGCGGCTGGAGATTTGATTTCGTGAAAGGATATAACGGGGTATATTCTGGAGAGTACGTCGAAGCGACGAGACCGTTTTTGGCTTTTGGTGAATTCTGGGACACGTGCTCGTATACGGATGGTATTTTAGAGTACGATCAAAGAAGTCACAGACAGCGAACGTGCAACTGGGTAGATGCTTCCGGTGGTAACACGGCCGCTTTCGATTTCACCACGAAGGGTGTCTTGCAAGAAGCATGCGCAAAGGGAGAATATTGGAGATTGATGGATCCAGATGGAAGACCGCCTGGATTGTGCGGCATATGGCCATCTCGAGCGGTGCTTTTTCTCGAAAATCACGATACCGGATCAACTTTGCAGCATTGGCCGTTTCCGACGCACAAACTGGAAGAAGGGTACGCGTATATATTGACGCATCCCGGAACGCCGACTATTTTTTACGACCACTGGACTGCTAAAGAAACCGTCATGGTTGGCGGTACGCAAGCAGCGGATGGTCGGTTACGAGAGTGCATCGAGACACTGATTAAAATAAGAAAGCGGGTTGGTATCTCTTCTCGAAGCGCGATACAGATCATGGATTCTATCAATGCGGCCAGAGGTTACGCCGCACGAATCGGAGCGCGCAGAAACGTGAACTCGACGAACAAAGTCACGGAAGGCGCATCTTCGGATCTCGATCCTGACGAACCATCCATCTGTATGAAGATTGGATACGACGAATGGTCACCGAATCAAACGAAAGTTGGTGGTAAAGAATGGAAATGCGTGGCATCTGGAGAAGGCTGGGCGGTTTGGGAAGACAGGGCGTTCTGGAAGGAAGAAGTTGCGTGAAGAGATGGGTGGGAAAAAAGACAAAACATAATGCATATAAACTAGTACACAAATAGAGAACAAAGTAGATCGCAATATATATGTAAGCACGTGCGAAACAAACGATAGATTCGACGACAATGCCAAGAGTAAAATCTGTATCATCATTACAAAGCGCAACGCTAAATTCAAATTCTAAATTCTATCATACATCTGTCATCAAGCGAAAAAAAAACTGCTCCTCTTATGAATAGCTGCTTCTCTCTCCCCATTTTTTTATTGTTCAAAAAAATCTCCGTATAGTGAACTACACTATACTACGCGCGCGCGTAGTATTTAGTAGAAGCCGAAGCCCTTGGCCGCGTTGGTCAAGACGTTGGCGTGAACCGGGTCGGCGGTGTGCGCAGTCCAGTTGGCGATCGGACCTTCTTGGGTCGCCAAGGCTTGGAAGATGCAGCCCA
>Ga0255765_1002514_pt1 | contig 20588 bp, 17 predicted proteins | sample 041ome_8_FD_179965 | JGI IMG/M metagenome (GOLD analysis project Ga0255765, IMG submission 179965) | Coastal salt marsh microbial communities from the Groves Creek Marsh, Skidaway Island, Georgia - 041407BS metaG (version 2) | ecosystem: Environmental > Aquatic > Marine > Intertidal zone > Salt...
GCAAAGAAATGGTTGCAGAGGACCACAAGGCAGCGCGACGTCTCGCACTCCTCAAAGAGCATAATCTTGAACTTCCTGTGTCGATCGAAAACTGAGTTTAAGTCATGAAAAAGATCTTTGTTGCAGGTCATAGGGGAATGGTTGGCAGCGCAATATGCCGGCTATTACAAAAGCAGGCGGATGTCGAAATCATAACACGTACTCGCGAAGAACTGGACTTGTGTGATCAATCAGCAGTTCTTGAGTTTATGAAATCAGAAAAGCCTGACGAAGTTATTCTAGCCGCGGCCAAAGTCGGGGGCATTCACGCAAATAACACTTACCCTGCAGAGTTCATTTATCAGAACCTCCAGATCCAAAACAACGTGATCCATGCAGCGTATGTGAACGATGTTCAGAAATTACTCTTCCTTGGTTCGTCCTGTATTTACCCACGAGCAGTAGAACAGCCAATGCGCGAAGATGCTCTTCTGACTGGAATACTCGAGCCTACTAACGAGCCCTATGCGATCGCAAAGATTGCTGGGATCAAAATGTGCGAGAGTTACAATCGTCAGTATGGTAGAGACTACCGTTCTGTAATGCCAACGAACCTATACGGGCCAGGTGATAATTATCATCCAGAAAATAGCCACGTCGTTCCGGCTCTCATCAGGCGGTTCCATGAGGCGAAAGAAAACAATCTAGATGAAGTCGTAGTTTGGGGATCAGGCAAGCCAATGCGTGAGTTTCTGTACGTGGATGACATGGCGAAGGCAAGTTTGTTTGTGCATACTCTTGATCAAGATACGTACTTAGAAAATACGGAACCAATGCTGTCCCATATCAATGTGGGCACAGGCACTGACGTTACGATCAGAGAGCTTGCCGAAACTGTTCAAGATGTGGTTGAGTTCAAAGGTGAACTTTTATTTGATCCAACCAAGCCAGACGGAACACCTCGAAAACTTATGGATGTTACTCTGCTTTCAAATCTTGGCTGGAAAGCTAGCGTTTCACTTAAGTCAGGTTTAGAACGCAGCTACGCAGATTTTCTATTAGAGCAGAGTGGAGAAAATAGATTATAGATTTGCAAAAAAATGTAATCGTTACGGGGGGTGCAGGCTATATCGGATCGCATGCGTGCAAAGCTTTGCGCACTGCTGGTTACAGGCCCGTTACTGTTGATAATCTATCAACTGGCTGGTCAGAAGCAGTTAAATTTGGTCCATTAGAAAGAGTTGATTTACTAAATCGAGATAAGCTTTTTCAGGTCTTTAAAAAGTATCAGCCTTACGCAGTGATGCACTTTGCAGCTTTCAGCCAAGTTGGTGAAAGTGTTGAAGATCCAGGTAAATATTGGCGCAATAACGTAGGCGGCTCATTGAATTTATTTGAAGCTTGTGAAGAGCACGGGTGCCAGAATATTATTTTTTCTTCGACCTGTGCAACTTATGGCGATCACGATAATATAGTTCTGACGGAAGCTAGCGAGCAGCGTCCGGTTAACGCGTATGGTGCTTCAAAGCGAGCTGTTGAAGAAATACTCCAGCAAATGAGTATATCAGATAGGCTCCGTCACGTGATTTTTCGATACTTCAACGTGGCTGGGGCTGATCCTGATTGCGAAATTGGAGAATTCCATCAGCCTGAAACACACCTGATACCGCTCATACTCGACGCGATTGATGGCACGCGGGATAAAATAACAATTTTTGGAACTGATTATAAAACGCCAGATGGCACATGCATTCGAGATTATGTTCACGTTTGTGATCTTGTAGATGCGCACATCCTGGGTTTGAAATTGTTAGAAAATGGCGGTTCCAATAAAGTTTTTAATCTTGGAACTGGAACTGGTTTTTCTGTGCGTGAAGTGATCGAACACGCAGGTATAGTTACCAACCGCGATGTGCCTGTTTGTGAGGGTGATCGACGTGAGGGCGACTGCACAAAGTTAGTATCTAGCTCTGAATTGGCTCACACTGAATTAGGATGGGAACCAAAACGGTCGTCACTGAAACACATGATAACTGATGCGTGGCGTTGGCATCAGGCAGGTGGATATGAGAAATAGTATTGCATTTTTATATTTTACCTATTTTTGTAAAATCAAAATTGCACTATTTTACTGACACACCAAGTGGATTTTACAAATTCTCTACATTTTGAGGACAACTAGCTGCGTAATAAAAGCGCAGTTTTAAACTAATTATTTTCACCCTCTAACCAAATACTTTTACCATGCTCTATTACTTTGACAATTCCTCTTTGCTCCCTCCAAACTCTACCCAGGTCTGTTAACACTCCATAAGTTTTACTACCTGCAGCGTCTAAAAACCCACATTTATTATTTTGGATGAGCGCCGAAAAGGCAGGATTTATGTGTGGTAACATCTGTTTCTCTGGATCAAGGGCCGGATCTATCAACTTAGATAACGCATATGCGAAACTTCCAAAGATGAATTTTGGCTGAGTCCCTAACGCAGCAACTTTGGTTACCCCTAAATACGGGAAAGATGTCCGTCGACAACCTACCCAAAGGTAACTGCGCCTTTTATACCATTTCTTATGATTACCGCATAATGTGACTGCTGAGTATCCGGGCTTCAGCTTACTATACACATCTTGTGGTACAACATTTTCTTCCAACTTCCAGTCGTCTTCTAAGTGAAGTGCTAGTCCACTATTAAATTGGCCCCAGGCCCATTTTACGGCATGGCCGAAACTTGCTTCTTTAGGTTCATTAATTATGGCATTGGGAAAATAGTCACGTATACATTCTTTTGTTAATTTATGTTGAGCTAAATCACCAAATGCTGGGTCTAGATTAGCGAAGAAATTTTTGACATTAAAATTACAGAATAAATTACGATTGAAACTCTCTAAAGTGATTTCCAAGATTTCAGGCCGTCGCGTTGCAATTAAGCAAACTTGCAGTTCATTGTTGCTATCTTGTGAATTCATGAATTATCCTCAAAGGCCAATCACGCCATTACTATGCGCAAGCTCAATTTCGATATCTCCTTTATCTTGAACTAGCAAACACGACGACAGTGAAATGAAAGACTTTTTTATGAGAGACCGCAAGCATGATTTTGCCACAGAGTTGATCAATTAAGGTAATTTATCTTTCAAGGATAGATCCAAGGAGAGCGCTTGCATGAGTATAAGATAAATTGTGTATCTAATAATTTACATTAAGTTCATCTTATGTTTTGGACAGCTCCAGTCCAGATAAGGATCAGTCTGTATGAAACAGCGGAAATGGGTGTGCAGCGCTCATAGAAAGAGTATCAATGATTATAACAAAATTACTAGGCGGCCTTGGAAATCAAATGTTTCAGTTCGCAGCTGGTTATGCGCTTGCAAAACATCATAATTTACCGCTCAAGATAGACATTACCGCACTGAAAAAATATCCAAGGCACGCTGGATTTCAACTTGATGATATATTCTCTGGATCCTTTGAACTAGCAAACAAAGTAGATTTAACTAGGTCATTAGGCTTGTTTTATGGAAAAAGAACACTGCAAGGCATAACTATATCTAATGAGGAGACTTTGAAAGCTCTTCCACGGGTTGTGCAACACCCTACACATAACTTTTGGCCTGATTTCTTTGAATATAGAAAAAAAAATATTTATGTTTCAGGCTATTGGCAATCGTCGAAGTACTTTAAGGGCTATGAGAATGACTTACGCGCCATATTTGAGTTTAAAAATGATCTAAAAAATGAAAATAAAGAGCTCGCTGAGGAAATGCAGTCCGAACAGTCAGTCAGTATACACTTGCGCAGGGGTGATTATGTAAGCAATCCAAGAGCAAACGCATTTCATGGAGTTTGCTCACCAACTTACTATAAAGCAGCAATTGGGTTGGTTAAGCAACAGAACCCATACGCAAAGTATTTTGTTTTTTCTGATGATGCAGAATTTGCTAGTGCAGAGTTTCAAGACCAGTCTGACATTAAAATTGTGAGCAATAACCGCGAAAGAAACAGCTATATTGATATGCACTTAATGAGTTTTTGCAAACACCATATCATTGCAAATTCGACTTTCAGTTGGTGGGGCGCTTGGTTGAGCCAACATGACTTAAAGACTGTTATTGCACCAAAAAAATGGTTCGCTGGAAGTGAGGATGAAATTGTTGACATATATGAAGATGCATGGATGAAATTGTGAATAAACGATATGAAAATTAGAAAGAAAATCAAAAAATTATTCGCTGAGGCAATTCTGTGTTATCGACGGGCTAAGTTTTCTCACAGAAAAAATACTCTTTCGGCCAAGGTAAATGGGTTAGACTTGTGCGATGTTTTTTATATCAATCTTGCACATCGAACTGATCGAAGACGAGAGATCGAAAAGGAATTGGCGAAAATTGGAGTGCTAGACAGCCTTCGGTTTGAAGCACATAGAGATGATAACGGAGCACTTGGTTGTTCACGATCTCATCACTCACTCTTGCGCAAATATGATGCAAGCGTAGATAGATTACTAATGATTTGTGAAGATGACTGCCAATTCATTAAAGATCGATCTTATATAGACGAGTTAGTCGATGAATTTTATACTAATAAAAACCTTGATGTATTATGCCTCGCATATAACAAGCGTAACGGTATTAATATCAGCAAAAGGTTAGAGTTTACATCCGACACTCAGACCACGGCCTGCTACATTCTCAAACCACATATGATACCCGAAATGGTTAACATGGCTAATGAAAGCATTGATAGACTAGAGAGTGGTCAAGAAAATAAACGAGCGGCAATAGACGTTGTATGGAAAAAGTTACAAAAAAAATATGTTTTTGTAGTGCCTATTCGAAGGGTAGCTAGACAGTCGGCATCTTATTCAGATATAGAGAAGGCGTATACAGATTACGCAGTTTAGCGTTTAAACCTTTGTGCACCAGCGCGATATGGACGCTACTTGATGTGAAAATGAAATGAAATTTTTAAAGAAGAAAAAATATCAAAAATTATTGCAAGCAGACCAGACATTGGAAGAACTCTTTCAAGTTATATGTAAAGGAATAGAGGGACACGAATATTCAAAGTCCCAATTGGGCCAAGACTTGATAGCACTTTTAGTAAATTCCATGAAAAAAAATGGTTATTTCGTTGAATTTGGCGCTACTAATGGCTTCGATCTAAGTAACACGTATCTGCTGGAAAAATTCTATGGCTGGGACGGAATATTGGTGGAACCTGTTCAATTTTGGCATGAGGAATTGTTGAAAAACAGAGAGTGTATAATTGATTTAAGATGTGTCACGTCGACTTCTGGACAATTAATCGATTTCATAGTTGCTAAAGATCCGGAGCTTTCCACGATATTCGGTTTTGAAGGATTGGATAATCATGCCAATTCACGCGAAAACAGTGAAAAAGTCTCTGTACAGACGGTATCGTTAACTGATTTGCTAGAGGAATATTCCGCACCTGAGCAAATCGATTATTTGTCTATAGATACAGAGGGAAGCGAATTTGATATTTTAAAAGGATTTAATTTCTCTAAGTATAGATTCAATTTCATCTCCGTAGAACACAATTACACGAATAACAGATTGAAATTGAACGACTTACTTACCACAAATGGGTACAGGCAAATTTTACCTGCATTGAGTAAATTTGATGATTGGTATATTTACGTCAACTAACAATAAATGAGAAATAGGTTTTTTCAATTGCGAACATTATTAGATAAACTTTTCAGGCGCAATGGTAACGATGATGAATTTGTGGGGGTGGATTCACGAGAATTTTTATGTTCCAAACTAAAAGATCGACCGCAGCCATTAATACTGGATGTTGGTGCTAATCGCGGTCAAAGTGCATGGAAATATATTAAATTATTTCCTGGTTGCACTATACACTCATTTGAGCCATTTACAGAGATGTACGAGAAATTATGTGAGATTAATTATCCTAAACTTTATACATATAATTTCGGTCTAAGTGATAAAAATGACAAAGAAATATTCTTTTTAAATCTGGGTAATCCCACTAATTCATTACTTGAATTAGAGAAAAATGCTTCTCAAAATTGGGGTAATATACAGGCCTTAACAAGTCACAAATCTTTAGAATGTGAATTTCATACAGTTGATTGGTTTCTTGATAGTGAAGGCATCACCAAAGTAGATTTTATGAAAATTGACGTCCAGGGAGCAGAGTATAAAGTTCTTAAAGGGGCAAGGAGTTCTTTAGACAATAAAATTATTGACCTCATTCAATTAGAATTTCTTTTTGTACCTACCTATAAAAACCAGAAAAGTTTTGACGAATATATAAAGTTGATGAAAAAGTTTGATTACCACCTTGTGATGATCACTGATATTGCCACCGTAGGAGATCGAGTTGTTCAAGCAGATCTGTTTTTTTCTCATCTTTGCAGATCTGATGCCAAATAATCTACATTATCTGGAAACAAAAATATTTATGATTGAAGATGGTAAAAACTGCGTTAAAAATATTCTTTAATCGCTTTGTGTTTGAAAAATTATTCATCCATTACATGCTAGTATTCCGCGACAATATTTAGAAAAGCGAGATGTCACGACTTGTACAGAAGACTCGATGAAGTCATCAGGACAATTATTTGGAGTTTTAATTTCCATAACGGTTTCAGGTTCGTGGCTGCATACTTGAGTATAACTCCTTTTATCATGATATTGAATTTTTGTATCAAACGTTATTCTCATGTTGCTAAGTAGATAATATTCTCTTTCATAACTAACCTGCAATGATGGATAAAGTAGGCCATACTGTGAGTCTATTAATTCAAAATCTTCAATGAGGTTACTCGATGAAAATTCTTCGGCATATTTAAAGCGACCCTCAATCGAAGAAACTTTAACCTCTTTTGTAATTGAACTCGTATCAGAACCATACCAGCGTACCCTTACCTTTTTTCGAGGTAAGACTCCTTCCTCTGAATCATGGAATAAATCGAAATTATTTGTATCAAAATAAACACTGTTCACTTGCCGTATAGGAAATATCGTGCGCATCCCCTGTTGCAGAAGTTTTGATTTCAACATGTGTTGATCACTATAAGTTAAACGAAATTTTTTTTCTTTTCTAAAACTCATATGTGATTTTTTCCACTTTTGATTGATTATCTACATTGACTGAACCTTCACATTTTAAGGCATCGAGTTGTAAATACCCACCACCAAATTCTTGCTTCTTTTTAAAGGCCTCATAACAGGTATTAGTGTTCACAATTGTCGCATCATTTATTTTTGCGTGAGATAGATCTTTGACGGAAATTCCTATTTCTGAGTTGTTTACATTTAGTGTTTCTATACTCAGCAATGACATTTCTCCGACCGAGACGCCTTTATCACCACACAGGTCAGCATAGGTGTCAGTAATACTGTAATCGCCGCCGCTAACATCAAAGCAATCGTTTCCAGCTCGTTTTACAACTAGTTTCGTTAATGCGATATTAGAAAAGTCTACATCCAGCGCGTCAGACCAAGCATTGTGAATAAAAACTTCTGATAAATCACCTTCAGATGCAACAATATTGATACTGTCTTCACAACCGCCATTTTTGGCATAAATGCTCAAACTGCTAAATTTTGTTTTGTAGAAGTTTAAACAACCCGTTAACCCATTCGCGTTGAAACGTTGTTGGTCCCAATTTTGATCTGCACTTACTATAATGCCTTGTAGTTCGATCCGCCAGTTATCTACTTGAGTATTTTTTATTAGCACCCAATCGTTGGGTTGAGTTTGTCTAAATGTGATTTCCTTGGATATTTCGTTTATCTGAACTTGCATGCCTGTAGATGCTAAAGCTTCGCCACTGAAGGGTAAATCAATGTTTTGCACATTAGTACTCAGATCAAGAATCTTATTTGGTAAGTAAACAGTTCTGTGGCCATTTAGATTTATATTCGAAAATAACTTGTGCAAATCTTCTGCCAAGATGATTTGTTTTTTATCATTTTCTTGACTGATTATGTCTCCTAACTCCGTAATTGTTAAGTCAGAAATGATATCTTGCTCAAAGTCCAGCTTGTTCACACGGTCAATGTATTCATCTCTGGCTATCTGGGGAGTGATATCAAATTCCTTAAATTTGTCATAATTTTGAATCTTAGCCTCTAAGAAGCGAGAGTTTTCTTGGAAAATAGTGAGCATTTTAGAGGCCTGATCCCTACTCTCCGTCCTCACAACTCGTTTTGAATACTCATTAAGTATATTTTTTTCAAATTTTTTTGAATAAATGTTGGGGATAAAACTTGGTTTAAAAGTATTGGAAAAAGAGTAATCAAAAACCGCTTTACCCCACTCGTCATTTAGTTCACGCTCCGTTGAACGATAGTCGATAAATTGAACCAAACCATCGTAATAAATTGGCTCGAAATCATCTAAAAGTGAGTTAAAGTAATAGCGCCTATTGTGAAAAATAAGTCCATGCCCTGCACGCAATGCAAGTGATGCGAAGTGGAAGTCTTTAAAAATATTTTTATTATAGTTATTTAATTCGATATAATAACCGTACTTTTTATGATCGAGTAAGCTATTGGCTAAAGCACTTTGTAGTTTTCCCATGGCGTGGATTGTAATGGCTTTAGAACTTGGGCCTCGCAGCATCCATTTACCGTTTACCAATCTGGCAAGGGCCACGTCATCATTAGACAATCTACCATTTCCCCAGATTACTGTTTCATCACCCTCGAAAATTGGTCCCTCTCTTCGGTGATTGCGCTCAAGCAATTCTTTTGCTGCCTTTTCTTGGAACAGAAAGATGCCGTTGCTACCATTGACTGAGGCATTTACCTCGAATGTCTCAGGAGAAATAAACCCGAGTTCTCGTAAAATTACTGTACCCATAACTTCATTTGCACCCAAGCGTGTTTCTGGGATCAGTAATTTGAAATTAACTGCATTTAAAATGTTGCCATCGTGCAACGAAACACTAAGAGACTGGATGGGTTTTCCTGTTTTACTCCAACCCAAATGATCTTTCCAATCACCAGTCTGACGAATTTTTGCTTTGTATTCGCATGAACCAAATTTGTACTCTACAGATACCTTTGCCTTGAATTTCTTTTTATATTTGTTCTGAATATTATCCGTTTCAGATAGCAGCGCTTTGATAAAATTTTTTGCAAATTTTTTACTATCAGGAACCTCGATGTTAATTTTATTAATAAATGATGGATTTTGTAATTCTTTGATGTACGAAGATGAAGTAAAGTCACAGTTTGCGTTAACTGCAAATGGATAAAGTAAGATTATCAGAAACAGCCTACTAAACATGGTTATTTTTTCAGCTGGAATGAAATAATGCTAGTATCGTGCTGAATCTGATCTAATACCATTTGAAGGTTGGAAGCGTCATTAGATATTAGTAAGTAACCGTACTGCCCATCTTGATAATTTATGCTGCTCAGGTAGTTATGTTCGTTAAGTAGCAAAATTCTTTCGCTGCTTAACACATTTAAAGTACTCAGGGAATTCCCTTCGGCAAAAGAAGTTTTGAAGAAGCTTGTTTTAAATATCTTAAGGTAGAGAAAATTGGTAAATACCAAAATGGCTGTACTTATAGTGATAGCAATTAGTAATATGGCTAGCCAATTAGGGTTTACAGAGACTGCGATACCCATCGTAATTGCACCAAAGTAAACGGTTAACTCTAAAGGTGATCGAACCGGATTGCGGAACCTTACTATGGAAAGAGCGCCCACCATCCCTAGCGATAGAGCTATGTTACCAGATATAACTTTTGTGATCAAATATGTAAGAGACGGTAGAAAAACTAATGTCGCTGTGTGCGCAGTAGTAACAATCCAAGACTGCCCCAGTTTTTGTAGTAATATTCTAACTAATATTGCGGCAATTACCATTTGCAATATGTCACGGATGATCAAAAAGTAGTCTAAGCTTGTGATGTCCATTTAAAGTTCTCCAAACTGCGTCGATAAGATTGAAAAAAATCGCTATAGTACATATGAATAAAGCTTCGAGTTATGGATCAATAAAATTTGGTCTCCGGGCACTTCGCCTATCCCGCTGAAAACAAATTTATGATTATTTTTTTCATAACAACTTAAACGTTCTGTTGCAGCTTCAGCTCCAGCATCCCCGATTAACCAAACGATTTCTTTCGTATCTTCGGACAGCTTCATATCCAGTGCAGCGAATGTGTCAAGTTCAGAACTCATGCCAATCGTAGCGTTGGCAACGTGTCTCAATTCCCTGAGAGGGGGATTGTGTCGTGCAATCCATACAATGGAAGATGCAGTTAGACCTACCAAATCTATACTTTTAGGGTCCAAAAACCATTGGGTATCCATTGAGTTTTCAATGATCAGAGGCAAATCAGTGTGCACATACGGGTAAGTCTGGATTCCTAACGCACTAACCAAAAGGGTATCACGAGAATCGGGGCGCTCAATATCATGGTTCCCTGGTGCAATGTGGATATCAAAAAAATTGGAATATTCTTTGTATAATTTATTCCATTTTTCAATTGAGGGCGTGTAGAACACATCTCCGGTCAGTATTAAACTATCAATGGCGTGTGAATTTTTATTCAAAAAATCGGTGAGGTGATCTGCGATCCAGCCATCGTGAGAAGCTGTGGAATGCGCTCCGTATGCATGCCCAACAACGACTATAGAGTTGTCGGGAACATGTCCGATCTCGGGTATAGAACATTTATCGAAACCTGTTAATTCCTCATCAGCAGATGAATTTTTTGGAAGGAGTTCAACTACCCGAACTAAAACAATAAGCACCACCAAGAGAAGTACTACATGCGCAACAATACTTATAATTGATTTAATCTTTTCCATATTAGGAGTGCCGAAAGTTGTGGTGAAACTTTATTAGAATATTTTTCAATTAAACCCGATTAAACGTAAACCTTTATTTTGTGTTCAATGGAAAGTGCATAGCGGAATTATAGATGTTTATAGAAGTATTATAAAGGATACATACCATAATGCTTACGCGGCATAAAGGCATTACTTTCATCAATGATTTGCCATTTCCGATTTTTGTGCATCAAAATAACCAAAAACTTTACAAGTACATTGGCTTATGCACTGATGGCTGTGTTGGCACTAGTCTTTTTTTATCCAGCTTTCCCAAACAAAATCGAAGCACCACTTTAGGCTGTGAGTCTCGCTCAACTGTTCTAAAATATTCGCTCGCTTCAGCGCAGCATTAGGTACAAAATTGTGAAACTGCACAAGAAAGGCTAGTATGCTATCCTGACGACTATTTTTAAATATATCGGAAAACAATTCAAATTCCGAACCTTCAATGTTGATTTTCATGAGGTCTATAGTCTCGATTTCGTATTCTCGCATAACTGAATTTACAGTTGTTACCTCACATTTAATGCCTTCTTTTTGTTTGGTCTTGGAAATCCTGGAGGCATTGGAGTGATCAGAGATTTCCGCGTATCCCGTATAGTCACTAAGTGCTTTATTTAACGGGATTATATTTTTTTTCTCTTTGAATCTAATTTTTAATTTTGAAAACAACTCGGGGTGTGGTTCGAAAACGAAAACTTTGCATTGGAATTTATCATGAATCAAGGCAGTAAAGTTACCGTCGTAACCTCCCACATCGAATACAACTGAGTTTTTATCCAGCGGCCAATCTGTAGTGAGTTTAAAGTCTTGGTCAGCAAACTTGAATTCTGACACTGTCTTCCTGTGTCGTGCCTCTTCAATGCCTTCTTTGATTTTTGAGATCAAATTTCTATACTTGGTTTTGAGCATTAAGTAGTCCTAACACATTGGTAAACATTATCTCTGCGTAGTTTTCGTGAGTGAATTTATGCCCTGACGAATTTAAAAATTGTTGGCCAGCTTCCATAATGTCTCTCTTTGCGCTTGTACCTAAACTATCGCAAAAGGATATTAATTCGCGAATTGAAGTAAACGTAGAGGCATCAATGTAACTTGCTTTGTCAAGTACAACTTTGGCTTGCTTGGATGGCCAATATATTGGAATACATCTAGTTACAAAAGCATCAAATATTTTTTCTGATATGTATCCTGGATAGTCACAATTTTCGTAGCAAAAATTAAAAGTACATTCTCTTAATATTTGATACTTGGACTCCGCTTCACCTTGATAGTTCATTAGTTGACCTGTAAACCCAAGTTTGCTCAATGCATTTGTAAGCTTTTTGCTGCCAAACAGGGCAGCAGGTTTATTCCAGTTTTTACCATATAAGCTGAAATCACCTCTATTGTTTTTTTCAAACCAGGAAATCACTCTCCTCCGTTCAGAATACAGATCCTTTGAATGTTTGTTAGAGTTGAGAAATTTATTTGCCGCTATCATAGCATATCCACTTTGGTTGGATGCGTGAGCATTAAATATAGTTGGGCTCCAACATGGAAGATTGGATTGTACGGCATTTCCTAGTTCAAGAATGTTAGGATCAAATGATATCACACGATCGAATTTTGACGCATTTTTAACATTATTCCTGGGCTCAATTGCTGGCGTTTCCATGAACAATGCTACACGCGGTGCGAGTGTGTATCGAGCCGCTGAGTTTAAGCTTATTTCACATCTAACGTCGAGCGTTTTAATAAATTGGGGGTCACTACTACATATTACTTGATAACCAATGCTCTCGATTTTTTCTTTGAACAGAAAGCACCACAGATTTCTTTTGTCGGTACCGCTTACTTCATCGATACTATTATCGTCAATTTTAAAAAAGGGATAAGTGATTAAGATTGTCTTCAAAATAACACTCGTATAATCAGGCGTTGCATCTTACAAGGTCATATCGTTAAAATTAAGATTGACAAGTGACAATACGAGCTGGAGTGTGTTTCGTCAATTTCACATCAACGCAGGTTTGAGATGGCTTTTTAGATATGGTAAGTTGCAATGTTTGACAGATTTAAAGTTTTCTTGAAAAGAAGAGTGGCAGCGAAAGTAATCCGCTTTCATGACATGAAGGCTGACACCCAATATGACTCAACGTCATGCGCCTTGCCAGAAGGTTATAACACTTTCAAAATTGACAATTTACTAGAAGCAGAGGGAATAACCCAACGACTCATAAATTCTGAGCTTCGTGAAAAGCTCACAAAAGATCAAAACATTCACTTATCGTGGTGCCTTCCAGATTTTCTCTGGGAAGCAATATTGAATAGCCAAAACCTATTTAAGATAGCCTCAAATTATTTAGGGCCGGATGTCAGACTGGATGATCTATATCTCAAAACGGTAAGAGATGGGTTGTCGAGCGCTTCAGAAAGTTGGCATGACGACAACGTAGGTTATCGTTTAAAAGTATTTATGGTGTTTGATACTGAAGGCATACCGTCTGATACGGTATTGATACCTAGCCAACGACCAAATTTATATAAAATCAACTTTGACGATGAAGTAGTCCGTGCCAAAAAACAAATAAAATCTGATACTAGACATTCTTCCATAAGAGTGAAGTATGCGGCTGGTGATTGCCTGGCTTTTGACACCAATTTGTCCCATCGCGGCGATTATACAAACAGTCAAGGTGTGAGACATTGTATCATTGCAGAGTTCATCGATAGATTTAAGGGAAATGCATTGCGTGGCAAGGCCCCGTGCGGACCGGGTCAAGGTAAACAAAAAGTGAAAATACCCTATTCCGCTCTCGCATCAGTTGAAAAGAGTCCATTGATAGATAAGCGTTTATTGGAAGTTGCCAACCATGAGATATTATACGGCTACTAGCAATGTAACTTCGATATTGGTCGCCTGCAAAAGTTTAAACTCTTGAATAATATGATGTCGGTGATTGTCATTGAGTAAATTCTGAGCTGAGAGACTTTTATGACGGAAATAAAACTATTATGTGATGCGCGCGGTGTATTCCGTGAAAACTTCATGAATAAAATGATCGAGCTAAGCTCAGGTGAAATTGAGCTCGGCTGTCACATAGGATACGAAACCGCTGATTTTCATGGACCTGCATTACAGAGGCTGAATACAAAAGTAGGTTCTTCTGGCCCAATAATTCAGAAACAAAAACTTGCAAGCAACGCAATTTCTGCGCTGATGGGCGAAGAATACGAGCAGATTCTTGAGACTACAGTGGAACAGCTCTTCAGGACATCACCTCACTACGCGTACAAGTCTCATAACATTCGGCATATACAAGACTATCTGGATTATTTTCACATAGTTGTGGACTCCGCAGCGCAAATCATTGAAGAACGTCAGATTTCTCATGCTCTATTCTATTGTGTACCACACCTGTTTTACGACACGATATTCTACCAAGTCGCTAAAGCACTAGGTGTAAAGACTACTGTACTTAGCTGGAGCCAATTTGAAGGCCGTTTTTTCTCTATGAATGATATCAATAATTTAGGAGAAATTGGTCCACTCTCTTACGAACCAGAGCCCTACATCATTGAGGAGGGATCGGTGCCAGAATTATTTTACATGGAAGATGCGTGGCAAAAAGAAAGTTCGACAGGGAACATTTCTACAAAATCTGTGATTAATCTGTTGAAGCACTTAATTTATCACGATCCACTAAATCTGTTCAATCCTTTTGCACTTCGTAAACACATTAATCGAATTTCTAGTATATATAGTTCGCTGCCAGATTGGCGTGATCCGTATGCTAAATTTTTTCATACGAATGAGTACGCTTATTTCGAGTATCTTGCACGATTTGAAAATAGGAAAATAAATCTTAACCAAAAATATATATACATCCCACTTCACAACCAACCTGAAATGTCGACATCTGCATTGGGTGGTAAATACCGAGATCAAGCACTTTTGATTGAAGACTTAGCGCGCGATTTACCGGATGGATGGAAAATTTTTGTAAAAGAAAATCCTAGGCAGGGAGCATATGCACGTGGTCCGATGTTTTTTCACCGATTAAATCGTATTCGAAATTTAGAGATCATGCCTTCGAATGCAGATACTTATGCCTTAAGTAAGAACGCTCAGTTTGTTGCTTCAGTCACGGGTACCGTGGGTTGGGAAGCAATTCGACAAGGCATACCCGCGATGGTATTTGGTGCTGCGTGGTATAGTAGTTTGGAAGGTGTGGTAAAATATCGCCCTGGTTTAGACTTCGAAAAGATAGCAACTATGAAAATCGATCATGAGAAGTTGCAGTCTTCCACGGGCGCGCTGTATGCAAAAGCTCATGAGGGTGTAATCGAACAATTATTTTTTCCGTTGATCCCAGATCTTGATCATGAACTTAATACTTCTAATGTCGCAAATACGGCTTTGCAGTTACTTCGTGAAGAAATACCTTACACATTCAGTAAAGGCGATTGAATATCTGTGGAATATCCAGCTAGTGAGAACGCTGTTTAGCTAAAAGACATATATCTATTTGATTTAATTTGTTTTCAATAAAAATCTTGTTATGAATTTTGTATTTATAACGTGTAATTTTGTATCATTTGTCCCGCGCTTAATTTGCACATAGCAACCGAGGAAATCTTACCAATATCTAGGTATTATGATTGTGAGTAGAGACCACTTACAGAATTGTATAAATCTTCTATGCTTGCCCCAAGAACGGTACCAGTCTCGTTAAAATGAACTGTATACAGGTCACCTTTTAGAGTGTCAGATGTAAGCATTGAACTCTTAATAAGTCCATTAACGGTTACAGAAATAGCACCATTCAAATTAATTCGATTATTTCTAACCAAGTCTTGATATAGTTTTTCGCTTAAAATGTATGTGACCTGCGAATACGTATGTCCTCCTGTTTGGAGTCCTAAATTTCCACCAGCCAAGTCGAAAAACGCTACTACTTTACCGTCTCTAATGAGAAAGCCCTCGCCATAATTAGCACCAATCAAAAAGCCTGCTTTTAGGATTTCAGGCAATACAACTTGTGCAACAGATTGTCTTAAAATTGCGTAGACGAAAGTGTCTTTGCGATTTGCTGTCGATAAAGTTTTGAGGGGATCTTTATTAGTAACAGAATTTTGTGATCTACAGTGCTCTTATTTTTTTAAACTTGAGTTTAACCCACCCGGTGCGCCGCATGATGTGACAAAGAGCAGAGCAATTAAGGCCAAACGTTGCTTAGAAATTCCTAATTAATTGTAATGAGGGCCAGTATGCCTCATCTATTGATCACAAGAGATAAACCATCACTAAGCTGAGTGTTATTAGTCAGCAAGTGTAACGTTCACAAGTGACCTCAAGGGGCTCTTGCAAATTTTAGAACGCCTTCGGGCATCATATGGTATTCCTGCTTGTCTATAAAGAATATCGCACTGTCGGGTTTGAACCAAGAATGTTCATTCAAAGTGCTAATTTTCAACACCAACGTGCCGGGACGTCATGGGCTTTTGAAGCAAATGTGTGTTCCACAGTTTCCGCAGAAATAGCGGGTTCTAGATGTCTCCAAATCGCTTCTTGCAAAGATACTCTGTGTGCCTTTTGTCTGTTTAAAAGAAGCTTCCGAGATCATAACAGATGTATTTGCTGCACCTCCGGAAAGATATCGACATTCGCGACAATGACACAAAATCTGAGAGTGTATTGGCCCTGAGAATTCGTAATGTAGCTCTTCACAATAATTGCGTCCCGTTTGTTTCATCACATTATTCCTTTAAATTAGTCTTAACATGAGCGTCGCTAACCTCAAGTGTTTGAGGCAATGACAGAATATCAGCAAAAGAATGTTACATTAAATCCATAGCGCTGAATGGGTAGTAATGTCACTTGGGTGGAATTAATTTTTTGGTAAGGTCGTCTTTGAACAATATAATTTATTTACTTTTCGCGCAATCAATAGCTCGGTTGTCAAAATCTATATTATTGTATTGCAGCCTCCAGGAGATCAAAGAGATCACCATTTATCAAGAATTCTAAAGTGGTTCCTCCAGAGATACGGTAGTGCAATGCGGCGCTGTGCACTTAACGTTTGTGCTGAATTTGTGAGAAGGTGCGATCCGCTTGTGACGTCAACTTTTGCACTATTTGCAAAATTAAAATGAACTCCTAAAAATAGTTCTGCTTTTTCCGTGACTGTAGTCATTGAGATACCAATGTAGCCAGCGGAATTAATAAAGCTTCGCTCGAGTTGGAAAGCCAACGCAGGATCCTCACTTGAGATACTAAACTCTCCTACAAGATTCGTTCTTGGTACTACTTCAAACCAGCGCAAACCATAGCTTAATCGTGATAGATTTTGGTTTATGAATAGAGCCCAAATTTTTTCGTGACTTTCAGTCATGTTGAGTTGCGTTCTTGACAATAATACATTTGATGTAGGACCAGATAAGACTAGGGAACCTTGATGCAAAGCTTGAGTATTTGAAACTGACCGAAATTCACCAGTTATTAACGGTGTGATATTATTTTTTTCATAGTTCACTCCTAGACTGAGAGATAATGCAGGAGATAGAGAGTAACGATACTGCAATCTAGAAGATGTTGGATCAACATGAAAGTAGAACGTTCCCTGTTCTTCTTTTTGGAGAGACACGCCGCGATCATTAACGTGCGACAAATAAAAAAGTGGTGCGGTGTCGCTATATTTTATTGCTTCTTGGATACCATGCCTCGGTAGTGTGAGCGTGTAGCGAGACAGCCTGTCTACTGTTGGCTCCCATACAATCGGCTCGTTTAAGTCACTGCTATATTCTACATTTCCAATTAACAATGCGGGTCGAGATTTTACTTCCTCAGCTGAGACTGGGCCATGTATTGTCAATATTATGATTACTGCAATTAACTTACTGAACATTATTGATAGCGAGCACGGATGTTGCAATGTTTCCCAGCACTCTTGAAATAAGATCCGTTAACCCCAAAACGCTCAGGCGATCTGTTTTGGGCGGGACAACAATAACGGCGCCAGGTGGAATGATACTGTGATTGTTGGCAGCTGTACTTTCACCGTTGGGTAGCAAGATGTATGTGCGCTTCAAATCTGCGATCCGATTTGCCCCACCGGCAGCTGAGAGATATGCATTTAAGCGCTTTCCAGATGAATAACTTGCGATTGTATCTTTCTGCACGCTTCCAATAACCGACACATGCGCTGGGCGTTTGGGAATTATTAGTTCGTCACCCGCCTGTAGATACACGGGCGCGCTCGCGTCGCTCATTACGACGTTGACGGACAGACGCCCCGTAACCTCTTGAAACCTCAATTGTTGCGCGTAGCCCAAAACTGCCCTTACCTGTTCCCCTACACCTTCCATGTCCGACTGCGCGATTTGAAGGACGGCCTGCTCCAACTGGTCTGCCAGGAGCGCATTGCTCTCGCGTTGGCTCTCCCGCAAACTTTCGCGGGTAAAGACTGCGCCCAGCGGATAGGCGACCTCGCTCAATCCACCCGCCCGCTCAATCACGTCATGCAGGGTTTCATTGCGGGCAAATAAATAATCACCGGGTCGCTGCACTTCACCCTTGAGCGTAATGAGACCCGTCGCCACTTCGTTGATAAGGTTTGGAATATTTAAACTGTACCGATCACTCAGCCGCACATCGCTTGCGTTGGATTTTGTGAGGTCAATGCGCATAATTTTGTCAGCCACAATTTTCCCGGCAATGGCCTTTTGCTTGATCACCTCAATATTCGAAATATCCGCATTCTCCGTAATACCGCCCGTCGCTGCGAGGAGCTGTGACAGGGTAACGGAACCCGTGACTGGATAGTATCCGGGCCGTTCGACGGCACCCGCGACATAGCGGGAGGCAGAGAGAATAAACTGCAAATTTGGCGTTAAGAAGTCTGTTTCGGCCTCCGCAGAGACCGCGCGTTCTGCATTTGCCAGAAGCTCATTCAGGAGGGCCTGTTGATCCTCTTTATTCACGTCTGCGGAGTTGATATCCGAGCCGAGTGATTGAAAGCCAATGAGTTGTTGCGTCGCATCTGAGCCTGAGCCTGAGCCTGAGGTAAGAAGATCGGACAGGAACTTTCGCGTGAACAGCGTGACCCGCGCGCCTGGCTGAATTTGTGACGCAAATGTTGGGGAGTTTAAATCCGATACACTCACCGCGACGCGCTGCCAAAATCTCTCGCCTGGATCGAAATACTCGTAAATTGCGAAGAGTGGATAGACGTCAGGCGATGCCACCTTGCGTCCCAAATCACTTTCCTCTTGCGCGATGTCTGAGGCAACCCCGAATTGTTCCAACTGATAGTCTACGTATAGGCTCAACGCGAGCGACTGGAGCTTTTCAAAGTCAGGTCCCTCGCCCTCTGTGAGTAGGTCTTGCTTTCCACCAATTGTGAAGAACTCGATGGATGCTAAATCCCCATTAAGTGGCTGCGTATTGTTCGACACCAGCGACCTAATTTCGGTCAATTTACGATCTGCGCTACTATTTTTTTCAATCACAACCAAATCAGAAAACCTGTCCAAGTCGTCAATTCCAAGGGTATCCAACGCCACCCGAAGGGTATTGGTGTCCGAACCTGGCAGGAAGGCTTTGACCTTTCCGTCAATCAAGACGCGCACCACGCCCGATCTGGTGAAGAGTTTAGAGAGCTGCCTCCAATTACTTTTGTTAATCTCAAGTGTTGTGCCTTTGAGGTTAGATGCACGGCTAACGTCATCGTCCAAATCATCTAAATTTCGCGGCAAAGTTCTCGTTGATGCAATTTCTTCTGCACGAATTTGCAAGAAAGCATTATCAAATAGGTGAATTTTGTCACCCTCGCTGAGTGTGAAGGGGCTACGTGACTGCAGGAGGGATCGCAGGCTCACCGCGCGTGCCTCGCCCGCATCATTTTCAAGGATAGCAATTTCTAAACTTGTCTGAGGTGTCAACCGGTAGAAGGGGCGGATCACATCGCCGAAAGCTTCTCCCGAACCGAGCGGAATGAATGAGATGCGCTCACCATTCAAGAAGAGCTCTCCCGCCGCGGCCTCGATGAAACCTCTCAATACCACATTATCACTCTCATTCAGATCAGCCTGCGCAATTGCTCGGAGATCTCTCGGCGTGAATACGTAGAGAGCCTCACCGGGGGAGAGTGTCACACTCGGATCATCGAAGGCACGCTCCAAGTCAATGACCTGAGAAACTGCGTTTTTTCCAATAATCAGCGCCAAATCCCGGCTTGCGTCTTCTGTGAGGGTCGCACCAGATCTCAAGACGTCGCGAATTGCAAGGGGCTGGGCAGTTGCGATCTGATAATCCTCAAGGACGGCACCCTTCACCCTGATGGCGTCAGTAAGTCGTGTCGGCAAAAATCTTATAGAGAGAACCTCCCCCGCATTTATGAAACCATCACGCTCAACGACGCGCGACTGCGCAAGGCCGCTCCCATCAAAGTAGAGCGCCTCCAATTCAACGCCAGGCGGGATAATACGGGTTCCGGACAGGTCCAGAATATCTGTGATGGGTAGCTTGTCCAAACCTTCGGGCAATTCATAAATCCCAGGCCGAGCGACGAAGCCGATTGCTGCAATTGTGTTTCCCTGATTTCCCACAAAGACCCGTGACGAGTCAGTCACGAGTGGGTCATTGGCTCCAATTGGGCTTTGCAGGAAGTCATAGAAATCAACCTCGTTGACGTTTCCGTCACGATCCCTGAGCACAATGTTGCGGAGCGAGCCCGTGGATTTGATGCCGCCTGAGTAGGCAAGCACACGGCTCA
>Ga0255765_1002521_pt1 | contig 20565 bp, 18 predicted proteins | sample 041ome_8_FD_179965 | JGI IMG/M metagenome (GOLD analysis project Ga0255765, IMG submission 179965) | Coastal salt marsh microbial communities from the Groves Creek Marsh, Skidaway Island, Georgia - 041407BS metaG (version 2) | ecosystem: Environmental > Aquatic > Marine > Intertidal zone > Salt...
TCAGACAACGTCTTCGAAATCGCAGCCGTCAACGTCGTCTTACCATGGTCAATATGACCCATCGTCCCAATATTCACATGCGGCTTCGTACGCTCAAACTTCGCCTTACTCATGATGATGCTTCCTTCTTTTAAGGGGTTTCTTGCTGTTAGTTGGTAGCGGCGATCGGGATCGAACCGATGACCTTCCGATTATGAGCCGGATGCTCTGACCTACTGAGCTACGCCGCCAAGGCTTGCCCCCGGCCGATCCGGGGATCGACCGTATGGTCGAGCCCTCTGTGGGAATCGAACCCACGACACCAGCCTTACCATGGCTGTGCTCTGCCGACTGAGCTAAGAGGGCATTGGGCGCGGCAGAGCCGCGACCAGCCGGGAAGTGTACCGGCACAATGGCTGTTCCCACCACGAAGTAGATACGCTCCGCGAATGTGAGTTCTTCACCGTCGCAACCGCAGATCATTATTCGTCGGGCAACCGCCGACGATGCTGAAGGTATCGCAGAGATTTACAACGCCGAGGTGCTGAATTTCACCAGCACCATGGACATGGTTCCAAGAACCATTGAAGAACAGCGGGAATGGATTCAAAGCCGCTCAGGAGCATTCAGTGCGATCGTTGCTTGCGATAGTGCATCAGGAGCAGTCGTTGGGTTTGCATCGCTATCGAAATACAAAGAGCGAGCTGCCTACTCGACCACCGTCGAAGATTCTGTCTACGTTGACCGAGCACACCACGGACGTGGAATCGGTCATCTGTTGCTGTCTGCGATTTGTGACACCGCTCGTGACGGCGGATTCCACAGTGTCATCGCACGAATAGAAGCGAGTGGCGAAGGTTCCCTTGCGCTTCATCGCTCTGTTGGGTTCGAGATGATCGGTATCGAACGCCAGGTTGGTCGCAAGTTCAATCGCTGGCTTGACGTCGCCGTCATGCAACTCATGCTCTAACACGCATCGAGCCGATCGGAATATTCCGACCGGCTCGAAACGGGGTTGGGCTGATCCGGTTATTGGCCGAAGCAGTCACATCTCTTTATTTGGTGGGCCGGGGAGGATTTGAACCTCCGAAGGCAATGCCGGCAGATTTACAGTCTGCTCCCTTTGGCCGCTCGGGCACCGACCCATATGTCGACCCGGAATGGTATCTCCGGATATTGCCAGCCACCCCTTCATCGATGATTCCGATACGGTATTTCTTATGCCAAGTTTTGATGTTGTCTCAGAAGTTGATGGTCAAGAGGTTCGAAACGCTATCGACCAGGCCCAACGAGAGGTCTCAAACCGCTTCGACTTCAAGAACACCAACTCAACGATTGAGCAAAATGACATGGTCATCACATTGCACACCGTGAGTGAAGATCGACTTGCTGCACTGCGAGTTGTCCTCGAGGAAAAGTTGGTCAAGCGAGGCGTGTCGCTCAAAGGTGTCGACTACGGAGATGTTCAAGAGGCAACTCAGAACACCGTCCGTCAGGTCGTCACTATCAAGGTTGGAATTTCATCTGACAAAGCGAAAGAGATCAACAAGCTCATCAAGTCAGATGGCCCGAAAGGTGTGAACAGTCAGACCCAAGGCGAGTCGGTTCGCGTCACCGGAAAGAAGCGTGATGACCTTCAGAATGTGATTGCCTTGCTCAAGGGAGCCGACATCGGCATTCCTTTGCAGTTCAATAACTTTCGCGACTGACAATCATCTGACACTTGGTCAGATCAGTCCTCCGACGGCGCCTCGGAAGCACGTCGCTGCAATTCATCAACGACACTCGCATCGGCAAGAGTCGTCGTGTCGCCAAGGTTGCGACCCTCAGCAACATCGCGGAGTAGTCGCCGCATGATCTTGCCCGACCGTGTCTTCGGTAGATCGGGGGTAAAGAAGATTGCTTTCGGTTTTGCAATGGCGCCAATCTCTGAAGCCACATGATCGCGCAAAGTGGCGACATCAACATCCTGGCCGCCTCGCAAGGTCACGTACGCGAAAATCGCCTGGCCAGTCGTCGGGTCATTCGCTCCAACGACTGCTGCTTCAGCAACAGACGGATGTGACACCAACGCAGACTCAACCTCAGTCGTTGAAATGCGGTGCCCTGAGACGTTCATGACATCGTCAACACGGCCAAGCAACCACAGATAGCCATCGTCGTCGAGTCGGGCCCCGTCACCAGCAAAGTAGCTGCCGTCAAATCGGCTCCAGTACGTGTCAACAAATCGCTGCGGATCACCCCAGATTCCCCGCAACATTCCAGGCCACGGACGAGTCAACGTGAGATACCCCCCTCCCCCGTCGACCTCATTTCCACCGTCATCGACAACGGCGATATTCACTCCAGGCAACGCAAATGTTGCTGAACCGGGCTTCGTCGTCGTGTAACCCGGTAGGGGCGAAATCATGATGCCACCGGTCTCGGTCTGCCACCACGTATCGACGATCGGACAGCGTCCACCGCCAATGTTCTCGTGATACCACATCCATGCCTCTGGGTTAATTGGTTCACCAACCGTGCCAAGTAAACGAAGCGATGACAGATCGTGCTTCGCTGGTTCGTCAGCACCCCATTTCATAAACGTTCTGATCGCGGTCGGAGCAGTGTAGAAAATCGTCACCTTGTATTTTTCGACGATCTCCCAGAAACGGTCGTTACCCGGGTGGTTTGGCACACCCTCGTACATCACTTGCGTTGCGCCATTCGCGAGCGGGCCATACACGATGTACGAGTGGCCGGTAATCCATCCAACATCGGCAGTACACCAATACACATCCCGATCGCGGTGAAGGTCAAAGACATTCCGATGCGTGTACGCCACATGGGTGAGGTAACCGCCGGTGGTGTGCATGATGCCTTTGGGCTTACCGGTTGTTCCTGAGGTGTAGAGCAGGAACAGGAGATCTTCAGAGTCCATCGCCTCTGGTGGGCAAGATGCGTCAGCCGACGCCATGAGTTCGTGATACCAATAATCACGGCCAGCAACCATCTCGACGTCGTTGCCGCCGCGCTTCACCACCACAACATGTTCGATCGTCGGTGTCTGCGCAACCGCCTCGTCGGCTGCGGGCTTCAGCGGAAATACCTCGCCACGCCGATACCCGCCGTCAGCGGTAATCAGCACTTTTGCCTCAGCATCATTGATTCGATCGACGAGCGACTGAGAAGAAAACCCACCGAATACAACAGAGTGGGGGGCACCAATTCGCGCGCATGCCAACATCGCAACAGCGGCTTCAGGAATCATCGGCAGATAAATGTTGACACGGTCACCCTTGGCGACACCGAGGTTCTTCAACACATTCGAAAACTGCTCAACTTCAGCAAGAAGTTCTGCGTAGGTGATGGTGCGAGTGTCACCCGGTTCGCCCTCCCAGTGGATTGCGACCTTGTCACCAAAACCCGCGGTCACATGACGATCGAGACAGTTCTCAGCGACGTTCAGTTTTCCATCGATAAACCATTTCGCGTAGGGAAGATCCCACTCGAGCACCTTTGACCACGGCTGCTGCCATGTGATGAGCTCCGAGGCCTGTCGGGCCCAAAATGCCTCAAGGTTGTCAGCAGCCTCGTCGTGAAGACCGCTATCACTGACATGTGCGCCCGCCGAAAACTCTGCCGGCGGTGAGAAGCGTCTGTTCTCATGCGAGAGTGCGTCAATTGTCTCGTGGTTCTCTGTCATCGTTCCCCCTATGACGTGCCAAGTACCTCTGACTCTAGGACAAGAGCCCCGACTGATTCACTGCCGCCACTCAAGAACAAGGAATCCGCCAAGTCCGTCAGGGTCGGCCAGCGCTTCTGCTTCTGAAATCCGAGACCGCATTCTGAGAGCGTGAATGTCAGGACGAGCAGCATGTTCTTCCCATACTTGACGCCCCTCAGCCACCAGATCAGACAACCCGTGCAACTCGAGCCATTGGGTTTGCGATCGAACTGCAGTTGGCTCAGGAAGCTGATCGATCGGGACCTCAGTCGTGATGTCCTGCTCACCGGGCGCAGCAAGGTAATGCCCACCCCGCTCATGAGATCGATATGTACGAAGCCATTCTCGCCAGGGTCGGTCTGCCAGGCCCGCCGTTGTCGCAGTGAAATAGTCGAATAACACGAGCGACCCACTCAGCCGATCGAGAACTGATTTCACCCATAACGCAGCCTCATCGATGAGAGGCGCTCGAGCACCATGTGTTGCGCTCATCGGGAGCACCGCTGGGCACGGGTCAAAAGGAGCGCTCAGCACTTCCTGCGCACCAGATGTTGAGGCAGCAACGAATGCCTCTCGCCATCGACCATCAAATACCGCAAGACGAAACGGAAGATTGTCGAGAAGTTCATTGGCAATCACCACACCACTGAGGTCGCCCTCAGGTAATTCCTTTAGTGATGTCACCCCGGACGGATGGGATGAGCGCTGGACATCAGAGATTTCAATTGCGTGATAGCGAAGAGTCCGAGAGCATTCGAGGTCAGAGGTCATAATCGAGCGCGCCAGCGTTCCGGGACCGGCACCAACTTCGTAGACGTTGAATTCTGCCGGACGACCTTTGTTCGTCCATTCGGCATCAAGAAACCGCCCGATGACGGCACCGAATAGAGGACCGATCTCGGGTGACGTAATGAAGTCGCCTCGACGGCCCGCTGATCCACCAGAGGTATAAAAACCGTTGCTCCCGTAGAGCGCATCAGCCATAAACCGGTCGAAACCGACCGGTGACTGGTCAGAGCCCGAGGGCACCGGTCAAATCTGGGAGGTCAGCAAAGCGCAACACGAGACCCGGCAAGATACCGAGAACAACTGTTCCGCCTGCGGTAATGCCAAGAGCCAACCAAATCGAAGCTGGTGGCGTAATCGGAGACGTATCACCATCAGGTGCGGGAGCCATCCAAATCTGACGAAGGACCCGCATGTAGTAGCCGGCTGCGATAACGGTGTTCACTGCTGCGATGAGCGCCAACACATATGCAGACGTTGAGCCCGCATCGATGAGTGCCTTAAACGCCTGAAGTTTTGCAATCCAGATTCCGAGCGGTGGGATACCTGCAAGCGATGCCAGGAAAATAGTCATCAACACACCGAGTCCGGGTGCATACGAAATGAGTCCCCCGAACGAGGAAATCTCACCCGAGCGAGTCTTACGAGCAACCGCAATAATCACCGCAAATGCGCCAAGGTTCGAGAAGGCGTAGATCAGAAGATAGATCACGACCGCCCGCAGCGATGACTCAGCGGCTCCAGTACCCATCACTGCCAACGGCATGAGAATGAAGCCACCTTGGCTCACCGATGAATATGCGAGCATGCGAACGATGTTGGTCTGCCGAAGCGCGACCATGTTGCCGACCGTCATCGTGAGCGCAGCCATCGCCCAAATGAACGGGCCATGGACCTCGTCGGCGCCGTAAAGACCGAGGTAGAGCACGGTCAGCAGGGCAACAAAACCCGCTGACTTTGATGCGACTGAGAGGAATGCCGTCACCGGCGTCGGGGCACCTTCGTAGGTGTCTGGCGCCCAAGTGTGGAACGGAACCGCTGAAATCTTGAACGCGAAGCCAGCGACTACGAATACAACCGCCAACACCTGCATCGCGGTGAGATCGCCCGAGAGCGCCGCTCCAATTTCAGTCAGTTTGGTTGAACCAGTTGTGCCATACAGGAAGCTCATTCCGTAAAGCAACACACCCGATGCGAACACGCCCAACAGGTAGTACTTCACGCCAGCCTCATTGCTCTTCACGTCCCGCTTGCGCCACGCAGCCATCATGTAGGCCGGAATTGAGAGCAACTCAAGTGCAACAAATACGCTGAGCAGGTCTCGGCTCGACGCCATCATCACCATGCCAAGCACGCTCACCAGCAGAAGCACATAGAACTCGCCCTGGTAGTAGCCGCCCTCTTCGAGTTCGTTCTGACTGAGCAGTACGACGACATACCCAACGAGCAAGAACAATGCCTTGAGAATGAGAGCGTATTCGTCAACGACGTATCGGCCATCAAAGATCGCATCTCTGACATCGCCACCAAGCACAGCAAGGGTGACGACCGGGATGACCGCTCCGAGCATGACAAAGCCTGTCAATGTTGCCATCGCCCACTTCTTGGACTCATCAAGCCAGAGGTCGATCAACAGCACCAGGTTGATGCCTGCAACCAGCACCAACTCGGGCGCGATCGCATGCCAATCGATCGTTGGAGCCGTCCAGGCTTGTGCGAGCAACGAAGCGATCACGGGATGCCCGCTCCTACACGCTCAATCAACAATGACACGGCGGGATCCATGACACCAAACATCAACTGTGGGTAGACACCGAACACAACGATCGCAATGAGGAACGGCGTCCAGGCGATCCACTCAATTTTTGTGACGTCGTGGATATCGGCCTCGTGATGCTCATCGTCGACACCAGCGCCGACTGGATGTGCATGCTGATCAAACTCTGGATTCGGGCGACCGAACGCAGTGCGCTGGTAGAGCCACAACAAGTAAGCAGCAGCGAACACCGTACCAATCGCAGCAATCACCATCAGCGTGCGGAACAGCGCCTCGCTCAATCCAAAGTTCGGGTTGTAGGCCGAGAGGATCGCCGGGAATTCACCCCAGAACCCGGCCAAGCCGGGAAGACCAAGAGAGGCCATCGCTGCAAAGCCAAGAATCCAACCGAGTCGAGGCATCTGGATGAGCATTCCCGAAAGTCGAGAAATCTCGAGGGTGTGATAGCGATGCTTCACCGAACCAGCAACGAAGAAGAGCATGCCAGTGATAAGACCGTGGGCAACCATGCCGAACAGGGCTGCATTGATGCCAAAGTCAGTGAGGGTTGAGATACCAAGCATCACGAATCCCATGTGGGCCACCGAGGAGAACGCGATCAGGCGTTTCATATCGGTTTGAGCGAGACAGCCGAGCGCTCCGTAGATGATGCCGATGACTGCAAGGATGCCGATCACCGGAGCCCACGCTTTTGCACCCTGCGGGAGCATCGGAATTGCGATACGAACAAATCCGTATGTACCGAGCTTCAGCAGAATTGCGGCCAGAATGACCGAGCCCTGCGTTGGCGCCTGAGTGTGAGCATCAGGCAGCCAGGTATGGAACGGGAACATCGGCACTTTCACTGCGAAGCCGACGAACATTCCGGCAAAGATCCAGATCTGCACATCACGGTCGATCAGCGCCCCAGCTTCCATGAGGTGCGCGAACGAGAACGACTCGGCGCCAGTCTGGAAGAACAGCGCAAGGAAGGCCACGAGCATAAGGGCCGATCCGAACATGGTGTAGAGGAAGAACTTCAATGAGGCGTACTGACGATCGTCGCCACCCCACACGCCAATCATGAAGTACATCGGCAACAGGACAACCTCAAAGAACACGAAGAACAAAATGAGGTCTTGGGCGATAAACGAACCCGCCATACCAACCTGCAGCACCAGCATCAGAATGATGAACGACTTTGGATTACCTGCATCAGGCATGTTGTCCCAGGTGTAGATCATGACAAGCAGCGTCACCACCATCGACAGGAAGTACAGCGGAAGGCTGATTCCGTCGAGACCGATCGTGTAGTTCGACTTGATGACGGTGATCCACTCGCTGTCAACGAAGAACTGCAGATTCTCGCTCTGACCAAAATCAAAACGCAGCAATGTATACACGCCAACCGCAGCGGTCACCGCTGAAGTCAGAATGCCGATCTGCTTGTGAGTCTTCTCCTCTGATGCCGGTACGAACATCATGAGAAGTACGCCAACAAGCGGCAAGAACGTGCCGACCGTTAGGAGCCAGTTGTCATTAGTAATGGTTTGCATAGTTGTTGTGCCCTCTGGGTGTGCTGACTCAGATGTTCACGAGGATGAGGACGATTGCCCCCACCGTCGCTGCTCCGAAGAGCAACGCTCCGTACTGATTGACCTTTCCTGATTGAACTGGCTGCAGGGCGTGTCCACCCTCACTTGCTGCCAGTCCAGATGCGTTGACCGCGCCATCGACCACACGTTGGTCGACATTGCGATAGACCCATTCGCCGGTTGCCCGGCCTCCCCGACCAACGTTGTTCACGATGCCGTCAAGGATGTTCTGATTGACCCAATACGCCGCTTTCGCAATCGGATGAGCAAACGCAAAGACGATGACTTTCTCGTAGAGATGATCGAGGTAGTACTTGTTCACCAAAAGTGTGTGCACCCAGCGTGCTGGGGCGAACTTCGAAGTGAGACCTGCGAAAGGATTCTTCCTGTCGCCATAAATACCCATGCACACCCATGCACTGAAGAGAATTCCAGCGAACACAAGGATGATCGACGGCATCGCTTTCGACCATGAGAACGTGGCGTGGCTGAGTTTTGGTGCGTAGCAAACGGAGCCGTCGGCCGGGTCAGCAAACCCGCAACCTTTTGCTTCGCTCGAATGGCCATCGGTCTCTTCGGCCTGAACCGCCGCGAGGACAACACTCGCATGCTCGTCTTCGCTTGACGCGTAGTCATGGTCGTCGTCGAGAGCCACTTCAACACCAACAGGCTCCACCCAGTCGGTGAAGTAATGCGTTCCAAATGCCGGGGCATTGAGATAACCGGAGCCGATCGCAAGAATGGAGAGAACAATCAGCGGAGCCGTGATTCGCCACGGTGACTCATGAGGACCGTGGTGGGCGCCATGATCGTCATGTTCACCGTGGTCATCGTGGGCATCGCCGTGGTGATCATCGTGGTCAGCATGAGCGTCGTCATGGCCTTCATCGTGATGCTCTCCTGCTGCAGCACCACGTGGTTTACCGAAGAATGTGAGGTAGGTCGCTCTCGTCATGTATGCAGGCGTCATGAACGCCCCGATGAGTCCAACATAGAAGAAGAACTGGTAACCGTTGTGGCTGGCGTTATCGATGATCTCGTCCTTGGAGAAGAACCCTGAGAAGAACGGGATACCGCATAGTGCAGCGGTGGACACCATCCAGGTTGCGGCAGTGATTGGCATCTTCTTGGCCAAACCGCCCATGTCTTTCTTCATGTCAAACGAGTGGTGTGAGCCCGAGTGACTGATCGAACCTGCACCCAGGAACAGCGCACACTTAAAGAATGCGTGAGTGAAAATGTGGAACACGGCTGGGAGCCATGCCCCAACACCGAGGCCAAGCATCATGTAGCCGAGCTGCGAGACCGTGGAATACGCCAACACCTTCTTGATGTCGTCCTGAACGAACGCAAGTGCAGCCGCAACGATGATGGTGATGCCACCGATAATCGTGATGAAGTTGACCGACGTGTCAAGGATGTCGAACCCAACGAAGAACACTGGGTAGAGACGCGCAACCAAAAAGACACCGGCAACGACCATGGTTGACGAGTGCAATAGCGACGACACCGGTGTCGGACCAGCCATGGCATCAGGAAGCCAGGTGTGAAGCGGGAACTGACCTGACTTGCCGATTGAGGCGATGAAGAGAGCGACGCCGCCCCAGAACAGAACGCTGTGCGAAGCCTCGCCCGACAGCGCCCAGGCCGAAATTCCTCGAATTGAGAAGCCATTCGAGCCGTGCTCGACCGCCCAATCGTTTGCACCAAAGAAGATGATTGCGGTGCCGACGAGGAGCCCGACATCACCAACACGAACGGTGAAGAATGCCTTTAGGGCGGCTCGAGAGTTTGCTTCTTCTTCCCACCAGTGACCGATGAGCATGAACGAGCACAGGCCCATGATTTCCCAGCCGAGAATGAGCTGCAACATGTTCTCAGCAAGCACCATCACGAGCATTCCTGCCGAGAACAGCGTCAGAGCCGCAAAGAAGTGGGTATAGCGGCGATCACCTGAGACGTATTCGGTCGAGTAGATCTGCACCAAGAAGGAAATGAATGTGACGAGCAGCAACAGCATGATCGACAAACCATCGATGTGCTGACCAAGACCGAACTCAAGGCCACCTGACTGCCACCATGTCCAGGACTTCACTACTGGTTCAACAAAAGACGCTGCGTGTTCTCCGGTTTCAGTTGCGGATGGGAAGATCGCCCGAAGAGTTCCGAAGAATCCGGTAGCCGTGTGTTCACCACCGCCTGAAGCCGAGTTCACACGATCAATCCACTGGAATGTCGCGCCAATTGCTATCGCAAGCGAGATACCGATCGAAACGATTCCGATCTCGCTGCCATTCTGCGGCATCTTTTTGCCGAACAAAATGATGAAGATGAAACCAATTGCAGGAACGAGCGGAATGAGCCACGCGTTCTCCAAGAACCAGCCAGTTGAAAGGGTTGCTGCAAGCATCAGACCATCAGCCCTTCATCACCGAAAGTTCGTCAAGAGCAATTGACCGACGGTTGCGATAAATCATCAACACCATCGCAAGACCAACGCCAACTTCAGCGGCAGCCACAGCAATCACATACAGGGCAAAGACATGGCCCTCAGGAGAGTTGTTCATCATTGCGAACGCAATGAGGTTGAGGTTGACCGAGTTGAGAATCAACTCAATCGACATCAACACCATCACCGCATTACGGCGGGCAATGACACCAAACACACCAATTGCGAAGAGCAACGCCGCAAGGATGAGGAAATTCACTGCGTACATGTCAGTCCTTCCTCGCTAGAACGATCGCGCCGATCGCTGCTGCGAGCAGCACAAACGAAAGAGCTAAAAACGGCACCAGTCCCTCACGAAGGAACACATCAGAAATCGCTGTCGTCGACATCGGCTCTTCGGGAGACGTGAGAACCTCACCGCCGTATTGATCAACGATGACCCACACCAAGGTGCCCGCAAGCAGCAACGCCACCGGGATGCCAATCGACCAGTTCTTATTGTTGAGGTCTGATTCTTCGCCAATGGTCGCCCGAGTCAACATGATGCCGAACAGGAACAGCACCATGACGGCACCGATGTAGACCATGACCTGCGAAATAGCAACGAACTCAGCGGCCGCCAAAAGATATTGAGAAGCCACTCCGCCAAGAACGACAACCAGCCAAAGGGCAGCGTGAACGACGTTGCGGCCAGTCACCACACGCATTGCGCCAAACACCATGATTGCCGCAATGATGTAAAAACCAACGTTCTGGGCGATGTTGACATCAGCAGCGAACAGCGAACTCATTTCTTCTTCTCCGCTCCTGCTTCAAGTTCAGGTGCTTCAGGAACCGTCTCCATCCACTCGCCGAGTTTGTCTTTATCGTGCAAGAGATCCGCAATGCGGGGCTCTGAGTACTCATATTCAGGGCTCCAGAACAACGCATCAAATGGACAGACTTCAACGCAGATGCCGCAATACATGCAGAGTGCGTAATCGATGTCAAAACGATCAAGATGGTTGACCTGTCGGGGCTTGCCACCAGCGCGTCGAGGCGGCGCAAGTTGCTTATGGCCCTCAATGTAAATGCACCAATCTGGGCATGAACGCGCACACAACATGCATGCCGTGCAGTTGTCTTCACGAAGAGCAATTACTCCACGCGCACGAACCGGCGGAGCCTCTTTTGCATGCGGATATTGAATGGTGTCTGCACCATTTTTGACGGTCCGAAATAGCGTCCCCATCGTGACGCCTAGACCTTTAACAAGACCAGGAACCTTCGGCATCAGATCGCAACCTTCAAGATGGCAGTCACTGCAATATTCGCAAGCGACAACGGAATAAGAACCTTCCAAGCAAATCGCTGGAGTTGGTCTTCACGGAAACGTGGATACGAAAAGCGAACCCACATGATGATTCCGGTGAGCACCAACATCTTGGTCAACATGATGATTGGACCAACGATGTTCATCCAATTGTCGACTGCGTCGAGTGACTCCCACCCAAACCATGAGAATGGAATTCCCCAGCCTCCGAGGAAGAGCACCGAAGCAATAAACGCGAACACACCAGCGGTTGCAAACTCACCAATAAAGAAGATCAAGAATCGGAAGCCGGAGTACTCGGTCATGTAACCCGAGACCAATTCCGATTCGGCGATCGGCATGTCAAAAGGAACCTGAGTGAGTTCGGCCTGAACCGCAATCATGAAAATCAAGAATCCAACGAACTGGGTGAGGACAAACGGAAAGCCGACGCCATCCCAGCCGAAGATTGATCCAGAGTTCTGGGCAACAACGATGTCTTGCAGATTCATTGAACCGGCCTGGATCACCACACCGACAACTGCGAGAACCATCGGCAGTTCATATGCGATCAATTGTCCTGCTGCACGAAGACCGCCAAGAAGCGAGTACTTGTTCGCACTTGACCACCCGGCGACAAGAATGCCGATAACCGACACCGAGCCGATTGCGAGTGCATAGAACACGCCAGCAGAGAAGTTCGTAAATACGGCATCAGGACCAAATGGCACCACAACGACGAGTAAGAACGTCGACACCAAGACGATGATCGGTGCAATTTTGTAGATCTTGGCATCAGCATTCTCAGGAATAATGTCTTCTTTCTGAAGCCACTTACCGACCTCAGCGAGCAACTGCATCGAACCGAATGGACCGGCTTCCATTGGTCCAAGACGGCTCTGCATGAACGACATCATCTTGAAGAGAAAGAGATACACGATGGTGCCAGCAGGCAACAGCACCGCGCCAATCCCACCCAGCACACGAAGTAACGACTGACCCCAATACGGGATCTCCAAAGCGAGGTTCATCATTAGCGATCAATATCTCCAAGGATGAAGTAGAGACTCGCCAAAATCGTGATGATGTCGGGCACGTACACACCCTTCAACACCCACGGGGTGATCGAAATGTTGTTGAACGAAGCTGAGCGGATCTTCACTCTGAATGGCCCAAGACCACCCTTCGACACAACGTAATAGCCCATCTCGCCGAGTGGGTTTTCAGTTGAGACCCAAGCCTCGCCCTCTGGAACCTTGATGATGCGAGGAACCTTCGTCATCACCGGACCAGAAGGAAGCGTCTCGATGAGTTGGTCAACGATCTTTGTTGCCTCGCGAACTTCTTGCAGACGAATCCAACAACGTGCCCAGGAGTCGCCGTCTGGGTGCGTCCACACTCGGAAATCAACCTTGTCATAGGCAAGCGGGAGTTTTTGATCGCGGCGGAGATCCCAATCGACGCCAGAGGCTCGAAGGTTTGCACCCGACAAGCCGTACTGGCGGGCAACATCTGCAGGAATGACACCGATACCACGGGTACGGCTTTGGAAAATCTCGTTTCCAAAGAGCAAATCTTCGATCTCGTCACAGAAGTTCCGCAACTTCTTCATCACCTGACGGGTCTCGTCAAGCCAGCCCTTTGGCAGATCGTCTTTCAAGCCACCAATGCGGTCAAAGTTCGGATGGAAACGACCGCCTGTCGCACCTTCAATGAGGTTCAACACGTACTCACGGTCGCGGAACGCCATGAACACTGGTGTCACTGCACCCATCTGCACACCAAGGTCGCCAAGGAACAAGCTGACATTTGCGATGCGTGAGAGCTCAAAGAGAATCGTTCGAATGTGTTGGGCACGCGGCGGTGCTTCAATCTCCATCAACTGCTCGGCAGCGAGAATGAAAGGCACCTCGTTTGCAAACGATCCGAGCCAGTCGATTCGGTTGATCAGTGCTGTGACCTGCGGGAATGTGCGGACTTCGGTCAGCTTCTCGTAGCCACGGTGCATATATCCGGCTGATGGTTCGGCCCACACGACCTGTTCGCCATCGAGACGGGCGATGATGCGAAGCGTGCCGTGTGTCGCGGGGTGCTGAGGCCCGATGTTGAGCGTCATACCCTCTGTTTCGAGTTCAACGTTAAGACGAGCATCGGCGGCTTGCGCTGCGATGTACGACAGTTGCTGACGTTCGGACAACATCGTCATGAGTCATCTCCTTCATCGTCATCTGACGCCGGCATTGGCTCTACGTCAACAATGCCGGGCCATGGCTTTACCAGCCGGGCCAGCAACGGGAAATCTTTACGCAAGGGGTAACCCTCAAAGTCGCCTGGAAGGTACATATTCCTCAGGTCGGGGTGGCCAGCAAAGTTAATGCCGAACATCTCGTGCGTTTCACGCTCATGCCAGTTAGCGCCAGCGTAGACAGAGATCCAAGAATCGATCGACATCGAGCCATCGGATGCCTCGGGCACATCTGCCTTCAACGTGATACTCACATGTCGACGAAGGTCGGTTACACGGGCAAGCATCTGAAACCGTGTTTCGCCGCCGGCGTATCCCTGACGAACTTCAGCCGCTGATGGGTCGTCTTCTACTTCGTCGGTCGGGTCGTTCTCACCAGTTCCAAATGGAGATGGCATCCAATCCATTGCTGAAAGGAAGCAGAAATAGTCAAAACCTTGCGCCCGCAACGCTTCGCCAGCAGCACGCCAGGCATCAGCTGACACCCGCACCCAAAGATCTACCCCTGGAATCTGATGAACATCAATAACCGCATCACCAATATCGGAGCGCAACTTGGCAACGATTTCGTCACGAAGCTCATCAATAACTGGTGTTTCTTCGCTGGTGCCGGTGTCACTCAATTGGGCCACCCCCAACAACGATTGGTTCGCTATCACGCTTGATCGGCTTGAAGCCTTCGCCACGCCAGCGGGCACCCATATCTTCGTGCTTGATTCGCTGTTGCAACAGCACAACACCCTCGAGCAACGCTTCAGGACGAGGAGGACAACCAGGGACGTACACGTCAACGGGAATGATCTGATCGACGCCCTTGGTCACAGAATACGAATCCCAATATGGGCCACCACAGTTCGCACACGAGCCCATTGAAATCACATATTTCGGTTCGGGCATCTGCTCGTACAAACGCTTCACTGCTGGCGCCATCTTGTCGGTCACCGTTCCAGACACCACCACGAGGTCTGCCTGACGCGGGCTCGCTGGCAATGGGATAACGCCAAGACGCATCACGTCATAACGAGGAGACCCGAATGCAGCACCCATTTCAATTGCGCAGCACGCGAGACCCCACTGGTACACCCACATCGAATATGAGCGACCAATGTTGAACAATTTAGTGAGAGGAGCCGGCAAGCGGCCTCGGTCGACTAGACCCATCGAAGAAGTCCTCGCTTCCAGGCATAGATAAGTCCATCCAGCAACAGAACGATGAATGCAAGCATCGTCACAAGCCCGAAGGTGCCATAACGTTCAATCGCTGCCGCCCAAGGGAAAATAAAGACGGCCTCAACGTCGAAGATGACGAAGAGCAAGGCGAACACGTAGTAGCGGACCTGACTCTGAGACCATCCGAGACCAACCGGATCAACACCTGACTCATATGAAAGGAGTTTTTCCGGGGTTGGTCGTGAAGGCCGAACAAGGGCCGCGATGCCAAGCAGAAGACCTGCCAACAGCACCGCCGCCAGTCCGAACCAAACAACATTTAGGTAATCGCGGAGAAATAGCGACATCGTTTGACAACGTTATCAGTCAGCCAACGCCATGTCCCAAACCCTAGGGTGTGCAACTGTGCAACGATCTTCAGGTCATCGGGTTCTTCCCCTCGTTTTTACGGTAACCCTCACCGGCATCATGGGAAACAGCCTTGTTTCCCCGTTGCTTCCAGACATTCTCGACACCTTCGATCGGTCGGCCGGAGCCGCTGGACCACTCGTTGCAGCAGCGTCACTTCCCGGGATTTTTCTCGCACCAATCATCGGCTTTGCAGCTGATCGATGGGGGCGACGGCCAATCCTCACGCTCTGCCTTATCGTTTTTGGCTGCGGCGGAGTGTTCACAGCTATCGCGCCCAACTTTGCCACCCTCGTCGCCACCAGATTTCTGCTCGGCATCGGGTCAGCTGGCCTCATCAATCTTGGGGTTGTCCTCATCGGCGACCACTTCGATGGCGAAGAGCGCACCACTTGGATCGGACGAAATGCGGCAATGCTCACAGTCGGACTTGCCATTATCCCGCTTGTATCCGGGATAGTCGGCGAATTCTTCAATTGGAGAATTGCAACCCTGGGTTATGGCCTTGGGTTCGTGAGTGCCGCATACGCATGGAGAGTGCTTCGAGATGAACCAGCTCGAACACCGCAACCCTTGAAATCCCAGCTCTCCGGCGTCGGTACCGCAATGAAAACCCCTGTTATCGCAACAACGATCGTTGTCGGAACAATTGCGTTCGCTGTCGTCTTCGGAGTGTTCCTCACCGCAATGCCACATCATCTCGAGACCCGATTCTCGATGTCGTCAGGTTGGCGAGGCTTCATGATCAGCGTTCCCGCTCTGTCATCAGCATTAGTCGGATTCAATATGGGCCGGATTCGACGAAAGGTGAACGTGAGGTGGGCGCTTGCCACCAGTGCGGCAGCGTGGGCGATTGGAATGCTCTTCATCGGGTGGGCCCAAGTCGTACCGATGCTGTTGCTTGGAACACTGTGCTACGGACTCGGAGAGGGAGCACTCATCCCCAATCTCCAAGAGGTCGCAATGAGTGAGGCGCCGCCTGAACATCGAGGGGCAGTGGTGGCAACTTGGGTTGGATTTGCTCGACTCGGACAAACCATTGGGCCGCTGCTTGCTGGTGTCATGCTCAGCGCTTCGGGTGCACCAGCTGTATTTGTGGCCGGGGCAATCGCATCGGCAGTAGCCGCAATCATTTTTGTCGTTGGGCCTATTGGCAGAACACCAGCAACTGCAAGCTGAAGCTCCAGTCCACCCAGTCACTTCATCCGCTCTACGCTCTTCACATGGCTTCCCCTGCCGCGCCACCCGAGTTTGAGCACACATTCGCACGTTCACTCCCATCGCTCGCTGCGAGTTGGACAGCAGATATCTCAGCGCAACCACAACTCGTCGTTTCAAACCCTCAACTCGCCGCACACCTCGGGATTGACGCAGATTGGCTCGCTAGCAACGAAGCACTGCATCTGTTCTCTGGCAACGGAACAACGAAAGATGCGGAACGCTACGCACTTGCCTACGCAGGACATCAATTCGGCTCGTACTCACCTCGCCTCGGCGACGGACGAGCGCTTCTCATCGGTGAGTTCTCTGACCCCAAAGGTCAAAAGTGGGACCTTCATCTCAAAGGATCAGGGCGCACTCCATTTGCTCGGGGAGGTGACGGAAAAGCAACTCTGGGTCCGATGCTTCGCGAGTTCCTCATGGGTGAGGCGATGGCGGCCCTTGGGATTCCAACCACACGTGCGCTTGCTGTCATCAGCACCGGTGAACTCGCGATGCGCGAGCGCCCCTTACCAGGAGCGATTCTCGTCCGAGTTGCGGCGTCCCACCTTCGAGTTGGCACATTTCAATACGCCGCCGCTCTTGACTCGGTCGACGACCTGAGAGCCCTCGCCGATTACGCAATCGCACGCCACTACCCCGAACTCGATGGTGGGAGCGAGCGCTATCTCAACCTGCTCACCGCCGTCATCGAGCGACAGGCCAGCCTCGTCGCCGAATGGATGCTCGTTGGATTCATTCATGGGGTCATGAACACCGACAACGTCACGATCTCTGGCGAGACGATCGACTACGGGCCCTGTGCCTTCATGGACACCGTCGACCCTCAAACTGTGTTTTCAAGCATTGACGAGGGAGGCAGATATGCCTACGGCCGGCAACCCGCGATTACACAATGGAATCTGGCCAGGTTTGCTGAAACCCTTCTGCCACTGATTGCCGCAGATCCCGAAGATGCCATTGCCCCTGCAACCGAAGCACTCGAAGCATTCCCTGAAACCTTCTCTCGTCACTGGCATTCAGGAATGAATCAGCGTCTCGGATTCTCAACACAGGTCGCTGGAGATGATGATCTCGCGAATGACCTCATGGCGCTGCTTCAAGAACGTCGCCTCGACCTCATCTCAACAATGCGTTCCCTTGCAGACCAGCTACGTGGACGCGACATTGGGCTTGGCGAATGGGCAACTCGGTGGGAAACCCGTCTTCAACTTGAGGGGGTTCCCAAACTTGAACTCATCGCCCGATTAGAAGCAGCCAATCCGATCTACGTGCCAAGAAACCATCTCGTCGAAGAAGCACTCTCAGCTGCAGTCGATGGTGACCTCACACCGTTTGAGGCACTCCTTGAACGGGTGACGCATCCATACGAAGAAGTCAGCGGTGCCGAACGATATGCCATGGCCGGTGAGCCAGTTCCGGGATACCGCACCTACTGCGGAACGTAATCGCCATCAAAAGGCAACTGAAGTTAGACCGCGAAACCAATCGACTTTGTTTCGAGGTACTCCTCGATGCCATCATGCGAACCCTCACGACCGATACCCGAATCTTTCATACCTCCAAATGGCACAGAGGCAGAGGTCGGGTTCACATCGTTCACACCGATAATTCCAAACCGTAACCCTTCCGCCGTGCGAATCGCCGTGGAGATGTCGTTGGTGTACACATAGGCCGCAAGCCCGTACTCAGTGTCATTTGCGAGAGCAACGACCTCTTCAACACTTCCGTACGTGATGATCGGCGCAACTGGCCCAAACGTCTCTTCACGGTAAATCGTCATCGAGTCGGTGACACCACTCAACAGAGTAGGTGCGAAAAAGTGTCCAGACGCAAACTCGCCATCGGTCAGTCGATGGCCACCAACGAGCGCTGCGGCACCCTTATTCACTGCGTCGTCAACCTGCGCCTCAACCTTGGCGACCGCAGCCTCATTCACGAGGGGGCCAACCCCAACACCATCAGTGAAGCCGTTTCCGGCAGTTACGCGCGCGACACGTTCAACCATCGTTTCGGTGAATGCATCGGCATGCTGCTCAGAAACATACAACCGGTTCGGGCTGATACATGCCTGGCCCGAATTCAAAAACTTCAGTGCAGCTGCTCCCTTTGCTGCCCGCACTGGGTCAGCGTCGGGAAACACAATGAACGGTGCATGGCCACCGAGCTCAACCGACACTCGCTTCAGATTTGCGGCGGCTTGCCCCGCGAGCAGTCGCCCCACAGGAGTCGAGCCAGTAAATGTGATCTTCCGAACACGTGGGTCCGTAGTGAAGACATCGCCAATCGGCTTCGGATCTCTTGCCGTCACCATATTGATGACACCAGCAGGAACACCGGCATCGATAAAGACATCAAACACTGCTTTTGCGCATAAAGGAGTGTCTTCGGCTGGCTTCAAGACAAGCGTGCAACCCGCAGCGAGTGCCGGTCCCATCTTGCGAGTCAACATCGAAATCGGGTAGTTCCATGGCGTCACCATGGCAACAACGCCAACCGGCTGACGAAGAATGAGGAATCGCTGATCAGAGCGTTGTGACGGCAACCACTCCCCTGCAATACGGGTGGCTTCTTCGGAGTAGTAACGAAGGAAGTCAGCGGCGTAATTCACCTCATTTCGCGCCGCCTTTAATGGCTTACCCTGCTCTCGGGTCATCAACTCTGCAAGCTCGCCGGCACGTTCTGTCATGATCTGCCAGGCCTTCAGTAATACGTCTGATCGTTCGCGAGCAGTTGTCGATGACCACTGCGCAAAGGCTTCATCTGCAGAGGCAATCGCTCGGTCCGCATCTGCCTTCCCACCATCAGGCATCGAACCGATAACGGCTCCCGTTGCAGGATCGGTGACATCAAATGAAGTACCGCTGACAGACTCACACCATTCGCCATTGATGAACATGCAAGCGACCCTACCTAGCCGCGTCGCTGAGAGAGAACTTCGTCAATCAGGGCATTGCAACGACAAGCCAAGAACTTGTCGCAATCACCGCAAATAGAACGGCACACTCGATAGCAATTGACCGGCGGAAACTTCTTCGTGAACCGATCAGGTCGAGTTGGGGGACAATTCGCCAGTGGTGAACTGCACCGATCACTCCGGCAGTTCCTACCGCAACCAGTTTCACGATCAATATCTGCCCCCACGTCGAGGACGTCAATGACGAGAGGCCATCAAGAATCATCAACGTCATCGCAACACCACTGAGGGCAACGACCACAACTGTTCCGACGAGAGCCTTCGCTGTTCTCCGAGCGACCTCTGGTAACGACTCTTCATCGACCCTTGCCACAAGTGCTAGTCCCAACACTGCGCCAACCCAAATCATTGCGGAACCCATATGGACAATGTCGCTAAGTGCATGAGCAATTCTCGGACCCTTGGTCACCGCGTGCCCGTCAAAGGCCGGGGCTCCAACGACGCCAAGTACGGGAACCAAGATCAGCGAACGAAATGCTGATCGCGAGGTCACCTGGCCGCTCACCACCGAAGCAGCGGCGATGACAAACAGCAGTGAAGCGCACAACGTCATTAGGGCGGATCGTCCCAAAGAGTGGGTCAGCGCATCGGACACTGAAATATCGAGTTGACCTGCAATCGTTGCGATCTCCGCAACACTTGCGACGGCCAACAGCACTGCCGCTCCTCCAACGAGTCGAGGAGCAGGAAGTAACTCGCCGCGCCTCCAGAGATACACCGCGAAGAACACACCGCCCACGAGACCGAATCCGAGCACATTCTGAGTTAGCCGAGCCACGTGATTGAGGCAATCGTTCAACGACAATGCGTCACCGAGTGACGGCACTTCCTCAACCGGAATGTTGTCCGAATCATCAACGGCTTCACCTTGAGTCGTAAATGGCGTCGTGCTTGTCGTGGTGGTCGACGAGAGACCGCCCGTAAGCGCATCATCATCGACTTCGGCATCACCGGCGGGTGCGGTCGTTGATGTACCAATCGT
>Ga0255765_1002548_pt1 | contig 20432 bp, 10 predicted proteins | sample 041ome_8_FD_179965 | JGI IMG/M metagenome (GOLD analysis project Ga0255765, IMG submission 179965) | Coastal salt marsh microbial communities from the Groves Creek Marsh, Skidaway Island, Georgia - 041407BS metaG (version 2) | ecosystem: Environmental > Aquatic > Marine > Intertidal zone > Salt...
GACGCGAACGCGCCGAGCGCGACGGGAATCGAACGAATCGGCGCGAACGAAGGAAAGGAAAGGAAAGGAAAGGAAGGATCGAATCGAATCGAATCGAATCGAATCGAATCGAATCGAATCGAATCGCGACGGAAACGCGACGAAAGGGCGACGAAAGGTCGACCGCGGCGATGGTGCGAGCGACGGGGCGCGCGCGCGCGGAACGCGGGACGCGGGAGGCGCGCGCGCGACGGCGAGAGTCGAGCGAGGGCGGTTCGCGGGACGAGGACGCGGCGGCGACGACGGCGACGACGAGCGGACGCGAGACGGGCGCGCGCGAGACGGAAACGGCGGCGCGAACGCGCGAGGGGAATGACGAAGAGGGACGGGCGGGCGTCGAGGGCGAGGAGACGGCGGGACGCGATGGGGAGGAGGAGGGACGCGGCGGCGACGGAGACGCGAGGGAGGGAGACGCGCTCACGGGGGAGGAGTTGGACGTGTTGAAGGCGAACACGACGGGCACGAAGCACGTTCGAGGGATGGGGATGAATGGACACGTCATGCTCGAGGCGACGACGTCGAGCGGTGACGGGAGGGGCGGAGATCAGCCGCCGGCAAAGGCGCGGAAAATCGTCGCCGCGCCGAAAGGGTTGGGACCGCACGCGATGAAGAACGTGCCTTCGAGCGTGTTGGACGAGTCGGAGAGGAAATTGAGACGACCGAAGGTGCAAACGCACGAGGTGTATGGATTACTGCGGGCGCATTACGATTTAGGCGACATCGACCGCGAATCTTTGAAGGAGCTTCCGTCGTACGACGATAAGAATTGGTACTTTTGCGCGTACACGGACGATCCCAAGACGGGCGAGAAGGTCAAGCACGAGTACGTCGCCAAGGTACACAACGGTATGGACTCCTCTGGAGTCAGTCGCGGCGTACTCGCGGCGCAAGAGCGCATCATAGGGTACCTCGCCGCGCACGGCGTCGAGGTTCCAAACGTCGTCAAGTCGAAACTCGCGATGTACACCACGCCTGGTCCGAACGGGACGGTGAATCTCGTCTCCGAGGGCACGCCCGGCGCGAAGCGCGAGTTTTGCACGCGCGTGACGTTTCTCGCCAGCAACCAAGTCGCGCACACCATGCGCGTGTTGACGTATGTGCGAGGCAAAACCATCGTGCAGGTGCCGATGCCGCACTCGATCGACTTTGTGCGAAGGAGCGGCTTATTCGTCGGACAAGTGTGCCACGCGTTGTCCAAGTGGCCTACGCCGAAAGAGATGGAAATCCAGCAGGATCGGCGCGAACTGGGAGACGCCGTTACGCTGCCTTACGTAGAGCAGCACGCGATGTGCTGGAAGGTGCTCACAAGTCGCTCGCGCTTGTGGGATCTTCGCTTCTTCATGGACGTGCAGCACTTCATGACGGATCTCATCATGCGCGAACTCTTCGAAGACGAAACGCGCATCATGATGTGCAACACCGTCTTCAACGCCTTCAAACACTTGGTGCTTCCGGTGGCGGACAAACTTCGCATCGGCATCTTGCACAACGACTTGAACGAGCAAAACATCATCGCGTTGGAATCAGGGCCAGATCCCGTCAAGTTTCCAGCGAATGTAAAGTTTGCTGCGATTGATTTTGGAGACGTCGTCGTGTCGTGGCGCGTAAACGAAATTGCCGTCGCGTGCGCGTACTGCGCTCTGGACAAGGAAGACCCCGTGCACGACATGTCGATGATGCTGGCGGGGATTCAATCCGTCTATCCGCTCACGCCGCTCGAGATGCGCGTCTTGCCGTGTCTCATCGCCGCTCGTTTGGTCACGTCGCTCATCATGGGCATGTACTCGTACCATATGCAAATTGTGGGTGAACAAAACGATCACGCGTCTGACGCCGCCGCCGGGCAAGCGAACTCGAACGCGGACCCGAGCGGCGAACCAGCCAGCGCGGATACGCCGAGGGGCAACGTGTACGTACTCACGACTCAAAAATCTGCTTGGACTGCGCTGACTCGCATCTTAACCGTCGGCGCGGAGACGATGTTCAAGAGATTCATCATCGATGCCTACTCTGAAGGGTCGAGCGTCGTCGTCCCGCAAGCGGCTGGGTATCCCGCCTAGACGGTTCGCGCGGACGCCGCGATCGCGACGTATGAGGACGACGAGTCGATGATGCGCGCGAAAAACTAATAAATGATAACATTTAATGTGCAACAGTTTCGTATAGTCTTATTAAAAAATCCGTTCCAATGATGGAGCGCCGGGACGACGTGAGACGCAGTTAAACCTCGAGCGCGCCGACCAACTCCGCATCGTTGTTGATGGGGTTCTTCGGCTCGAGCTTGACGAGTTCGATCGGAGTCTTGCCCGTTCCATTCGTCGCCGTCTTATCGCAACCCTTTTCCAAGAGCGCCTTGACCGCGAACGGCTTGCCGTACCCGCACGCGTAGTGCAGAGGCGTGTTCTTCTTCTCATCCGTCGCCGTCAAATCCGCGCCGGCTTCGAGCAAGAGATTGAAGATTTCTTCCCCGGCGTCTCCTTTGCCGAACGCGATGGCGTAGTGAATGGGCGTTCGCGAGGACGAATCGCGCGCGTTGATATCCTTGCCGACGGCGATGAAGTCTTCCACCGCCTCGACGTCGCCGTATCGCGCGGCGTCGTGCAACGTCTCAACCTCGGGCGCTTGCACCGCCGCCGGCGCCGCGGCCGCTTCCGGCGGTGCGATCCCTCCCGCCGCGGCGCGAATCGCATCCTCCCCACCCAACGCGTCGTTCAATCGCTGCAAGAAATCCTTATCGTTCGCCCACTTCATCATCGCCCCCGGTCCGTTTTTCCTCAAATCGTCAAAGAAATCCGCGAACGCGGGATCATCCTTCAAACTCGCGATCCTCTTTTGCATGTCGGGATTCGCCACCATGTTATTCATCGCCTGCATCTGCTGCTGCACCATCGGATTCGACATCATGCCTTGCATCTGCGCCATCTGCGCCTTCACCTTTTTCGCCGTCTCGGGATCCTTCATCGCCTCCGCGTACGCCTTTTGCATCTCCGCCATCTTCTTCGGGTCCATGTTCGGCGGCATCCCCGGCATCCCTCCTCCCGGCGGCAGCATCATTCGCACCGCCGCGCGTCCCCGTCGCGTCGTCGTCGCGCGTCCCGTCGCCGCGCCCCAGCCAGGGTTGCGCGTCGACGTCGTCCCGCCCATCGCGCGCCGTCCGCCGAGCGCCGTCGCGCGCGTCGCGCGCGTCGCGCCGGTCGTCGCCATCGCCATCGCCATCGTTCGCGCGCGCGCGATTCGCTCGCTCGCGCGTCGCGCCGCGCCGCGGTCTCGCGCGCCGTCCCGTCGCGCGCGCGGCGCGACGGCGATCGACGCCCGATGGGATGCCCGATCGGATGCGCGATCGCTCGAAACTCGGGCCGAGGTTCGATTCGCCGAGACGAACCTCGCCCGAGGGTCGACGCGACGATCGACGTCGCGCGCGTCGATCGCGTCGACGCGCGTCGCGCGCGATCGACGCGCGCGGTCACTCACACGCGCGGTCGCGCCCGTCGCGCTCGACGCCGACACGACGCCGCGGAGCTCGCGCGCGCGCGACGCGCTGCGCACGCTCGGACGCGCGACGCGCGTCGACGCGCGCGCGCGCGCGATGGATGCGCGCGCGATGACGACGACGACGACGACGGCGACGACGGCGACGGCGCGATGGACGGCGACGCGGGCGCGGCGAAGCGCGAACGCGAAGTGCGGCGCGCGACGAGGATTCGCGGCGACGACGACGACGACGACGACGACGACGACGACGCGGGCGATCGCGAACGAAGCGAACGAGACGAGGGTGGATTATAAATCCATGCGCGCGCCGACGACGACGCACGGGTTTAGGCTCGTCAGGGAGGATTACATCGCGGAGTACGACGCGAAGGCGTTCTTGTTTAAGCACGAAAAAACCGGCGCGGAGGTGATGTCGTTGAGCAATGAGGATGAGAATAAAACGTTCGGGGTGACGTTTCGAACGCCGCCGAGTAACTCGACGGGGATACCGCACATTTTGGAACACTCGGTGCTGTGCGGGTCGAGAAAGTATCCGATCAAGGAACCGTTCGTGGAGTTGATCAAGGGGTCGTTGAACACGTTTTTGAACGCGATGACGTGGCCCGATAAGACGGCGTATCCGGTGGCGTCGTGTAACTTGCAAGATTTCAGAAACTTGACGGACGTGTACCTGGACGCGGTGTTTCATCCGCGGTGCATCTCGAACGAAAAGACGTTTGAGCAAGAGGGGTGGCACTACGAGCTCGACGACGCGAGCGGGCCGATGACGTTCAAGGGGGTGGTTTTCAACGAGATGAAGGGGGTGTATTCATCGCCGGATTCCGTGCTCGCGCGCGAGTGCCAGCAAGCGCTTTTTCCGGACAACACGTACGGCGTGGACTCGGGCGGCGACCCCACGGTGATTCCCGAGTTGACGTTTGCCGAGTTTAAGGAATTCCACGCCAAGTTTTATCACCCGAGCAACTCGCGCATGTGGTTTTACGGCGACGACGACGTGGAGGAGCGCTTGAAAATTTTGGCGTCTTTCCTTGACGAGTTCGATCGTCGCGAAGTGGACAGCACGATCGCTACTCAAAAGTTTTTCACCGAGCCTCGACGCGTCGTCAAGACGTACTCCACGGGCGAGGGCGAGGACGCTCAAAAGTCCTTCGTCCAAGTCAACTGGTTGCTCAGCGAAGAGCCGTTCGATCCCGAAACTGGCCTCGCCGTTGGTTTCTTGGACCATTTATTGATGGGTTCGCAATCTGCACCGCTTCGCTTGGCGCTCGAAGAGTCTGGTCTCGGCGAAGCCATCGTCGGCTACGGATTGGAGGACGAGCTCCGCCAGCCGACGTACGCGCTCGGCTTGCGAGGCGTGGCGCAAGAAGACATCCCAAAGGTTGAAAAGCTGATTCACGACACCATCGCCGCGATCGCGGAGGAAGGTTTCTCGAACGAAGCGATCGAAGCGGCGATTAACTCGATCGAATTCAGCTTGCGCGAAAACAACACTGGTCGGTTCCCGCGAGGTTTGTCGCTCATGTTCCGCTCGATGAGCACGTGGCTGTACGAGGGCGATCCTTTCGAGCCGCTGCGATTCGAAGAACCGCTCGCGAAGCTTAAGGCTAGAATCGCCGCCGGCGATATCTTCCGTCCTCTGATGCGTCGATTGCTCATCGAAAACACGCACCAAGTCACCGTCGAACTCAACCCGGATTCCACGCTCGCCGAAAAAGAGGCGGCGGAGGAACAGAGTAAGCTGGACGCTAAGCGCGCGAGCATGACCCCGGAAGAGCTCGAAAAGATGGTGCAAGCGACGAAAGAGCTCAAGGAGCTCCAAGAGACGCCCGATTCTCCCGAAGCGCTCGCTTGCGTGCCCACGCTCGCCATCAGCGACATCCCGAAGGAGGCCAAGGGCATCCCCACGGATATCTCCGCCGTCGGCGCCACCAAGGTGTTAACGCACGACTTGTTCACGAACGATATCTTGTATGCCGAGCACTTGCTCGACCTGAAGACGGTGCCGGCACACTTGTTGCCGCTCATCCCGCTGTGGACTCGCGCTCTCGGTCGCATGGGCACCAAGACGAAATCTTTCATCGAATTCGATCAGCTCATCAGCGCGCAAACGGGCGGCATTTCCGTGTCTCCGTTTACGTCTGGCATGCGCGACTCGGATGAGATGGCAGCCTTCATGGTCGTTCGCGGTAAAGCCACGAGCGACAAAGTTGGCGTGATGCACGAACTCATGTCCGAACTCATGCTCGAGGCGAAGTTTGACGACAAGAACATCTTCAAGCAACTCGTGCTTGAGACGCGCGCGGGGATGGAATCTCGCGTGCAAGGCTCGGGCCACAGCGTCGCCGCCGGTCGCCTTGATGCCCAAGACTCGGTCGCGGGCTGGGTGAGCGAACAGATGGGGGGGTTGGCGCAGCTCGATTACCTTCGTGAGCTCGTGAAGCGCGTCGACAACGACTGGGACGGCGTGTTGGCGGATCTTTACACGATTTCGGCGTGCCTGAACAACCGCGCTGGAAGCGTCACCAACTTGACGGCGGATGCAAAGACGCTGGATCTCTCCATGCCTTCGGTCGAGGCGTTCTTGAACTCTTTACCCGCCACGGGCGCTGGCAAGTCTGAACAATGGACCGGGATCAACGCCAAGCAAAACGAAATCCTCACCGTCCCGACGCAAGTCAACTACGTCGGCAAGGCGGCCAACTTGTACAAGGCGGGGTACGAACTTCACGGAAGCTCTTACGTCATCAACAAATTGCTCGGCACGACGTGGTTGTGGGATCGCGTGCGCGTTTCCGGCGGTGCTTACGGCGGCTTCAGCGATTTCGACTCGCACAGCGGTATGTTCACCTACCTCTCCTACCGCGATCCGAACTTGTTGAAGACGCTCGACAACTACGACGCCACCGTTGACTTTTTGCGCAACCTCGAAATCGGCAAGGAGGAGCTCACGAAGAGCATCATCGGTACCATCGGCGACGTCGACTCGTACCAACTTCCCGACTCAAAGGGTTACACCGCGTTGATGCGACACTTGCTCAAGGTGACGGACGAAGAGCGTCAAGAGCGTCGTGATCAAATTTTGGGCACGACGCAAAAGGACTTCAAGGACTTCGCCGACGCGCTCGAAACCGTGCGTGGCGCCGACGCGACGAGCGTCAGCGTCGCCTCGGTCGAGGCGGCGAAGACCGCCGTCGCCGAACGACCGGATCTCAACTTTGTCGTCAAGAGCGTTATGTGAGAGCGTTTAGATAATCTACAACTCAACCTATAGTAGCCGCAATCTAAAGAGAAAAAATGAATTTAATCCGACGAGCCGTCATCCACAATGCGACGCGTCGGCGTCGGCGGCTCCGCGATCAACATCCGCCCACCGCGATCTGCCCCTCGATGTCCAGCGTCGGGTTCTGACACAGCTTTCGCGCGTCGCTCGATGACAACAGCGCGCCCTCGAACTCCGCGCCCTCCACGTTCGCCCATCGTCCATCCTCGCCCTTGCCGAAGCTCGCGTTCGACAGCAGCGCGTTCGCGAAATTCGCCCCTCTCAAATCCGACCCATCGAATCGCGCCTCGTACGCGTTCGCGCTCGCAAAGTTCACCCCGCGCAGATTCGAATTTCGCGCCGACGTCCGGCTCATCTCCGTCTCAGAGGCGTCGGCGTTTTCAAAATTCGTCCCGTCCATGACGACGCCGGAAAGAATTTTCCCTCGCAGCTGCTTCCCCGAGTAATCGCACCCCGTAAGCGTGAGCACCGCCTCCGGCAGCGCGCCCGTGGACACCTCGAGAGAAAACTTCGCGCGCACGTCCGAGAACGCGTCGAGCGCGCGCAGCGTGCATCCCTCGGGCGTGGAGATCGTCGGCGGTGGTTTCTGACCCACCGAGGCGACCGCGTCGGCGTCGAGCGGCGACGTCGCGAGCGCGAGCGAGAGCGCGACCGCGGCGACGCGCGAATGCGCGGGCGTCGTCGTCGCGCGCGTCGTCGCGCGCGCGCTCGGCGCGAACGGCGCCGCGCGGGCGAAGGCGACGCGCGTCATGATGCGGCGTCGAGTCTGTCTAGTCGGCGTCTTCGCTACAAACGCGTCGTTCGTCGCCGGTCGTCGCTCATCGCGCCGCTCGAGCCCGCTTCGCCGCGGATTTCTCCGTCGAAGATTCCCTCTTCTTCTCCTTCTTCTCCTTCTTCTCCTTCTTCGCCTTCTTTTCTTTCGCCGCGCTCGGCGACGCGTCGTTCTCGTCGTCGTCGCCGCGCGCCTCGAAACCGTCGTCGCTCGCCTCTAATCTTCGCGTCAGCGTCAGTTCCCGCGCGATCCCGACGCTCGACGCCGTCAACAGCGACGCGTTATTTTCATCGCCATCGCTCGCGTCCGCGACGTCGTACGCGCGCGCGATCGTTCTCCCGAAATCTCCGAGTCTGTATTCGCTCGTCGTCGCCGCGTCGTCCCGCCGTCCCCCGCGCGTCGTCGTCGTCGTCATCACCAGCCCGTCCACGTCCGCCAGCCTGACGTCTCGCGGCACGCGCACGAGCACCAAACTCGACTCGATTCTTTCGTCGTCGTCGTCTTCCGCGTCGTCGTCGCGCGTCGTCACGACGCGATGTCGCCCCGGGACGTCCGCGGCGGCGGCGCGAATTCCTTCGTACGTCGCGTCGTACATCGCGCGCGCGCGCGCGTCCACGAGCGCGCCGATCGTCGTCGTCGTCCCTCGCGTCGTCGTCGTCATCGCGCGTCGTCGCGTCGTCGCGTCGTCGTCCGCGTCGTCGTGTGACGATTCGACGCCGCATTCGTCACACGGCGACGCGATGCGCGCGCGCGCGCGATCGAGGCGCGCGAGGCGCGCGCGCGCGCTCGCGATGCGCGTCGCCGTCGTCGCGGCGTGCGCGGTCGAGCGCGCGCGCGCGACGCGCGAGGACGCGGTCGGGACGAAAGATTTCGCGCTCGAGCGCGTCGGCGACGCGCGCGCGTGCGTCGCGCGGCTGTGCGCGTCGAGCGACGCGATCGCGAGCGTCGACGCGGCGACGGGCGCGATCGAGTGGCGCGTCGCGAGCGAGGACGCGATCGAGACGTTCGCGGCGGACGCGGCGCGCGGCGTGGCGACGACGACGTCGGGACGGGCGGACGCGCGAGGGAAGACGATCCGTGGATACGATCTGCGCGACGCCCCGGGAGCGCTGCTGTGGGAAGATGTCAGCTACGGGGACGCGCACGAGAGCGAGCGGGCGATGCGGGAGGCGGAGACGCACGCGAGGGACGCGCCGGACGCGGCGGCGGGCGACGGGACGACGACGACGCTGGCGAGGGGGGAAGTGGTGATGCGAGAGACGCGCTCGGGGGAGGTTTTGTGGCGAGCGAAGGTGCGAGAGGCGGTGGTGGACGTGGCGTGGGCGCGGGTGTTCGTGGAGACGACGCGAGAGACGGCGTACGCGGTGGGGCGCGCGAGAGACGGCGGCGCGCCGTGCGCGGCGGCGATTCGCGTCGCGGACGGCTCGATCATCGGCGCCAAGTGCGCGGGTTCGAAGCACGCCGGCGTCGAGGGCGCGTTCACGATCGTCAGCGGTGAGAAAAAGTCGAGCGCGCTGGCGAGGATGGCGAATGGAAAATTGGTCGTCGTCGACGTCGACGCGTTGGCTCGCGGAAGCGCTCTCTTCGGCGCGGCGACGATCTCGAGCTTTCCAGCGCACGTTTACGGCGACGTCGACGCGTTGGAACCGCTGCGGGGACACGACGTGCGCGCGCAAGAGGCGGCGCAGACGCACGGTTTCGCCGTCGCGCGCGCGGGCGACGCGTGCGCGTTGATTCGCGTCGAGGCGGACACCGGCGCGATGCGCGTCGTCGCGAGATACGACGACGCGTGTCCCGCGTTCACGTCCGTGCACGTGCGCTCGGGGAAAGGGAAATTTGGTCTCGACGCCATCACCATCGGCGTCGTGCGCTCGAACGTCGTCGGTGAGGGTGTGAGAGAGTACGAGCGGTTCGCCATCTCAGTCGCGGACGGCGCGACGCGACGAGTCGGAACTTCTCGCCGCGGCGACGCGCGCGCGCGTGCGGGGCCGCCTGCGCGAGCCTTCTTCACATCGGATGACGCGGATGCGATGATCGTGGTCGACGAGGACGCGACGATGACGTACCACGAAGGGAACGTCGTGCGCTGGACGCGAGAAGAGGCTACCTCGCAAGCCGTTCAAGTCATCTTCGGCGACCTTCCCGAGAAGACGGACGCCGCGGGCGGCGTCCAGTTCACGAAACTCTCCTTGCGCGATCGCTCCGAGCTGCAATTGCTCGCGCTTAAGGCGCGATTCCAGCTCGCCGGGCCGAGAGAGATGGCGCGACTGATCCATCTCCGCAGCGCGGACGCGACCAAGTTACTCGCCAAGAGAGACGCCAACGGATTTCGTAAATCCATCTTGACGCTCTCCGAGCGAGGTGCGATCGTGGCGTTGCACAACGGTGACGGAAGAACGCTTTGGCGTCAATATCTGGGTGGAAAATCCGTTGGGACGTTCAAGAGTCTGATGAAGTGGAAACCAATCGGCGGCGACGACGAAGTCGACTACGCACTCGCGATGGCGAAATCGTCGACGACGACGACCTTCTTCGTCGTCAACCAATTCACCGGAGAACTATTCGGCAAGCCTACGATCGTGGACGTCGCTGCGGCGCACGTGTTGCCCTTCACTCTACCCACAGGCGAAGACGCGCTGATCGTCGTCGACGCCGAAGGCCGCGCGGCGACGTACCCGAAGCGGGCCGAGCCGAGCGCGTTGGACGCGCTCAATAGTCTGTCGTACTACAAAGTCGATCAAACGACGAACGAGGTGCGAGGGTACAAACTTCGCAAAGCCTCGGATGGAATGACGACGATGGATTCTCTGCACACGTGGACGGTGTCGTTCCCACCAGCAGCCGGTTCCATCGTTGGATTCGCAAACAAGCCCACGTCTGAAGAACGCGTCAACTCGTGGACGCGCGTGCCGGGCGATCGCTCGACACTCTTCAAGTATCTCAATCCAAACACCATCTTCGTCGCCACGAGCGACGGAACCGCGGTGCACGTGAGCTTGATCGACGGCGTCACGGGAAGGATATTGTATCGCGTTCGCCACGGCGACGCGCGCGGACCGGTAAAAGCCGTGGTATGCGAAAATTGGGTGGCGTATCACTACTTCAACACGCGAGCGAAGCGGTACGCGATGAGCGTGCTCGAAATGTTCGATGACGGCGAAGAACGGCGAAACTTAGCGGTGGGCGATTTACTGTACGATTCAATTTTGGGAAAAACGCGAAACGAGACGTCCAGCTCGTTGAATCCGCCACCCTTGCGCATCATCGGTCAGAGCTATTACGTTCGCCCGGAAGCCAAGATGATTTCCGTGACGCGTTCGAAACGGGGCGTCACCGAGCCGGCGGTTCTGCTCGCCACGGCGAACGATCAAGTCGCGGCAATCGATAAGCGATTCTTAGATCCAAGGCGCCCGAACAAACCATCGGCGGCGGACCGAGAGGAAGGTTTGATTCCGTACACCGAAGTCATTCCGATTTTTCCCGGAAGCTGGGTCACGCACAAGCGCGTCGTACACGGCCTTCGCGGTCTCGTCACGGCGCCCGCCGAGCTCGAATCGTCTATTCACTTCGTCGCTCATGGTTTGGACTTGTTTTACGCCCGCATCACCCCGAGTCAATCCTTTGACGCCTTGGACGATGATTTCAATTATGTATTGCTCGTCTTCACCTTGGTCGCGCTCGCCGTCGGCGCTTTCGTGACAAAGCGCGCGGCGGATGCGGCTGACGCGAATCACGCGTGGCGATGATCGCGCTTTACCTCGATGCGCGTGGTCTCGATTAGCTATAGTTACAGCAAGCTGGTTGTGAAATCTAAAATCTATCGTTATTTCGCTACGCGCCGAATTTCTCACACACACCCTTGGCGAACCAAAAGTCGACGCCGTCGTGCTCGTCGCGCGCTCGTTCGCGAGATTTTCGGCAGTACACGCGAGGGTCGTTGTAATCGCGCGACTTCACTCCCGCGTATCCATCCAACGTGGTTCCGGCATCGATGAGCCCCCAGCCTTTGGAGTTGATGCGATCTTGCGCGCTCAAAATCGCGGTCTTCGCCGCCATACCGGCCGCCATGATGACCACCGGCGGCTCGTCGAACGCGTCGCCGATTTCGAAAATTCGCTGTACGACGGAATCCGCGGCGCCGTCGCCGCCCATCCCCTTCCCACTCGCGTCTACGAACGCGCTGTGCCCTATGAACGGCAACCCCTCGACGTGAGGCGGCCCCACTAAAATCACCTTGCGCTTTGCCTCGCGAACGACGTTGATGTACCCGTCGACGCCGTTCTCCTTCCACATCGACCTATCGTCGTCCCCCGGATCACCCATCGGCAAGAAAAAAAACGCGTGCCCGATCGTATCGTTCACGTCCACGCCGTCCATCGCCGCGTTCCAATTATTCCGCAGCGCCCCGTTGCACAGCCAGTGCACGCCGACGTTGAGCACGCAGTTCGGCGTCGCGCTCACGCTCATCAGCGCCCGCACCGCCAGTCGCATCGGCGACCCATCCCTCGCGCTCGAAATCATCTCCGCGTCTCCCCAGCGCGCCCATCCGAATCCGACGCGCGCGCGCGTCCTCCGTTCGACCTCTCTCACGAGCGCGAAGTCGCGCGTCGCGAACCGTCCTCGCACGTCGCGCTCGTTCGTGCACGCGCCCTCGTCTTTCGCCCCCGCGAGCAGCGTCGCCTTCAGCGTCGACCGCGTCGCGTCGTCTCGCGCCGCCGTCGCCGCTTCCGCGCCCTCGCGCGCGTCGTCGTCGACGGACGTCGTCGCGCTCGACGTCGACGCCGTCGACGACGCCTCGCCGCCGGACCGCCACCGCGCGCCGACGGTGACGCACGCGACGAGCGCGAGGGCGCACGCGAGCGCGCGCTTCGCCGCGCGCGCGCCGCGCGCGCGTCGTCGCGTCGCCATGCGTCGCCGCGCGCGCGCGCGATGGATGGATGCGTCGCGCCTTCGATCATAAATTACACGCACTCACTGTATACACATACCCGAACGTCCGAAGATTTGGATATATAAATACACGCATTCGAGCGCTCGATCGCCCATGACGCGATCGTGCCCGCGCCCGCGCGTCTCGCGGCGACGGCGCGCGCCGCGCACCGCGACGCGTCGCCGCGATCGACGCGCGAATCGCGACGGGCGCGACGCGCGCGAGGCGTGGATCACCGCCGACCGTCACGTCGCGAGCGCGCGAATCGCGCGCCGCGGCGACGTCGCGAGAGGATTCGATCGCCGCGCGATCGAGATCGCATCTTCTTTAATTTCCGCGCCGACGAACGCGACATGAGCGACGACGCGAGCGATGCGGCGGTGAAAACGACGGAGGAGGCGGCGGGCGTCGTCGAGGCGGCGGGCGCGGCGAGCGAGGCGACGGCGGCGATGGAAGAGACGACGACGACGGAGGCGGCGGCGGCGGCGGCGGACGACGACGCGGACGAACCGCGAGTCGACGCGAACGACGGTTCGGGGAAGGCGGAGAGGGATGAGGACGAAGACAGCGATAGCGAAGACGCGGGGATTCGACGACGACGGAGAAAGCGGGCGATGGAGTTGGATGAGGAAGATTACGAATTGCTCGAGGATAACCAAGTCACCGGGTTCAAGCGCAAGGAGAAGAAGAAACGGATTCAGACGGCGGCCGAGCGCGAGGGCGCGAGCGCGGGAGCGAAAGCGCCCGGGACGATCGCCGATCTCGAGCGTGGGTTGTTCGGGGACGACGACGAGGAGGCGGACGCCGGGGGGGAAGCGGCGGCGGACGAGGGCGCGGCGGCTGGGGCGGCGGACGAGGCGGCGAAACCGCCGCCGGCGCAGCAAGGTTTAGGGTACAGCGATGACAGTGAAGACGAGATGGACGACTTCATCGTTCGCGACGAGACGGATGGCCCGCGAGAGACGAAGGAGGAACGTCAGCGAAGATACGCGTCCGCCATTCCCGGTTTGCGGCGCGATCAGCTCCAAGACGCGGCGGACATCTTTGGCGACACCGATGAGTTGCATCGTATGTTCGCCGCTCGTAATCGCACTGGTGGCGCCAAAGAAGACGTCGTGGAAGAATTGAGTGAGGACGAAGAGAGTGATGGCGACGAATTGGACACGTTTATCGAAAAGGACGGAGCCACCGAGGAAGACTACGAACAGGCCAAGGCCGCGAGTGATGCGCGAAAAGCGGCCAAGGCGGCGAGAAAGAGTGCAGGGCGAAAGTCATCGGGCGGCGAAACCAAGGATTGGGCATCTCAAACCTTCGAACCGTCCGTCATCAAGGAACAGATGTTGACTGCGAAGGATGACGCGATTCGTGCGCAAGATTTACCAGAGCGTCAGCAACTCAAGCCACGTCCCGCGCACGCGCCGACGGATTGGGGCATGGAAGCGATGTGGATTTTCGATCGCATCATGGGTAGAGACTCGATCCAAAACAAGCCGACCGTGGAAGGTTATTCCCTTCTGTACGGGGTGGCAGATTACGAAAACGAAAACGACCGCAACAATCGACAAGAGCAAATTGCAGGCCTGCAGGAAAGTTTGCCGCAAGAAGAAGAAGAGGAAATCACGCGATGCATCGCGTTATTACTCACTCTCACTTTTGACCACCACTTGGAGATTCCGTACATCGTCTCGCAACGTCGCGATGATTTGCTGCCTCTGTTGCGAGGGCGCGCCGAGGAAGCGCGTCCGGCGCTGACTGAGGATGGCGACAACTACCAACGACTTCTGAGACGTTTCGATGTCATCGATGCCATAATGGAATGGGACGAACGATACGTGAAACTGGAACTTCGCAAGGCGAGAATCGCGTCGGCGCTTGAACAAGCCGCGAACGAGAAGGGTGAAAGCGAGCAAGGCCACGTCGCACGCCAGTGCATGGAATTGGTGCGAGTCGCGTACTTGGATAAGCACGTCGACGATGCCGAAGCCAAGGCAAACTTGTTCTTTGCTTCACTCGATGCAAACTCAAAGCTTCGTCGACCGGGTCGCAAGACGCAATACGACGCGCACGTCAAGCGAGGCATTCGCGACCTCGTCAACATGTCTGGCCCCACCGCGGAAGCTTTCGGCGAAGCCATCAAGAGTGGAATCCCCAGCGAACTCATGGCAAACTTGACGCCAGAAGATGTTGCCAAGGTGTACTTTGACCAAGGGTACGCGAACAGCGATGAAGTGATGCAGGCATTTGTGAACGTGGCGGCGACGGAGATTGGCGCAGAGCCCGAAGTGCGCAAATGGTTCCGGGATGAATTTTTGGGCCATGCCACCATCACGACGCAGCCTACGCCGGAAGGCACGGATATCATCGATCCATGGCATCCAATTGCTCCGGTGAAGCGCTTATTGAAGATGCCCGTGTACATTCTCCAAGGTGAACAATTCGCGCAGATTCTCGAAGGCAAGCGTCGAGGGCTACTCAAGGTCGACATTGGTTTCGGCGACGAGCGCTTGACCAGCGTGATTGAGCGCATGGAAAAAGCGTACTTGAGTGAAAGCATGAGTGATCTCGCGTCGACTTGGAACGAAGTACGTCGCAGAGTGATTCGGGCCGCGCTCGAAGAGCACCTACTTCCGACGTTTTCGCGCGAGACGGCGAGTCAGCTTGCGCTAGATGCAAGAGACGCATTGAATCGCGCGTGCGCTGACGGCGCATGGAACTACATTTGTCACGCCCCTTGGCGTCCGGCGAACACGGAAGACCAAGATATCGAAGTGCGCGTCGTCGCCGCCGTCTCTGGTTCGCCCGCCACATTCGTCGCGCTCGATTCAGCCGGCGAGCTTGTCGACTTCATTCAATGTCATACCCTCGGGCGCAACATCGGCGGGCCCGGAAACGTCGGTGGCGCGCAAATGATGAATCAACAGGATGAGATTCAAGCGCTCATGGATTTTATCGTTCAACACCGTCCTCACGTGTGTTGCGTCGGCGCGAGCGGTATGGATTCAAAGCGCGTGAAAGAGTCGCTCAACCTTGTCGTCGGTCGCATCATCGAAGAGCAACCGCGCGCGATTCCAGAAGAAGTTTCCGAAATTGCAGTTCACTTTGTGGACGATTCTGTCGCGAAATTGTGCGAAAACGCGAAAGAGACCAAGGCAGAGATGCCCGAGCAGCAGCCGTCTGTGTTGCGCGCCGTGGCGTTGGGTAGAGGTCTGCTGAACCCCGCCGCCGTGGTGGCTTCTCTCGTGAGCGGTGGCGAAGTCGCTTCGTTGAGAATGTGTCCGCTACAAGATTCGATGCTGAGCAAAGACGATCGCGTCGCCATCGTCGAACGCCAGCTCATAAACCTTGTGAACCAAGTCGGCGTCGACGTCAACATGGCTAGCGCGCATCCATGGTGCAGCGTGTTGCTTCGTTACGTCGGTGGTCTCGGCCCTCGCAAGGCAACCTTAGTGATAAACGCTGTGCGCACGACCGAAGGTGGCGTCGTTGACTCGCGAGAAGATTTGAAATCGGCTTTGGGCGAGGTTGTCTTTAGGAATGCGGCGAGCTTCTTGCGAATCACCGAGGCGGACATGCTTGATTCCACGCGTTGCCACCCCGAGCGTTACGAGCAAGCGATGGCGATCGTAGTGAATGCTTTAGAACTCGAGGCCAACCTTGCGGCGATGGATAAGTACGAACGCGAGCGTATCTTACAAAAAGTGTTCGATCCGAAAACGTGGGAGCAAAAGGTGGCGCCGCTCATCCTCGAAGAGTATGCCGAGTATTTGGAGTCGGAAGGCGCGGGTAAATCTTTGGAGGCACTTCGCGAGATTCGCATAGAGTTCCGTCATCCATTTGAGGAGCTTCGTCCGCCGTGGATGCCACTCACCGCTGAAGACGAATTCGCTTTACTTACCGGAGAAACCATGCACACGCTGAGCGCGGGTAAACTCATCCAGTGTACGGTGAAGAAGATTGAAGGTCCTCGTGATGGCCGAGGCGCACGCGCCGTCTGTACACTCGACAGTGGCCTCACTGGTTACGTCGAAAAGTACGACGTGAGCGACGATCAAAGCTTCAGCCGCATCGAAGAAAAAGTCGCCCTCGGTCAAGTCATCACGGCGCGCGTCAAGCCGGACGGCGTCGACGTGCACAACTTTTCCGTCCAACTCGCGTGCAGTTCTTCGGCGCTGCATCCCGATGAGACGCTCCAGTGGGAGCAACACTTGCATTACACGGAAGCAAACGGTTACTACAGCATGGTGAAGCAGCCGGGCGAGGTGCGATTGAAGAAGCAAAAGTCGAAGAAGGATATGCAAAAGAGAACCTTCGTGCCGCGTAACATCGATCACCCCAACTTCCAAAACGTCAGTTGGGCAGAAGCCGTGGAACGACTCGATACCGCGGACATCGGAGAAGTCATCATTCGTCCGAGTGGAAGAGGCACGAAAAACATCGATTGCTCTATCAAAGTGTACGACGGCGTTGTCTCTAACATCAACATCAAAGAGACAAAGAAGGACTCTGGCGTTGGCAACCTCGGTCTCGGTACTCCGCTCATCATCGACGACGAAGAGTACGAAGACTTGGATGAAGTCATGGCGAGACATATCGAACCGATCGTGTCCAACGTCAAGCATATGCTCAAGCACCGCAAGTTTATGCGCGGATCGGCGGAGGACATCGACAACGCCCTGAAACAGCAACTTGCCCGTAACCCGGGTATCCGCCCGTACGCCCTCGGCGTAGTCGAGCAGCGAGTGAACAAAGGCATGGTGTTGTTCTGCATCTCATTCATCATGAGTTCCAGTGGTCGTGTGCACCATGAGTACATTAAGGTCATCCCCGCGGGCTTCTACTACCGCAAGATGGAGTTCCCGTCCGTCGATCGTATGTTGGCCTACTTCAAAGTCAACTGCTCCAAGCCGCCCCCGGGCGCGCGCGATATGGACAACGGCGGATGGAACTAATCAGCACACACACACAAACACACACAAACACACAAAACAAAAAACCTACATTAGTAAATACGTTGCAATCACGACGCGTACAAATCTTAGCATCTTAGCGATTCGGCCTCCGAGACGGCCCTCGACCGCACACTCCCGCGCGACCGGTTTCGTGCCGACGCGCGACGTCTCGCCGCGCATGACTGACGACCTCGAATGCGTCGATTTCGCGCCCCCGCGCTCGCCCGCGACGCTCGAGCACGACGGTGGACGATTCTTTGACGACGATTCGCAAGACTTTGCAAACTTTGTCGGCGACGGCGACGACGAGGACGAGGACGACGTGTTCGATACCGTATTCTCCGCGCAAACCCGCATGCGCGCGCGCGCACTGGAGCGCATTGAGTTACTTGCGTGTAAGTTCGCGCAGGACGCCCTGCGCGCGGGCGATGGTGCGAGTGGGGGAATGCCCGTCGTGCGCGGCGATCGCCTCTCGAGATCGAATCGGCGCTACGAGAACGGGGAGGCGATCGATGAGGATGACCCGAGCGATAGCGACGAGAACGACGACATCGGAGGCAAAAGAAACGATGAATCACGAACATCTTGCGTTGTCGCCAGGTTTACGGGCGATGGAAACGCGTACGAGCGGTTTTGGGATGTTTTGAGCGTGCTCGCCAACGCGTTGCGACGGACCGATTGCGAGAGCGGCATGTCGCTGCGCGAGCTTTATTACGTGATGAATAGTCGCGGTCGACGCGGTGGTTCGACGCAAACGCGCGTGACGGAACATCAAATCGCGGCGACGATTCGGAAAATATCACAAGCTCTGGGTGCGCCCAGAATTGCCCTCGGAATCGTTGCGGCTTCGAAGGGGCAGGTGGCTGGTCGATGTCACATCGAAACCGCCTCGGGCGCTCGATTCGATTGCACCGCGTGCGGGAACGATGGGTGGGCGATTACGGGTGATTTATTTGAGCTCGACGCGACGAAGATTCACAGCGACGCAGCGTACGTGATCGTCGTAGAGAAGGACGCCGTGTTTAATCGTTTGTGCGCCGAACGCGTCTTTGAAAAGTTGCCGTGCGTGCTCGTCACAGCGAAAGGATTTCCAGATTTGGCGACTAGGAAATTTCTCCACTTGTTGCGACGCGCGCTCGAGGACAACGACCGCGGGAACGAGGCGCAGTTTTTCGGGCTCGTCGATTGGAATCCGTCGGGTTGCTGGATTCTGTCTACGTACACAGTCGGAAACTCGTCGAGCGCAATGGACGTGTCAGAATACGTCACGCCGCTGAAATGGATCGGTTTACGTTCGCAAGATTTGTATTTGATCCCCGAGTGCGCGTTTCAGGCGTTGTCGAGCCGAGACGAGGCGATGATTAACAACGCGCTGAACGAAACCGCGGCGACGCATCCGCTGAGACCTTTCGCGAGCGAGTTAGAAGTGATGCAGGCGCGAGGTCAGAAGGCTGAGATCGAAGCGTTATACGCGAATGATGACATCTCTTTCTTGCTCACCGACTTCGTGTCGTCCAAGATTGCGGCGTTCGAGGAGGAGTGACGGCGCGTCTTCATCGTAAATCTTTCCAATCATATAGTATTACCATTCGTTCGTTTTCATTCGCGCTTAAAAATCATATCAACTGTTTTACTGTACGCATCACATCGCATCGCATTTATTCATCCGTCGCGCGCTCGTCGGCGTCCAAGTTATCGAGCGAAAAGGCTTGCTCGGCCTCGTACGTTTGGTACGCTTTTCGCGCCATTTCTTCGAGTTCTCCGCCGCACAATTCTGAAATCTCGCGCCAGAGCGGCTTAGGAAGCTGAATCACTTGTTTCAGCGACAACTCCTTGGCTGCGGCGACTGGAAACCACACCCCACGCTCGCACTCGCTCTCTAGCTGCCCGGGCGCCCAGCCGCAATATCGGGCGAAAAATTTAAATTCGTCGGCGTGACACGTCGAGCCGTCTTGCTGCACCAATTCACACGCGCTGTCGTAGCCGCCGAGATACACCCCGGGTAAGACCTCGACGCTCCCCTTCACGTCCTCTCTGCCGTGCAAAAAACTCACGGTGCCATCGCCGACGTCACCGCCAAAATACAACGCGTTCTTCGCGAACGGCCCGTTTGCTTCCCCGCTCACGTACCCCATGTCGTACTGCGTCGGCCGGTTCAAAATAACCCCCATCGACCCATTCTCGTGATGTTCGAGCACCAAGATGACCGCTTGATGAAAATACTGCTGCGACATCCTAAACTCGTGATCGGCCGCGACGAGCAAGCACCCCTTCTCCGGCGCGCCGATGACGTGCGCCCACGGCGCCGACGCCGCCAGCCTCGGATTTTGCGTCTCCAGCACCTTCAAATTTTCCTCCGACACCGCCGCCGCGCGCGCCCGCTCTTCCTCCGGCGTCACCGCGCGCTCGCGCGCCAACAACTGCGCCCGAAATTCCCGCCAATCGCTCTCCAGCGCCGGCGCCACGTCCTGCGTTCGTCGCTCCGCGCGCGTCCTCGTCAGTCCCCCATCGTCCCTCGCCCCTCCCGCGCGCGTCGCGTCGTCCCGCGCGCGTCGCGTCGTCGCGTCATCACGCACGTCGCTCTCCGGCGCGCCCTCGCCCTTCGCCGCGCGCGTCGTCCGCCGTCGTCGTCGCGCGCGTCCGCGTCGCGACGCGACCGTCGTCGTCGTCGTCATCGCGCGTCCCGTCGTCGCCATCGCGCGCGGTCGGCGCGCCGATCGACGGCGTCGTCGTCGTCGTCGTCGCGCGCGCGTCCGTCGCGATCCGCGTCTTCGCCGTCGTCGCGCGTCGCGATGCGCGCGCGTCGCCGCGACGAACGGTCGACGTCGTCGCGCGCGGTGTGTAGCTATCCATATATCATCGCATAGATAGCGCAAACGTATCCTGAAATACAGCGTTACGTGCGTTGTACGTGACGGGAGTATTTAATGACGAACCGTCGATGGGACTCCAGACGTTTATAATACGACG
>Ga0255765_1002563_pt1 | contig 20362 bp, 15 predicted proteins | sample 041ome_8_FD_179965 | JGI IMG/M metagenome (GOLD analysis project Ga0255765, IMG submission 179965) | Coastal salt marsh microbial communities from the Groves Creek Marsh, Skidaway Island, Georgia - 041407BS metaG (version 2) | ecosystem: Environmental > Aquatic > Marine > Intertidal zone > Salt...
AGCGTCAAATGGAACAAGTTTCGCTGGAATAGATGGTGATTTGTGATCACAACGCGCGCTACGGCATATCACTCATCTCTATCTGCGCGTCGATCGACACGTCGTCCTCGAGCCGCTGCCACTGTCTTTCGTTGCCTCTCGACGCCCACGTAAACGCGTTCGCAAACACGTCAGACCTTTGTAGCTTCTTTGAACCGAAGCAAACGCCTATAATCGCTACGATTAACGCCCCTAGTGAAACAAACACCTCCGTCAATGCGTCTCCACCGCCGCTCGGCGTAGATGAATTCGACGGCGTCGGCTCGGGGGAATCGTGGGTGTACTTTTCTCGTAGTCGCCTGCAATTCGCCGGCGCCATACCTACGCGAGAGTTCGCGACATCAAACTCCATGAGCGTATCGCGCATGGTGATTTGCCCTAATAAAATCTGATTATTTGGAGTCGCAAAAATACCCACACAAAACGCCGCCGAGTTCGTCTCGTGCGCGAAGAGATAATTCTCCGGCCCGAGCGTCAACGAAACTCCGCCTTCGTACGCGATCGTGAGCGGCGGGAACCACTCGCTCACGGTGCTTTGACTCAACGTCATGTTCATCGCCGCCGCGGAAACGCCGTAGCACACGTCGTCGTACTGTGGATCTGGTCCCGCGACGATCTCTAGTCCCGCCTGCGTCGCCTGCGTGTCCAATCGCGTCTTGAAGCTGTCCCACACACTTCGCGGAACGAACGTAAACGTCGTCCCCGAATCCAGCGTCGTCGTGCACGAGTTTAAATGCTCGATCAAACTATCGCCCAGCTTCCACGAACTCGTTCGTACGTTGTGAAACGCGGGATTGGCGGGATCCGCGACCAACGGCGTCCGCGCCAACGCCGGCGCGTCGGCGCCGAAATCAAACCTCCCGAGCGTCAACACCCCCCCATTCGCCCCGAACCCCTCGACGCAGAACGAAAACACATTTTCAATCAATCCCGCGCTCGCCAATTGCGCGTGCGCCGTCGCCGTTCCCCGTCCGAATCCAAACACTCCGTCCGCCTTTTGCTCGTAAATCGCCTTCGTCTCCGCCTCCTCGCACCCGAACGCCAACATCGCGCTCAACGTCCCCTCCCCCAGTCGCACTCTGTCCCGCACGACGTACCCACGACTCGAGCTCCCCTCCGCGTAACGCACGACGTACGAACACCTCCCATCGCTCTGACACGTCCCCTTCATCGTCTCCTCGCAAAGCGTCGCGTCGCTCGCCTCGCCGCAGTCCAACCTCTCGAATTCCATCGACCGATCGTAATCGTAATACCCGTGCGCGTGCTCCCCGCACCGCGCGCATCCCTTACACGGCACGTACGTCCGCGCGCTTCCCGTGTCGACGATCAAATCGTACGTCTGTCCATCCGCGAGCGCGTACTCGGCGACGAGCGTCCCCGTCCCGAGCACGCCGCCGCGCAGTCGCGTCGCCGCGCTCGCCGTCGCCGCCGTCGATCGCGCGCGCGCGCTCGGACGCGCGTCGCGCTCGATCGTCGCTCGGCGCATCGCCGTCGCGACGCCGCCGCCGCCGTCGACGCATCGCGCGCGCGGTCCGAGCGCGCACACGATGATGCATCGCAGCGCGACCGCGCGCGTCCCGTCGACGCGCGCGACCTTCGTACGCGCCGCGCGCGACGCCGCGCGCGCCATGCCGACGCGCGCGTCGACGGACGACGACGCCCGCGCGTCGACGCGCGCGCGACGGCGCGGTGTGCGGCGTCAGACGCCGACGCATCGATGCGTCGCGCGCGGCGCGCGTGCGAGCGCGCGCTCGGCGCCGCGCTCAACGCGCGCGCGGCGACGACGCTGACGTCGTCTCGCGTCGACGCGCGCGCGTCGACGCGCGCGCGCGGCGCGACGCGGCGGCGCCGACCGCCGACCGAGCCCGCGCTCACGAGACTCCCGCCGACGACGCTGACGCCGCGACCGGGCGACCGCGCGCGCGTCGCGCGATCGCTGCGAGCGCAATTCGCGCGATGCGCCGTCGTGCGGGCGCGCGAGCACGGCGTGCCGAGGGCGACGCGATTGACGCGAGACGCGCCGGGGGGGACGACGCGCGCGCTCGAGCGGCTGCGAGGGCGGGCGGGGGCGGACGCGTACGTCGTCGGAGGCGCGGTGCGGGATTGGATCGCGCACGGGGTGCGGGCGAAACCGCGAGACGTGGATCTGGTGACGAGCGCGACGTACGAGGAGATCGAGGCGGCGATGGATGGACGGGCGAAGGTGGTGGGACGACGGTTTCGAGTGGCGCTGGTGCGCGCGAACGCGGGACGGTGGATCGAGGTGGCGAGCTTTGAGAGCGAGGGCGAGGGCGAGGGCGAGGGCGAGAGTGAGGAAGACGCGACGCGCGCGGACGCGGAGGGCGCGCCGGTGACGGCGAGTGGGGAGACGGATTACGACGCGATGTTGCGACGGCGGCGCGCGGAGCGAGCGAAGCGCGAGGCGACTTCGACGTCGACGACGTCGTCGCGACGAGCGTCGACGACGGAGACGATCGCGGAGGATGGATCGCGGGATGATTTCGCGAGATTGTTGGCGGTGCACGATAACGCGAGGAGGCGCGATTTCACGGTGAATGCGATGTATTACGATCCGTGGAGGAATGAAATTTTAGACTTTCACGGCGGGATGAACGACACGCACGCGGGCGTCGTTCGTACGGTGGGCGACACGAACGTGAGTTTGAGGGAAGATCCCGTGCGGATGTTGCGTGCCATTCGTCTCGCCGCGCGTCATGGATTCACGATGACGAAAGAGTTGCGAGCGGCTTTGAGGGCGTACGCGGCGACGCTCGCGTCGGCGTCTCCTCGTCGCGTGGCGTCAGAGATCGAGACTTTGATGCAGAACGGGTACTCCGAGGCGAGTTTCAAGCTACTCTGGCACTCGACGTTGATGAAGTACGCGTTTCCGGTGCAGCACGAATTTTTCAAACCGCGGTTGCCCAACAAATCGTCGTTGACGTACGACTTGGAGAGTTTGGTATCGCCGAATCGCGACTTCGACGGCGGCGCGCGCGTGCTGTTCGACGCTTTGAAGGCGTACGACGGACACGTCTCAGACGATATCAGTAAATCTAGTGTCGCACAATGGCTCGCTATCATCGTCGCGCCGGTGGCGATGCACAGAATGGCCACGCGGCGCGACTCGGAGGAAGACCCGTACGCCTTGCCTCCGCGTTGGAGCGATGTCGATGCGGCGTCGCGCGATGAGGTCAGAGCGCACTGGAACGCATTTACCGCGTCCGTGCTCGACGTTTTCGACGAGATGCTCGAGCGCACAGCCGCCGAAACGCGCGACGGAGGTCGAACGGAGCTGTCGATTTTGAACAGATCCGAGTGCGCGAGCGCGCTTTTGCTTCTCCTCGCGCACGGACCGGTGTTTGCCGACGCCCCGAGCGGGGACTTAAAATGGCGTCACGCGTCGTTCGAATCGCTCGTGGATCGTGGCGAACGCGTATTCGCCTTAGTAAAGACGAAGCGAAGGAACGAGTGGAGCGACGCCAACAAGGCGTCGCCGACAGCCGAAGCCGAAGTCGTTCGCGCCAGCCTCGAAGTCGCGACGACGACGACGACGCGATAGCCTTAGAACCTAGCGTAGCCTTGTTTTGTTTTCTAGAATGTAGCTGTCCCTATATTTCAATTCGTCGTCTTCAAATCGCGCTAAGATCGCTCGCGCTCGCGTTCAATTTTCGTTTCTTCGCATTCGTCTTCGGCGCCGTCTCCGAGGGCTCGTACGTAAACACGTGATAATGTGGCACGTCCACGGAATGGTTCTCATTTAAATCGAAATTCCATTCTGTCACGTTCGGTTTATTCTCCCGCAGCCACGCGCACGTCCAATCCACGATCGCCTCCCCGTCCATCTCCTCCCGACTCCACAGCGTCATGTGCGTCACCCCGCGCGGCGTCTCGTACGGAAACATGTTCGTCTCGATCGCCACCGGTTTCCCTTTCAGCACCGTCCGCTCGATGTGTTCCTCCACGCCGTAATATCCCAGCTCGTCGTCCAACCTATCGATGTGCGCGCGTTTCGCCTCCGTCGTCGTCTCGTCCCTCGTCCAATACTCCAGCCGCAGCGTCGCCGGCGGCGTCGCCGCGCGTCTTCGCGCCTCCCCCACGCACCCGCTCCGCGCCAGAAAATCGCGCGCGAAATCATCCCGCCTGCGATCCGCGCCCTCGCGCGCGTCCTCGTCCTCGTCCTCGCGCGCGCGTCGCGCCTCCGTCGCGCCGTCGTCGCCGCAGAAATCATCTTCATCGACGCGACTCGGCGTCGTCACGCCGCTCTTCGACCCATCGCGCGCGCGCGCGCGTCCCTCGGCGTCGCCCTTCGCCGTCGTCGCGCGCGTCGGCGTCGTCCGGCGCGCGCCGGCGTCGTCGCGCGCCATCGACGTCGGCGGCGCCGCGATGTGACGCGGCCGGTCGCGTCGATCGACGTCGAGGTTCGCGCGGCGCGGTCGAACCTCGCGCTGAGGTTCGATCGCGCGCGCGATCGAACCTCGAGCGACGGTTCGACGGTCGATTCGCGGCGTCGGCGACCGTCGCCGCCGCACCGCGCGACGCGATCGTCGAGCGCGCGCGCCGAGGGCGCCGAACGCGCGCGGCGCGAGCGGCGCGCGTCTCGAGCGGTGCGCGCGACCGCGCGGCGCGCCGGCGAGGCGAGGCGAGGCGGCGATCGACGCGATGGTGTTGCGCCGCGACGACGCGGCGACGACGACGGACGCGCGCACGGCGCTCGCGCGCGATCTCGCGCGCGATGGGTGGTACGGCGACGACGCGGACGACGTCGAGCGCGGCGAGCGGCGGCGGACGCGCGGACGGGGTGGGTTTTGGACGCGCGCGCGGTGCGCGGCGTTGGCGTTGGGTGTTACGGCGTGCGCGTGCGCGAGCGGCGCGGGCGTCGCGTCCACGGCGCGCGGACGCGCGGGCGCGAGCGCGCTCGGGGTGCAACCCGACGCGAGAGGGACGCCGCCGCCGGAGAGCGCGTTCATGCGAACGGCGAGGAAGGCGTTCGGGGCGGCGTTGATGCGAGCGAGTTATCACCAGACGCGCGCGAGCGGCGACGTGGACACCGCGGAGGAGGCGGATGCGCTCGCGGATCGAGAGGCGATGGCGGTCGTCGTGGATGAGGATTTCGAGGACGATTCCAGGGAGGGTGATTTTCTGCGCGACGCGGGGAGACGCGCGGGGCCGGTTTCGGAGCTCGAACGGAGGCGAGAGGCGCGAAGGCGAGCGCATCGAGCGGCGGCGCGGCGCGCGCGGGCGCGCGCGGGCGCCGCGACGTCCGAACCACCGCCGGCGCCACCAGCGCCGACACCGCCGGCGCCGGCGCGCGCGACGACGCACGGCGCGGCGCATCAGCACCACGACGGCGGCGAGGGCGGTTTCTTGTCCGCGGCGCACGTGCGAGAGGCGAAGCGACAACACGCTCGTCACGACCGTCGAGTCGAACGGCGGGTGGAATCGCGCGAAGACGAAAAGGAAGAGAAAACAAAGAGGAAGGATGCGGCGGAGGGTGATGCCGTCGAGGATCAACCTGGTGCGGCGATGGACGCGTACGACGACGACGAAGACTTCGTAGAGGCGGCGCCGTCAAAGCCGGCGGATGAGAGCGCGAAACAAAAGTACTTTAAATCCATCAACGGCGGTTACTTTGCCGCGCCACAGACGACGCGAGACGACGATATCGGACGAATGATGAGACACGACAGAGCGAAGCACCAAAGTTTAGCGTCCTTGCACAACCGACACGGAGCGATTCCGGGCTTGATCGACCATTTGCAAGCCAACGGCGCTCAAGTCGGCCAAATGCGTCTGATGACGTACACGAATTCCGCGTATTGGCCCATGGCGAAGCTTTTCATCGAGTCTGCCCAGCGCATACCGGGATTGGCCGATGCGTTGACGGTGATGGTGAGCGACCGCGCGACGCTCAAGCAGTGCGTGGCCACGGGGGTGATGTGCTTCTTAGATACGGATATGATCGACGTCCTCGGCGAACACATGAACAAAGACGGGAGCATCCAAGCCGGACAAGAAGATATGAGTGGAGATTTAGGCAAAGCCTTGCGCGTAGTGTGGACGTGGCGAAAAGTGCACGTGGTGTACACTCTCGTGAACGCCGGCTACGGGTGCTTGTTCCTCGACGCGTCGACGCTGCTGCTGCGCGATCCGCGCTTGCTGATCAAGCAAAAGCTCGACGCTGGCGCACTCTTGGTGACGCTTTCGGACTTTGGCGGCGCACTGGAGCAAAAGGCCATCAACACGGGCTTAATCGGGGCGCGGCCGAATGAGTACGTCGGGAAATTGCTGGAGGATTGGATGGCGCTCGAACCCGAGGCGACGGATACCGAGCAAGCTTCGCTCACATGGAACATTGCGCCCAATGCTCGCGCAGACGGTGTTATCATCACCGCCCTCTCGCAGGAAGTCGCACCGTCGTACCTGACGTTCGACGTCTCGCAGCACTTGGATCTAGACGAAGACGGAAGCGGCGAGCATCGCGGGTACATCGTACACGCCGCGTATTGCGGCTCAATCTCCGGAAAGTCAGCGTTCTTGTCGCGCGTGTCTCAATTAGCCGAAAATCCTAACCAGATCTTACCCGCGACGGAGGAAGAGAACGCGGGGTGCGACGTGTTCGATAGGCGCAAGTTCTTCACCTGCGGCCTCGCGCCTTGGGACGGCGTGTGCGAATGAACCCGATCCCGTCACATCCAACGCATCGTGTGTGATAACAACTCTATATTACGTAGCTAATCATTTCTCATTATTTTCCAAAATGTCTCGTTGGAACAAACGCGTGCGGCGGCGCTTCTCAGCTACTTCCACGACGGCGTTGATTTTCGGCTCGAACTGTAGTCGTTCGGGTATGACGCGCAGTTCGCTCCATTTTTCGCGAAGCTTGACTTGCGCGGCTTTGAAATCCTGCTTACCTTCCTTGGTGATGTTCAAGAAGCCTTGATCTTTGAAGAATCGAATCGAACTAAACGGCTGTAGCGTTGAGACGATGTCGTCGACGCGAATGTTCGTCTTTTTGCTCAGCTCCGCCACGTTCACCCCGCCGGCGCTGGTGCTGCTGAGATTTTCGTAAATCACTCGGCTCCAGTACGTTCGATAGGAAGCGAACCCCAAATCGCTCAGAGGTCGCTCCGGGGTGCCGATGCGTCCCTCGCGTTTGGCGAGCTCGTACGAAAACTCAATCAAAAACCCCCCGTAGCCGCGACGCTGGTACGGCGGCAACGTGAGAATGCACGCCAGATTCGTCTCCACTTGACCCTTCTCCTTGCTGAAGTACCCGATTATTCGATAGAGCGGCTTTCCACTCTCGTCAAAGTCCCGTTCGGTCAAGACATAAAAGTAAAACGCGGCGACGTCGTAATACAGCGTCTTGTGATCCAAGAAGAGTTTCGCGATGAGGCACAAGTTTTGACAATACGTCGTCGCGTTCGACCCGTCCACTTCCCACATGCGCAACTGCGCGCGCGCGGGCGATTTCTCCGTCGCCTGTCGCTCTGGATGCCTATAAATCTCATTCCCCGGCGGATGTCGCAGTTCGCACGTCTTCTTATGCGCGATGTACGCCCTCCGCTTCCGATGATACTTTAAGCAAAAATCGCATATGTATAGCTTTCGCTCGTCGGTGTATTCCTCCGGAAACGGCGAGTCGAACCAGCAATCGCAAATGTACCGCCCGAGCTCGATCCACCGCACCTTCCGCCCCCCCTCCTCGCCGCGCTCGCCCCCGTCCTTCTCTCCCGTCGTCTTCCGCTTTCTCGCCGCCGCCGCCGCCGCCGCCGCTCTCGCCGCCGTCGCCGCGTCCGATCTCGACCCCCCGCCCGTGGTCTCGCTCCCTCCCACGCTCTCCCCACCCACGCTCGTCAACCTTTCGACCCTCACCCACTCGTCCGCGACCCCCGTCTCGTCGTACCGCACGTAATACTTGACCTCGCCGTCCGTCGCGCTCGCGCCGTCGCCCCGCCTCGCCGCCACGACGCCCTCGCGCGCGTCCGCGCCGTCCGCCTCGTTCGCCGCGTCCCGCACGCGCACCCGCGCGCCGACCGCGAACGCCGCGCGCGCGTCGATCGCCGCGAACGCGTCGGGTCGCGCCGGCGCGTTCGTCTTCGGCGCGCGCATCGTTTCATCCCTTCGCGCCGTCTCCATCGTTTCGCGCGCGTCGCGCCGTCACCGCGCGTCCGATCGACCTCGCGCGCGACGCACCGCTCGCGTCGATCGTCGCGCGTCGATCGCGCGCGATCGCGACGCTCGAGCGCCCCGCGCGCGCGCCTCGCGCGCGAATCGATCGATTCGCGAATCCAATCCGCACTCGCCGACGCGCGATTCGATCGCCGACGCGCGCGCGCGCGCGCCCCGATCGCCGCGATCTCGCGCCGAGCGACGCGACGCGTCTTTTCGCGCGTCCGGGCGCGATCTCGAGCGATGACGACGCGCGACGACGACGAGACACCGCGCGACGCGCCGAGGAGTGCCCGGTTCGGCGTCGCGCGCGCGCACGTCGAGCGCGGCGCGACGCGCGACGGCGCCGCGACGGCGCGCGTCAACGCGCGCGCGCTCGAAGAGCATCGCGGCGTCGACGACGTCCGACCGGGGCTGGCGCTCGCGTTCGACGGCGCGTCGGGAGGGGCGTTCGGGACGACGACGACGACGCGCGAGCGCGGCGACGTCGACGCGTTCGACGCGGCGATCGAACTGCGGTACGACGTCGACGCGAGCTTCGACGCGCGCATCGAGGCGCGCGTGGTGAGGAACGACGGCGAGCGGGTCGCGCGGGAGGTGCACCTGGGGCGGTTGGGCGAGCGCGGGGGAGGAAAAGGGGTCGCGCGGGCGCCGAAGCGGGCGCGGAGCGCGGCGATCGATCGCGCGGTGGCGCTCGAGGGAGGAATACGGGGGAATTGGACGGAGAGTTTGATCTTTTCGGTGGATCCGGTGGGTGATGGCGAGGACGAAGGGTTTGGGAACGCGTCGACGGTGGTGCGAGGGACGGTGTACGAGGCGGTGGTGGTGTCGGCGTACGACGACGACGACGACGCGTCGGCGGGGTACTTTTTCGCGAGCGGGAACGATACGACGGCGGCGGAGGAGGCGGAGGCGTACGCGCGCGCGGTGGAAACCATGACGGAGGTGATCAGGGAAGCGCGCGCGTCGGCGGTGATCGATCCCGGTGACGATGCTTCGGCGCCGATCGCCGTCGTTTGGTCGACGATCGGTACGCTGGCGGCGCTTCTGTCGTTCGTCTCGTGTTTCGCGTGCGCGCGGCGACGACGGGCGCGACGACGCGCGCTGGAGCTCGCGACGGCGACCGAGAAGAAGGTTGATGATGAACCGGCACCGAAGATCGAAACGAGCGCGCGCGAGGTTCGACGACGAAGAACGCCCGTGAAGTCGCCGACGCCGACGCCGAATAGATTCGTCGCGTCCAATCGCGCGTCCAACGCGCCAATTTTTCCACACACCAACGCGTTGACGCGTAACGTGGTGTCGCGATTGGACTCGCTCGGTGTCGCCACCGCGGGGCTTCGCAACGATTCCTTGCTCGACGCCGATGACGGCGTGGATGAGCACTTGGCGCTCGACGTCAATCGCACCCAGGACAGCGAAGAGTTTCATCAGCACGCCGTGGACATTCGCGATCGCACGCGCGATGGCGAGGGCGCGTTCGACGACGACGCGGAAGACGAAAACGACGATGACGATCAGTCGAGGAGCGGTTCTGAGATTTCCGCGATTTTTGCATCCGCGATCGACGAAGACGACGAAGCGGTGGAATTGACGGCGGCGGAGTTTGCCCACGAAATCGCGCAGTCCCTCGACGTCGATGACACCTCTTTCGCGTTCATCACGAGCGATGAATTTGAACGGTATGTGCAAGTTTTCGAAAAGCTAGGCTCGGGCGGTCATTCGACCGTGTACAGCGCGAAGTGGAACGAACGGCAGGTGGCGCTGAAAATCATGCACGACGAGAGCGATCGAATGACGCTGCAAAGCGAGATCGAGATCATGCGCGCCGTGAACCATCCATCGATCGTCAAAATTTACGGCGCGTGCTCGTCACCGATGTGTCTGATGTTACAAATCGTTCATGGGGGGAGTCTTCACGAGGTATTGCACTGCTCTACCGCCGCCGAAGCGCCTCTGGCGGAGACGCAAACGCTTCGCATCGCTCGAGACATCTCGAGCGCGATGACGTACCTACACGAACTCAATCCAAAAATCATCCATCGAGATCTAAAGCCTCAGAATGTTTTGATCGAGCAAGACACGCTTCGCGCGTTGCTCTCAGACTTTGGCGTATCGCGCGCCGTGCGCACAAGCTTGTCGCCGAGTTCGCTCGGCGCGGGAACGGTCAACTACATGGCGCCCGAACTCTTCGACGACGGTCGCGCGGATGAAAAAGTGGACGTATATTCGTTTGCGATGATTCTTTGCGAAACGCTCAGCGGTAAGCAGCCCTGGAAAGGGATTCAACCGGTGCGAATCGCTTCGACGATCCTCGGCGACTCGGAGACGACGTCTCGACCACCGTTGCCGCCAAACGTCTCCGAATTCACGACCGAGCTCATCCGCGCGTGCTGGCACCGCGACTCCGAGCGTCGACCGGCGTTCCGCGAAATTCTCACCGCGCTCGATCGACACATCTCGGACGCGTGACGCCCTCTCGAAGCGCCGCGATGCGCACGACGACGACGACGACGACGCGAAGACGAAGACGAAGACGCGTCTATGTAAACGTAAATATTTCACGACGTCTCTCGCTCGTCTCCCGAACCCTCTAAACCAAAGCTCCTCGTCGCGTGTCGTTTCATCAACTGCGCGTTCCCTTTGCGTATCATATCCTCCACCAACGTCTTCGCGCGCGCGTAATCAAACTCCTCCATGTACGTCTCCCTGCACGCGCAAATCCGCAGCGCCACCTCCGGATTCGTCCCGAAGAACGCGTCCAACCATTCGTCCCCATCGCCCAGCGGCACGCCCTCCATCGCGCGTCGCAGGTCGTCGTAATCCGGGCACATGCACGTCCCGTCGCGCCCCGTGACCTGCGGCGCGAATCCTCCGTCGTTTCCCGCGCCCTCGAGGTGGCTCTGCACGACGCGAATCGCGACGAACGTGAACAGTCGGCGCAGCGTCTTCGCCGCCTTGGCCTCGGCGCTCTCGCCGCCCATCGCGTCGCCGGGGACGTAGAGCTTCGGCAGCGAGCGCGCGCGCGCGCGGCGCGCGCCGGGCGGCGGCGGCGCGACGCGACGCGGGCGCGCGGCGGCGCGCATCGTCGGTCGGTCGGCGGTTCGTTATGCCGACACACCGACGCGATCGATCGCGCGCGACGATTCCGCGCGACATGGGACGAAACTCCGGAACGAACGCGCGGGGTAATCACTACAGCACCCCCGGCGGGACGAACGCGAGCTCGGGGACGTCGTATCGCTGTGCGTGCGCGACGCGCGCGCGGTCGAACGCATCCGAGTCAGCACGCGGGCGACTGACGAACGCGCGGTTTGGACGTCGCAGACTCGAACTCGAACGGGTCGTATTACTACGCCAACGATAATGGGTCGACGTATTATAACTCTGGATCGGGAAGCGCGACGTACACGCCGCCGAGCGGGGGATCGAGCGTCGCGGCGAGGGGGCGATGAGCGCGAGGCGAGACGAGACTGGATTCGCATCCAGCGCCGACGCGCGCGTTTTTACCGCTTCGCGCGAGAGCGACGATTTTCGTTGTAACCGCATCGCGCATCGCGTGTCGTGCGCGCGCGTTCGTTCGTTTGGTTCGTCGCGGTGGTCGGAACATCGTATTGCACGCGTCGACGCGTCGCGACTCGATTGCTAAAAGTTCAACCACGCCGTCATGTACTCGCACGACGATGGGTTGATCAGCCCGTCCGGGCGACACTCGTTGATCACCGGACACACCCCACACGGGATGTCGGTGTAGGCGTTGGACTCGGGAACCGGCAGCGCCGCTCGCGTGTAAAACGTGATCGGCTGGAAATCCTCGTCTGCCTTACCCATCCCGTCGTCCTGAGACTCGTCTTTGATTTCATCCACCTTGCCGTCGTACACGAGCGTGTTGACTATTTGTAAAACTTCATCCTGTCCGAGATCGATGCGACTGAGCTCGCTCGCGCGAACGAAATCGCTCACTTCTTTCAGCGTCACGCGCTCGCGCGAGTAGATGAATTTCACGCACTGCTCGCGCAACACGCTGATAAATTCGGCGTCGTACTCCTGCTCGGTGTACCACGCCCCGCCAGTGATCTCTCGGCTCGGTTCGAGCTCGTACAGCATGTACACCTTTCGATTTTGTTGCGCCACGTGCTTGACGGATTTGATCAACTTTCTCGCCTCGAGCGTCTTGAAAATCTTCGTAATCTGCGGCACCGGTAGATTCGACCGCTGTTTCAGCTCCTTCGTCCACATCCCCGCGTTCCCGGCGTGCTGAATGATCTGATACACCAGCATATCTTCCGTGCTCAAACCCTTAAACTTCGCCGCCTGCGCCTCGCGCACTCGCGCGTACACCAACCCCCCGCCCCGTCCGAACACGTCAATCTTCTTCTCCCGCAGCAAGGTGTTGATCGCCTCCGCGCGCTCTTCCACCGACATCTCCTGCCCGAGCATCGTCGCCAACTCGTCCTCCGTCACGCCCGTTCGCGCGCCCTCGCGTCTCGACGCGTTCGACGAGCTCGCGCCGTCGCCCCGTCCCGCGCCCGCGCGTCCTCGCGCGTCGCCATCCTCGTCCCGTTCCCCTCCCTCCGCGTCCTCGCTCGCGCCGGACCGTCGTCGCTTTCCCGGCGCGTCCGCGCGCGCGCCCTCCGCGCCGCGCGCGTCGTCGCCGTCGCCGTCGCCGTCGCCGCCGTCCGCCTTTTCGATGTGTTCCAAAACCACCCGCGCGCGGTTCCGCGCCGCCGCCTGCGCCGCCGCCTGCGCCGCGCGCGACATCGACGTCGCGCGTTCGATCGATCGTCGCGCGGCGCGGGCGCTCGAGCGCGGCGCGCGCGTCGCGCGATGGCGACGGCGGCGCGCGCGCGTCGGTCGCCGCCGTTTGAGCGCGGTGTGTAAATAATCTGGTGGCGTGTGATAATGCACCCATACGACGATGATTTAAGCCGAGCATCATTCCCAACCATCGTTCGTAGTGCGCGCGCGAAAGCGCCGTGTCGTCGTCGCGGCGCCCGCGCGCGCGATCGATCGATCGAGGTTCACCGCGCGCGGTCGAAACGCGCGCCGAGTTTCGCTCGCGCGCGGTGAACCTCGACGCGAGTTTCGCGCGCGAACGACGCGGTCGATCGATCGCGCGCGGGCGCGCGGCGCGCGGCCTCATTCCCGCACGCACCCCGATGTTCGCGCGAACCTTGAACACCGTCACCCTCGCGAGCGCCCCCGCGCGCGCGACGAAGCGCTGCGCGAAGCGCGCGACCGTGGTCGTGCGCGCCGAGGGCGAAACCGAGGCCGAGGCCGCGCCGGCGCCGGTCAAGGTGCGATGATTCGACGACGCGCGCGCGCGATGCGGGATCGCGTCTCGGACGTTCGGGCGGTGTGACGACGCGCGCGAACGCGCGGTGGGACGAACGACGGCGCGAAACTGTGGATGGGAAAAGTTTGCGGCGGATCGACGGCGTCGCGAGGGCGCGCGCGCGAGGGCGCGCGCGCGAGGGAGGGGCGATGGCGATCGGGGCGTTGATACGATCGCGCACCGTATCTCGCGACGGGGTTCAAAGATTTGGGTGATTTGTTGAGTCGTGACTCGCCAATCGTGGGGGTTGGGCGAGCGCGCGCGAGACGAGACGAGACGCGCGGTGACTGACGACGAATGCGTGTTTTTGTGTGTTTTACAGAAGGCGGCGCGCAAGACGGATGACCTCGCGCCGTTGTACGTGCTCGGGAACTCTGACCAGTCGTTGTCTTACCTCGACGGCTCTTTGCCGGGCGACTACGGGTTCGATCCGCTCGGGTTGTCCGACCCGGAAGGTGCCGGTGGTTTCATCAACCCGCAATGGTTGGCGTACTCTGAAGTGATCCACGGTCGATGGGCAATGCTCGGTGTGGCCGGTATGGTTGCCCCGGAGGTGCTCGGCGGCCTCGGCATCATCCCGCAAGAAACCGGCTTGGTCTGGTACAAGGCGGGTATGATCCCGGCGCAAGGCACGTACGATTACTGGGCCAACCCGTTCACGATCTTCTGGATCAACGCCGCGTTGATGAACTTTGCTGAACTTCGCCGCGCGCAAGATTACTGGAACCCGGGCTCCATGGGCAAGCAAGAACTCATCGGCTGGGAAAAGATGCTCGGGGGCTCCGGCGAACCGGCATACCCGGGTGGTTTCTTCAACATCATGGGCCAAGGCAAGTCCGACATGGCGAAGATGCGTGTCAAGGAAATCAAGAACGGTCGTCTTGCGATGATGGCGTGCTTCGCGTGCGGCGCGCAAGCCGTGATGACGGGTGAAGGCCCGGTGAAGAACTTGATTGACCACGTCTCCGATCCGTTCGGCCACAACTTGCTCGTGAACTTCCAAAACATTGGCGGCGTCTCTCCGTTCTAAGCGGGTTGACATTTAGCTAGTAGCAGCGCTTTGTTTTGTATGTAAACACAACAAAAGCATTATCAAAAACAATCGTCCCATCAACTTCCTCCTACTCGGCGACGCCCCACGCCTGGCGCGCGCATTCGACGGCGTCGCTCGGTTTGGCGAGACGCAGCGTTTCCAACGCCGCGGTCGCGGTCGCGGTCCCGGCCAAACGTAAGTGCGCGCGAAAGCAACCACAGCGCGTCAGCGCGCACAGAATGCTCGCCGCACGCTCGACGCAATTTTCGTCTCGCTCGACGCGAGCGCGAATCAGTCGAACGAAATCGCGCAACGCGTCCAACCCGATCTCAACCTTGAACACTGACTCGAACGCGTCGAGCGGAAAGTCGAACAAGAATTGTGTCTTCAACGCGTCGTCGGTTCCGCACGTGCGTCGCCATGCGCGCGCGAATTCATCCGCCGTGCGCGGCGCGCGCGGCGACGGCGCGGTCAACGAACCGCCGCCGTTGACCTCGGACGCGCGCGGGCGACGTAGATCGAACGCGACGTTCGAGATCTGAACGTCGTGACTCTGAGCCGCATGAAACACTCGCGACGTCGTCGTCGCCGCCGCCGTTCGCGATTTCTCGATCGGTTTCAAGTTGGCTCCGAGCACGAGCTGGCGAAAGGCTTGGTAGTCGCACCGTTGCTCAGCGGCGCGCTTCTTCGCGTCGTCCACGGCGGCGCGGTGACGATCGAGTTCGAGCGCGCGAGAGAATGCGATTTCCATAGATTCGTGGCGCTGGAGCGCCCGCGGGGCGTTCATCGTCGACGATGGTACGAGGGGAAGAGTGACGCCGCGCGTGGCGCGACGAAGTAGTGGATATTTTTTCTCGGATAACAAATTTCAACGCGTTTCCGCATTGAGGGATCAACCAAACGCTGCGATTCGCGGGCTAAGGCGCTTAGTACACCTCGACGTGCCATTGGCCATTCTTCTTGAGGCCTTCGAGCCATTCTTCGTAGCTGATGCCCTTCTCCTTGCACACGCCTTCCAACATGGACAAGATGCCCGGCATCATACCCTTGAGACCGCAGAAGTACATGTGAGCGCCGCCGTCGAGGAGTTGGAACACTTGGTCCTTGTACTCTTCAACCTTGTCTTGGATGTACATCTTACCACCGTTCTTGTTGGTGTCTTCGCGGGAGAGCGCGTAGTCGATGCGGAACTGATCCGGGAAACGCTTGGCGCACTCTTGGAACTCGTCGTCGTACAACTTGGCGTCAGAGTTAGCGACACCCATGAACAACCACGCGAGACCCTTGAATTCCCAGTTCGGGACGTCTTCGAGGAAGAATCGGCGAATGTAGGAGCGCATCGGGGCGATACCGGTACCGGTGGCGACCATGATGACCGGCGTCGCCGGGTCCTTCGGCAAGAGCATGACTTGACCAGTCGGGCCAGTCATCATGACTTCGGCACCCGGCTTGGCGTCGCACAAGAAGTTGGAGCAGATGCCCTTCTTGGCCGGATCTTCGGCGTTCATTTCCGGATCCCAGTACGTCGCACGGCGAACGCACAAGGTCGCGGTTTGGCCGTCGTAGGAGTCGCCGTAACGGGACGACGCGATGGAGTACAAGCGCACGCCGTGCGGCACTTCCTTACCCTTGGAGTTCACCTTGGTACCCGGCGGGATGACACCGTACGATTGACCTTCCCAGAACGGCATCTTACCACCGTGTTCGATGATGATGTGGCACGTTTCGCCAGTCGCGTTCGGGCCGACGATGCGCTCGACGGAGCGCACCTTACCCGTGAACGGTTCCTTGTTCTTGTACGTGTTCAACGGAAGCGGCATGTCCTCGAGCTCGAGCGGCACCTTCGCGCGTCCATTCGGGTCGATGTTCTTGTTCGCCGTCGGCGAGCACTGCAAGCCGAGACCGTAGTCCGTGCCTTCGGCGCGCACCACCGCCGTCGCGCGGCGCGCCTTGGTTTGGCGCGCCGCGTTGATCTTCGCGCCGGCGAACGCGGAAACCTATCGCACCACGTCATCACGCGCGTCACATCGTCAGTCTCCGCGCGCATCGCATCGCGCGCCTTCGCATTCATCCCCCTCGCGCCTCCGCGCGCGTCTCGTCGCGCTCGTCGCGCTCGCCTCGCGTCTCGCCGGGTTCCAAAGCCCGATCGCCCGCCCGCTCGGTCCATCGCGCATCGCTCGGCGCACCTTCGCGGAAACGTTCATCTGCGTCCGTGGAAGCGATCGCACGATTTCATTCCATTCGTCAGTCCTCCGCGCGCGTCTCGCGCGCGTTCGCCTTCGTCGTCGCGTCCCGTCGACGCGATCGCCGTCGACCCGCGATCGCCGCGCGTCGATCGCCGCGCGTCGCGTTTTTCCCGCCGTTCGCGCGCGCGCGTCCCGGAAGCGCGCCCGCGACGGCGACGCGATCGAGCGCGCGAATATTTTTGTCGCGCGCGCGTCGCGCGCGAGACGCACCGTGAGCGCCATCGCGCGCGTCGTTCGAGAGTGTCGCGCGCGGCGCGGCGACGGCGGACCTTATCCGAGTCTCGCGTCGTCGTGGGTGATACACGGATCATCTCTCGGGGTGGTCGGTCGCCGTTTGCGTATTGTGCGCCGCGGAACGCCTATTTATGTGTGGGATTTTCGTGACGACGACCGGCCGCGCGCGTCGTCGCGCGCGCGTCGACGCGAGACCGCGACGCGCGATGCGTGCGAACGCGCGCGCGCGCGACGCGCGTGACGCGATGCCGCCGCGCGGTGGCGCGCGCGCGACGACGCGACGCGCGACGCGCGCGACGACGCGGCGATGCGAACGGACGCGGCGGGCGATGACGTCGCGCGTTTCAAACGCGCGCGTCGTCGCGCGGGCGTCGGACGCGCGCGAGGGATCGCTGTTGGACGCGATGGACGACGCGTGCCCGGTGCCGCGGGATCAGCGGCCGCGGGCGCAGTACGAGGAGCTCAGGGACGGGGTGGTGCAGTCGTGGCCGGCGCGCGGCGCGGCCGGCTACGCGGCGCGCGTGACGGGGCTGTTTGGGTTCTTTTACGGCGTCGTCGCGTACCCGATCGCGTGTGGGTCGTACGATCCGACGAGTCAGTTCACGGAGACGTGCGTGAGCGCGCTCGTGGGGGCGTCGGGAGCGACGGCGGCGATGGTGTTGAACATGTACAACGGGTGGTCGTACGTGCGCGACAGGTTGTTGAGCGCGACGGTGGAGTACGAGGAGACGGGGTGGTACGATGGGCAGGTGTACGTGAAGGATCCGGAGATGCTGGCGAGGGATAGACTTTTGGGGACGTACACCGTGCGACCGGTGGTGGAGATGTTGAGGAAAACGTTGATTGGGTGCGGGGCGACGGCGATGATTTCGCTGCTCGCGCTGCGAGTCATCGACGCGCCGAGCGGGCAGGGTCGAGGCGATTTCGGCGCGCAACAAGGGTATTACTCCGAGACGTCCGCGGCGAAATATGAAGAAGACGAGGAGGAGGAGGAAGACATGGAGCAAATGCAAGCGAGCGCGTTTCGTTGGTCTTCTGACGCGGACGCTCCGGCGATCGAGATTTCCAGAGAATGAATAGATTTTGCTGCGTAGTTTGTCAATTCTAAACCCCCTAGTGTAACTCCCTTCTACCTACTTACTACTGCTCCCCGTTCGCCTCGAGCGTCTGGAGCGTGCTGGCGAACCGCACGCACACCTCGGCGTGCAGCGGGAGCGGCGCGCGAATGCTTCCAAATTCATCCGCGATGTTTTCGCTCAAGCACATCATTCCGAGCTGCGACAGACGCGTGGCGTATAGCGCGGCCAAATGCTTCAGCGTGTTCATATCTGTCGTGGCGTCGAGCGCTCGCACGCGCGCGCTCGATACGTTGGTGTTGAATGCGACGCGGAATGATTTCTGCGCACACGGCGGCGCCGCGTACGTCTTGACGGTCTTGGTCTCCTCGACGCTCTCCGCGACGAATGACACATCGCGCGCCGTGGTCGGCACCAGGGCGGCGATGCGCGCGGGCACGGAGTCGGGCTCAAAGCATGTCATCTCCAGACGCGTCAAGAAATCGCGATCGAGCGGTGCGGGCGCAGCTTTGCACGCTGTTTCCAGCGCCGCGCGCTCCGCCGATGACGGCGCACCCAGGCGACAAATCGCCGCGCGCTGAAACTTTAATCGCTCATTCGCTTTCGCGCCGTACGCGAACGCCAACTGCTCGGCGAGTGCGCTCGTTCGATCTATGAGCCATCGCAAGCCAGTCGCGAGGCAGTCGGCCTCGTCCGCGAACGGTTCGGCCTCGAGCGTGAGGAATTCGCCGTGTGAGTCGGACCACGAGGCGACGATCCATCGCGACGCCGCCACGACGTACGCGCAGTGCAAGCCACGAACACGCGAGTCGTCGTCGTCGATTTCGGGCGTCAACGTGTATAGCGGCTCGTACGCGGGAAACGGTGGGAGATTGCGCTCGCTCGACGTCTCTGGAATCCTAAACAACGGGTGCGGCGTTCGCCTGCCGACGACGGCGGCGCCCGAGACGCCCTCGCGCCCGTCCGTCGTCTCGGAGGTGCGAAAACTTCGCGGGGCATCGTTGAGATGATCGTTCGGGAGCGACAATCCCCGCGTCACCGTAGGTCTGGTGAGTTTAGTGAAGACGTTGAACGCCATCGCTCGCACGCTCGTGGATGACCAAGAGTACGCGTCTTCGCACCACGACGCCGGAATCGCTTGCACGGAGACGGACAAGAAGCGTCGCGCCACCGACGCCGTCGCGGCGCTCATGACGTGCGATGCGAGCGCGATCACGGTCAAGGCGTCGATATCTTCGACTTCGTCGGGAATGACGACGTAAATCACGCACATTCGCGGACCGAGCGCGCCGAGCTCAGCCGCGCGCTGCGCCGCCGCGCTCAACGTTCTCGAATACCGCTCCAACGCCGAAAGCGTCGACGCGCTCGCACCGTCCTCGGCGCCGTCGAACAAGCCCGCGTCGTCGCCTTCGACCATCGATGCGTGCGTCCCCAGCCCCAGCGCCGCGTACTCGCGAGAAATCTCTCGCATCACCGTCGCCGCGCCGCGTCTCGCGCGTTCGCTCGTCGTCTCCCCCGCGCACACCGCGTACGCGCAATCCTTCCCTCTCCCCGCGTACGGCTCAAACGGCGCCGCGCGCCACCGCTCCACGCACTCCTCCACCGCGCACGTCCCATCTTTCCCTCCCACGTCCAACCAATCCCCTTGATACCGCGTCCTGATCCCCCTCCCCGTCGTCGCCGCCGTCGCCTCGCGCGTCCCGCCCGCCGTCCCCCCCCCCCCCCCCCCCCTCGTCGTCTCTCCCTCCCATCCCGCACTTCGCCCGCGCCCGCGTCGCCGCCGCGCGTCTCACCGGATCCCCAGCGCTGATCGCCGCGCGCGCCGCGATCGCCAGCGCCTCCGCGTCGCGCAGCGTCGCGGCGAACGCCGTCGCCCGCGCGCGCGCCGGCGTCCGCCGCGTCCGCGTCCGCCCACGATGCCTCCCTCCCTCGTCGCGCCCGCGCGCGCGCGTTTGAGCGCGCGGCGATCGACGCGTCGGTACCGTCGGCGTGTTCGCGATCCACGGCGCGACGTACGGGCGTCGATACGGCGTCGCGATTGTAGACGCGTTTTTTGTCGTCGTCGCGTCGTCGGAATTCTCCCGTCGCGCGTCGTCGCGCACGCGTCGCGCGTCGCGCGCGGGCGAGTCCATGCCGACGTTTGACGAGGCGAGGCGCGTCGATCACCGCGCGCGCGACGCGCGACGTCGGTCGCGCGTCGCCGCGTCGCGCGCGTCGCGACGGACGG
>Ga0255765_1002586_pt1 | contig 20251 bp, 16 predicted proteins | sample 041ome_8_FD_179965 | JGI IMG/M metagenome (GOLD analysis project Ga0255765, IMG submission 179965) | Coastal salt marsh microbial communities from the Groves Creek Marsh, Skidaway Island, Georgia - 041407BS metaG (version 2) | ecosystem: Environmental > Aquatic > Marine > Intertidal zone > Salt...
ATGGTCCAGCGATTCCAAATCCCATGTCGCGCATATGGCAGACGGCGATTTTTACGGTAGTGAAAAATCCCTCCTCCTCTCCCAGCCCACCACCGTATCGATCGAACTGGCAGGTAAAGATGGGCAAACCACCGTACTCAAAGAAGGCCTCGCCTTGGAGGAAGGGGAAGTGATCGATGCCTCAGTGATGAGTAAAAAAGCACTCAGTCAATTTCTTGCGGAGCAGCTCGATGCCGCAGTATCTGAGGATGTACTTTTCTCCCTGCACATGAAAGCCACGATGATGAAAGTATCCGACCCCATCATCTTTGGACACTGCGTGAATGCCTACCTCGGCGAACTGCTCACCACCCATGGCAATGCACTCTCCGCTGCCGGGTTTAATCCAAACAATGGATTGAGCTCTTTTTACTCCGCCCTGGAAAATTTGGATGCGGATACCCGCACCCAGGTGGAAAATGCCCTCAAGGAGATTGTGGCAAAGCGCCCACCGCTTGCCATGGTCAATTCCGACAAGGGGATCACCAACCTGCATGTGCCCAGCGATGTGATTATTGATGCCTCCATGCCTGCAATGATCCGTACCTCTGGACAGATGTGGGGGCCGAATGGACAGCCCAAAGACACCAAGGCCGTCATCCCCGACCGCAACTATGCCGGGGTCTACCAGGCAACGATTGATTTTTGTAAGCAACACGGTGCCTTCGATGTGCCCACCATGGGCAGCGTGGCCAATGTTGGACTGATGGCAAAGAAGGCGGAGGAGTACGGATCCCACGATAAAACTTTTGAAATCCCCAGCGACGGCACCGTGCGTGTGCTTGGCCCCACCGGTAGTGCACTAATCGAGCATGAGGTGGAAGCAGGCGATGTCTGGCGTATGTGTCAGACCAAAAAAGTATCGATTATTGACTGGGTAAAACTCGCGGTCAACCGGGCACGCCTGAGCAATACACCGGTGGTTTTTTGGCTGGATAAGAACCGTCCGCACGATGCCAATCTCATCCGCTATGTCGAAGCCAAGCTGACCACTCTGGACACCGACGGGTTGGACATCCAGATCCTCGCTCCCATCGAGGCCACGCTCCACACCTGCCAGCGCTGCAAGGATGGGCTCGATACCATTTCCGCCACTGGTAATGTACTGCGGGATTATCTGACTGATCTTTTCCCCATCCTTGAGCTTGGTACCAGTGCAAAGATGCTCTCCATTGTGCCCCTGCTTGCCGGGGGTGGGTTGTTTGAGACCGGTGCGGGCGGGTCCGCGCCCAAGCATGTTCAGCAATTTGTGGAAGAGGGACATCTTCGGTGGGACTCCCTTGGCGAGTTTCTTGCCATCGCGGTGTCGCTGGAGGATCTCGCCAACAAAACAGGTAACAGTAAAGCACAGGTTCTGGCAGATGCGCTCAATGCCGCCATTGGGGTGTTTTTGGATGAGAACAAATCCCCCTCCCGCAAGGTCAATGAATTGGACAACCGGGGCAGTCACTTCTACCTCGCTTTGTACTGGGCAGAAGCTCTCGCTGCTCAATCCGCCGATACGGATCTACAGGCTGAATTTTCTCCCATTGCCAAGAGTCTGCGGGAAAATGAGGAAAAAATCGTTCATGAACTGAACGATGCCCAAGGAGTGCAAGTTGAGCTGGGCGGATACTATTTACTGAACGAAGAAAAAGCGGTCGCGGCTATGCGACCCAGTGAGACTCTTACATCGATTTTGAAGTAAAAACCGAAGTAAGAAAGAGTGAAGAGAGCTGTGAAAGGGTGCTTACCAGTGTAGCCTTTTCCATCTGTTTCATTCTTTAAATTTTAATTTTCACTCCTTAATCAAACCGACACGGAAGCCGCTATTGGACGAGGGGCTGATGTCGTAGCGGTTGGCCGAAATTAAGCCTATGCCTGACCAATACGATGTACCACCTCGAACGATACGCCACGAGCCCCAACCCGGACCCTTAGGATCGGTCACCGCACCACTGCTGTAGTCTCCATACCAGTCCGAGACCCATTCGCTTACATTTCCATGCATATCAAAAAAGCCCCAGGGGTTGGCATCGTATAATCCCACATCACGAGCTTGGGAGTATCCACTGTCTAAGTAATTAGCATTGGTCGGAGCGATCGTATCTCCCCACGAGTACCTCGTGGTCGTGCCTGCCCGGCAGGCATACTCCCACTGGGCTTCTGTGGGCAATACATAGGCCCACCCTTCAGGGATGTTGCCCGCTTCCTGATCATTTAAACGGGTGAGGAATCCCTGGACATCATCCCACGACAACACTATTGGCGTGGAGTTGAGGCCATCGGAATTCCCCGTCATCACCGCCTCGTGCTGTGCCTGCGTAACCTCGTACATACCCAGATAAAAGCCTTTGGTCAAAGTAACCTCGTGCACTGGTGTAACCATTCCAGCCTGTCCCATGTTAAAAGTGCCCGGTTCCACCCAGATCATTTCCAGGTCTACCATGGAGCTTAGCTCAACCGTATGCGTGCTTGCCACGACATTGACCGTGCGGTTAATGCTTGCCTGGTTACCAGCAGCATCACTTACGGTGTAGGTAAGGGTGTAGGTGCCCGTGGTGTTCACATCTACCGAACCGCTCACTGTAATATCCGCAGTTATATTACCATCGCGTAAATCATGGGCTTCCACCCCGGGGTCTAACCAGACGGTGTTTTGTAAATGATTTTGTAAATGAGTTACATTATTTTCTCCTGTCATAACAAACTCAGGGTTCTTCGTATCCGCAGGGATCTGCTGGAAACCGACACGGAAGCCGATGTTGTAGTGGCGGCTACTGGGGGGGTAGATGCCGCGGTTGGCCGAACGCAGGTTCGTACCGCTATTGTACCAAGAGCCGCCCCGATTGACACGGTTGGAGCCCGTCGCCGGACCCTCGGGATCGGTCAAAGCACCACTGCTGTAGGCCACATACCAGTCGGAAGTCCATTCCCACACATTCCCGTGCATATCAAAAAAGCCCCATGGGTTGGCACTGTACTGGCCAACATCGCGTGTTTGCTGAAAATCAGTCCCTGTATTCCAATCACCATCCCAATCGTAGTTGGCGTCATCAGAAGCAATCGTATCTCCCCAAGAGTACGCCGTGGTCGTGCCTGCCCGGCAGGCATACTCCCACTGGGCTTCGGTGGGTAATACATACGCCCACCCGGCAGGGATATTGCCCGCCTCCTGAGCATTCAAACGAATGAGAAACTTTTGAACATCATCCCAGGACACCTTCTCTACTGGACGGTTGGGATTGTTTGGCCACTGGCTCGGTGTGGCACTAAGGCCATCACTATTCCCCGTCATCACCGCTTCGTACTGAGCCTGTGTGACCTCGTATTTACCCAAGTAAAAGCCATTGCTCAGGGTGACCTCATGCACCGGCGTCGCCACCCCATCCTGCCCCATGCTAAAAGTACCCGGCTCCACCCAGATCATTTCCAAACTCACGGTGGAATTGAGCTCGGTGGCATAGATTGCAGGGATGCCCACATTGACCGTGCGGGTAATGCTTGCCTGGTTACCGGCAGCATCACTCACCGTGTAGGTAAGGGTGTAAGTACCCGTGGTATTCACATCCACGCTTCCAGTGACCTCAACATTCTGGGATAAATCCCCATCCCTGATATCATGCGCTTCCACCCCGGGCTCCACCCAGGCAGTGTCTTTTAAGTGGGTAACTTGGCCCCCGCCAGAAAGAAGAAGCATGGGATCAGAAGAGTCGGTGGGAAATTGCTTGAGGGCCAAGCGGAACCCGAGAACGGTGGTTCGCACATTCGGGCCAAAAATAAAGCGCTGGGCAGCACCCAGGCTGGTGGCATCGGAATACCAGGAACCTCCACGGATGACACGGTTATCTGATATTGCCACTCCCTCAGGATCAGTGGCATCGCCGGAAGGATACACATCGTACCAGTCCGACACCCATTCAAAGACATTGCCGTGCATGTCATAAAGCCCCCAGGCATTGGGAGCGAACTGACCAACATCTATGGTTTGGTTGAGGTAAAGATCACTGTAATTGGCAGCATCGGGATAAATGTCATTCCCCCAGCCATAAACCGTGGAACCACCCGCCCGGCAGGCATACTCCCACTCCGCTTCGGTGGGCAGGGCATAGACCCAACCCTCCGGGAGGTTGGATGCTTCCGATTCATTCAAAATAGACAAAAATACCTGAATATCCTCATGGGACACCTGCTCCACGGGACGGTCATCATACCCGACATATCCGCTGGGAGTGGCGCTAAGGTTATGCTGATTACCCGTCATCACCGCTTCATATTCGGCCTGGGTGACCTCATAGACACCGAGGTAAAACCCATGACTCAGGGTGACTTGGCGAACCGGCTCAATCACGCCTTCCTGCCCCATCGTAAAGGTACCCGGTTCCACCCAGATCATGGGCATACCATCCGCACTTTCCACCTGATGAAAAAGGTCTCTCGAATCAATATTAAGCTCGATGGCCTCCGTAATGGAACTGCCAAAATCATTGGTCGCCACCAGGGAGTAGTTTCCATCGTGCTGGGAGGGATCGGCGGAGGAAATAATGTATTCCGCGGAGGTTGCCCCAGGAATAGGCTGGCCATTCCGCGTCCATTGGTAGGTGAGGAATTTACCATCCGCATCGCCTTTCAACACAATTTCCTGCCCCCGGTAAACCTGTTGACGGAAGTCAGGCAGCTCAGGCACTTCGATGATTTCCGGACGGATGTATTTGAGAATTTGTTCACTTAGCTGATTACTGGTGATGGAACCGGGAGCGACGGAATCATTGAGCTCCGCCACCACCTGCTGATCTAGATCCGCCAGGGTGATGGTGCGGTTTAATTTCTCAGTAACTTCAGCAGATAATTGATCATAGGAAATTTGGGAAGAGCGGTTGAGGTCTGCCCGAACATCTTCGGAGAGCATCGCATGGGTGACTCCATTGGCGGACACCCCATTGGCTAAAGTGGCATGGCGGGCGAGATCGGCCACCAGGGCGTAGGGGGTGGAAGTGATGGCCTGGTCCGGCTCCAGCAAACGCATGCCCGCTCCGTCCTGTAAATCCACCGATACCCGGAGCAGTAAATGATCGTGCTCTAAAAATAATTCAGGGGGGAGGGGCTGCATACCCTGCCCTCCCAGCAAGACAACATACCTGCCATTGAGCACAAAGTTTTCAATCGTGGCCTGTTCATCCTCGGCATGGCGCCAATACTCCTGCCCTTCCCCATCCACGATGGAAAAAGCAAAACGGGCGGTGCCGTGAAAGTTGGCACCCTCCACCGCGATTTTCCCAGAGAAGGGAACGGGGGGTGAAGCGAAGGAATGCAGGGTCATTCCCAGGAGAATAAAAAAGAGCGAAAGGGACTTTTGCATAAGCAATTATATTACCTGAGTAAAAATTCAGCCGTCAAATGATAATTTCTTCCCAAAAAGATGAAAAATTGACCCGCTTATTTTTGTCCAATATGCAAGGCAACGATGGAAAAAGTAAGGGCATGTGCAACAACTCTTTCAAAGCCTGCATCCTCCACCTCAGTGACCAAACCGGCACGGTCCGGAAAACCGGCAATACTGGTGCCCAGGTAGAGGTAGGCATCGCGGTCCCCGGTAAGCCAGCGGGCAACCCAGGGAAGAATGCCACGCAGATACAAATAATAAAGGGGACGAAACCACAGATCGGGCTGGCTGAACTCCAGAATGATGAGGCGGCCACCGGGACGGAGCACCCGGTGCATTTCCTGAAGTCCTTTTGCACGGTCAGCCAGGTTGCGCAGGCCGAAGGCAATGGTGATCAGATCAAAGCTTTCATCCGCAAAAGGAAGAGCGAGGCAGTCCCCATGCAGAAATTGATTGGCTGGTTCCCCAAGCCCACGAACGGTTCGTTTCCTGCGTGCCTGCTCCAGCATAGGCTCGCAAAAATCCAGCCCGGTAAGATTAACCTCATCCCCCAGCCCCTGGCGCAAGGCAAAGAGAACATCCCCACTCCCGGTGGCAAGATCGAGAATATCGTGCGGACTCCCCTCCTTTGCAAATTTGACCAGCCGGTTACGCCAGTAAAAATCGATCCCGCCGGAGAGCCAGTGGTTGGCAAGATCGTAGCGAGGGGCAACACTGGAAAAAGTCGCCTCCACCGCAGCGGGGTCGGGTCCGCTCACTCTTTTTCCTCGGCAGGCGAGAAACTTTCCACCACCCAGCGGGAAAGCTCCTTATCGGGATCTTCGATCACCTTTTTCTCGATCACAAAGCTGCGCTTACCAGTGCGCTGGGAAATGATCCCCAAGCCGTGCTCAAAATCCTTGAACATCCGCTCACAGGTGGCAAAGACCGAACGGTTCTCACTGGTGGCTATTTTAACCACTGCTACTTTGGCCGCTTTGCGGAATTTTAATTCGTAGCCGTAATCCCGCTTGAAGGAATCAACAAAACGGTCCACATCCTCGAGCATATTTTCGTCAAGTAGATCCTTATTATCCTCAAGCAGTTCCTCAAGTGCGGATGCTGGATTGGAAATGGTTTCCTCCATCACTTCAAATTTACGGATGGAAGTGGAAGGAAGCTCAAATTTAAAGTCCCGGAAGGTGCGTTCCAAAATGGTGACCAATCCACGGGCACCGGTTTTTTCCGCGGCGGCGAGTTTGGCAATGGCCTGGATGGCGGGATGATCGATATCGAATTTAATATCGTACCCTTCAAAATCCCGACGGTACTGCTCAAGAGCATTCCCCTCGGAGGATACCAGAATCTGGGCGAGATCTTCCTGCACCAATTCCTCACAGGCAACCCGCACGGGCAGACGGCCCACAAATTCGGGCTCGAATCCATATTTGATAAAATCCTGAGTCTCCGCACGGTTGAGAAATTCGGAAGCGGGGCGGGCAGCATCCTTGCCTTCCTCGGAGGCACCAAATCCAATCCGGTTTAAATCGAGCCGCTTACGCACACTTTCCGCCAGCTGATCAAAGGCACCACTGACAATGAATAAAATATGCTTGGTGGAAATGGTCTGCTTGCTGGGCTTACCCCCACGCTGCATATCCATGAAAGCTTTCATCTGGCTCATCATATCCTGAGGGGAATGGAGATTCACCTCGGTCTCCTCCATTAATTTGAGCAGGTTGATCTGTACACCCCGGCCGGAAACATCGCGGCCACCCTTGGAGCCCTCGGCGGCAATCTTGTCGATCTCATCCACATAGATGATCCCATACTGGGCGAGTTCCACATCCCCATCTGCTTGTTTGACCAGATCCCGCACGAGGTCGTCCACATCGTGCCCAACATATCCGGTTTCGGAAAATTTGGTGGCATCGGCTTTGACAAAAGGAACCCCAATCAATTTGGCCACATTCCGCATCAGGTAAGTCTTCCCCACGCCGGTTGGGCCAAGCAGCAGGACATTGGGCTTGAGATACTCGGAGGATTCGGTCTTGGGATTATCGAGACAGCGGCGGACATGGTTGTAGTGATCACAAACCGCCACCGAGAGTACACGCTTGGCTTGCTCCTGCTTGATCACGAAGCGATCGAGGTAGTCCCGAATCTCCTTGGGCTTGCGGTCAAAACAACGGATGGCATCGAGGGCATCCCCCTTGGGTGGCACAGGATCTTTGGCAGGTTTTTTGTCCTCCTCATCCCCCTCTTCCTCCGCGTTGGCTGCCTGATTCATCGACTGCATGAAGGGGGCAAAAGCAACCTGAACATTTTTATTTTTGAACAGATCACGTAGCTGTTTTTGGATTTCCTCCATGGGGTTTTCGTCGTCTTTCTTGGACATGATTTTTAAAATTGAGTTTGACAGGTCGTTCTAGGATGGGAATTTATGAAATCTTCAAACTACCTACCCTAACCCTTCCTCACTGGTCTTTCAAACCGTTTTACCCCTTATGTCGAACAACCTGACCAAAAGACAAATCGTACAATCCATTTACGATGGAGCAAACTATCAGCACAAGGATGTTACCGACATTGTGCAAGCCACCCTGGACAAGATCGCCGAAGGTTTGACCCAAGGCAGGAATGTTGAACTGCGTAACTTTGGCGTGTTCGAAGTGCAGGTCAGAAAATCCCGCGTGGGCCGCAACCCCAACCGCCCGGAGACGGATGTGATCATTCCCCGCCGGGCCGTGGTCAAATTCAAGGCAGGCAAGGATATGAAGGCGGGCCTGCAAAAGCTCGATCTGGAAGAAATCTGAGACCCGCAAGCGGCGGGTCTGGGAGTAGTATAGATGTTTGATACCCTACCCGGCTTTCGGGAATTTCCCCCAGAGGAATGTTCCCGCCGTAATCATTTATTCCGGGTTTTCCGTACGGTTGCCCGAGCCTTCGATTTTAAGGAATATGATGCCCCCATTCTCGAACCCCTGGAATTATACTTGGAGAAATCGGGTGAGGAAATTGTTTCCCAGCTTTTTCATTTTGAGGATAAGGGTGGGAGAAAAGTAGCCCTGCGCCCGGAGCTCACCCCCACCCTCGCCCGATTGGTGGCTGCCAGAGCAAATTCTTTATCCAAACCAATTAAGTGGTTCAACATCGGGGAACATTTCCGCTATGAGCGCCCCCAGAAAGGCCGCGGCCGCTGCTTTTATCAGTTCAATGCGGATTTGCTCGGAGAGAGCGGAGTCGATGCGGATGCGGAACTGATTGCCCTGCTTGTGGGAATCTTTGAGACTTTTGGACTGAATCAGTCTCAGGTACAGCTTCGCCTGAGTGACCGGATGACCTGGGTGCTTTTCCTGGACCAGCTCGGAATTTCTGAAGAGGCACGCCCCCTCACCTTAAGTGCGATTGATAAAAGCGAACGCAGAAAACCGGAACAAACCATTGCCGCCCTCGAAGAAGCCAACCCAGGCAAAGGAGCATCCCTTTTCGAGGAGATCAAACAGATCAAAGAAATCAACACCCTCGATGCGGTGATGGAGAGGTTGAAGCAGTGCGGAGATGAGGGATGCTCGCGTGCCCAGGAATGGAGCGAATTGCTCAGCAGACTGGAGGCCCTGGGATGTGCGGAATTTGTGGGAGTGGATCTGTCTATTGTCCGTGGACTCGCCTACTACACTGGATTTGTTTACGAGGCATTTGAAGCATCCGGACAGGGACGGGCACTCGCCGGTGGTGGACGCTATGATCATTTAATCAAAAAATTATCGGGCAATTGTGACCTGCCAGCTGCCGGATTTGCGATTGGGGACATGACTCTGGCCGACTGCCTCGAGAGCAACAACCTGCTCCCCCGCTATGTGCAGGCTCCTGATCTTTTTCTTATTTTTGGAGAGCAGGAAAGACCTCTCGGACTGCAGGTGGCCAGCCTCGTGCGTAAGGGCGGCTATTCCACCACTTATCCGCTGAAATCGAGCGGATTTGGAAAACAATTTAAAGAAGCAGGAAAATCCGGGGCCCGCTTTGCTTTAATTATGGGTGAAGAAGAAGCCTCCAAAAAGGAGGTAAAGATCAAGGATCTAAAAAGCGGGAAAGAAAAACCATGTGCCATCCCTCATTTACTGAGCGAACTCGAGGAACTCGATAGCCAGGGGGGCCTGACTGACTGATCATGATTCCCGACACCCCTGACTATCATCGGGAACAGGAACGGAAGCGCGAAAAGCGTATTCGTAAAGCAAGCAGAAGGGAGTGGATTAAAAAAACATTAGTAGGCGGAGTAGGTGTGCTCGGGCTGGGTGGATACATGAGCTTTGAAGCCCAATGGATTGATGCCCAATTGAAAACGGTTGTGCTCAACCGGATGAGCAAGAGTACCAAGATAAAAGTGCTCCATCTCTCCGACCTTCATTTCTCCGGCGTTGTTCCACTTTCCTACCTCGAGAAAGCACTCAAGCTTGGTTTTGCAGACAATCCTGACTTTGCGGTTATTACCGGAGACTTTGTAACGAACATGCCAGCAAAAGAGGAGTTGGTAAAATATGAGGAACTTCTGAAAAAATTTGCCAGGAAAAGACCGGTGTTTGCCTGCCTCGGAAACCACGATGGTGGGGCGTGGGCGGCCAAGAATAGTGGATTCCCCACCGACGAAACCATCCGAACCATGCTTGCCCGAGCGGGTGTACTGGTGCTGCAAAACAAAAAGAAAGAAATTCATATCCGTGGACAACGTATAGATGTGGTGGGTCTGGGAGATCTATGGTCCCAGCAATGCCTGCCCAATCAATGCCTGCAAAAACTGGCCTTTGGAAAAAGACCCAAAAGAAACCCGATTCTTTTACTCAATCATAACCCAGATGCCAAAGAGGTGCTTGCCATCTATGATTGGGACCTGATGCTTTCCGGACATACCCATGGGGGACAGTTGATTATCCCGTTCGAAAATTATGCACCTTTTGCCCCGGTCAAAGACCGCTCCTTCACTCATGGACTGCAAGCATGGAAGGGCCGGGTGATACATATTTCAAGAGGTGTGGGCAATGCTTACGGGGTGCGGCTTAACTGCCGGCCGGAAGTGACAATGCTTGAAATCACGGGCAAAGGGTAACCCTATGCCCTACCCTGTACTGGACGAAACCAACCCTGAATTTTTCCCCGACCCCCTGGAGGCCGATGCGGAGGGATTCATTGGATTTAGTGAAAGCCTAAGCTCCCGTCGCTTAATCAGTGCCTACCTGCAGGGGATTTTCCCATGGATGAAACTGGATGAAGCCCCCTTTTATTGGTGCTGGTTTTCTCCGGATCCGAGGATGTGTCTGTATCCGGCAGAATTCAAAGTATCGAGAAGCCTGAAAAAAGCCTTAAAGGAAAAACATTTCCGAATTCGGGTGGATCAGAATTTTGAAGAAGTAATGCGAAAATGTGCCGAGATTAAACGCTCCCATGAATCCAGCAGCTGGATAGAAACAGATATGATCGAACAGTACAGTGAATTGCACAGCCTTGGGATCGCACATTCCATAGAAGCGTACCAGGGAAAGAAACTGGTGGGTGGATTATATGGACTGGCGATGGGCAGGGTATTTTTTGGGGAATCCATGTTTCATCAGGTATCTGAAGCATCCAAAGCATGCATGGCTTGTCTGGTAAAAATCTCCCAACTCAGCGGAATTGAGCTGATCGACTGTCAGGTCTACAATCAATTTCTCCAAAGTTTGGGAGCACGGGAGGTACCAAGAAAGGATTTTTTATCTCAACTCAAAAATATCTGTCAGGGGACATCCTCCTCTGCAGACTGGAAATCCTATGCCCAGGAAGATGATCTGCTCTTGCTTCCTTGAGACTCTCTTGAAATAAAAGACCCCTTTATCATGATCCAAGAAAATCCTGAACACTCTGACTTAACCAAGCTTGGCGAGGGGGGCACTCACCCCAACCGAAACCTGGAAACTTTTCCCAACCGCAACCCGGAACGGGACTATGTGGTGGAACTACGGACATCCGAGTTTACCTGTATCTGCCCCAAGACCGGACAGCCTGATTTTGCAGAAATTTTAATCCGCTATGTACCGGACCAAAAGATTGTCGAATCCAAGTCCCTGAAACTCTACCTCTGGACATTCCGGGACGAAGGCACTTTTCATGAGCATTTTGCCAACCGTCTGCTGGATGATCTGGTGGAGGCCCTGGACCCAAGATGGTGCCGGGTGGAAGTGGATTTCAATGCCCGCGGAGGCATTGGAATTGTAGTATCCGCTGAGCATGGCACACCTCCGGAAATCGCATTTTCATGAACCCACAAAATACCATTGAGGTTGGTGAACTGAAAGTTTCCAACGCCCTGCCCTTCACTCTGTTTGGAGGGATGAATGTACTGGAATCCCGCGAACTGGCCCTGGAAATTGCTGCTTTCTACAAGGAGGTTACAGACAAGCTGGGGATTCCCTATGTGTTCAAGGCATCTTTTGATAAAGCCAATCGTTCATCCATTTCTTCTTTCCGGGGACCGGGTTTGGAAAAGGGCTGCGAGATTCTTGCGGAGATCAAAAAGACTTTTGGGGTTCCCGTAATTTCAGATATCCATGAGCCTTATCAGGCAAAACCAGCTGCGGAAGTCATCGATGTCCTCCAACTCCCTGCCTTTCTCTGCCGGCAGACTGATCTGGTGGTGGCTCTTGCGGAAACGGGTCGGCCGGTAAATGTAAAAAAAGCACAGTTCCTCGCTGCTCATGAAATGGGTCATATCATCCGCAAATTTGAGGAAGCAGGAAATAAGCAGGTTTTACTATGTGAGCGTGGAAGTTCTTTTGGCTACAACAATTTGGTGGTCGACCCTTTGAACTTTGGTATCATGAAACATACCGGGTGTCCGGTGGTCTTTGATGTAACCCATTCTCTACAGATCCCCGGTGGTCGGAGTGATTCTGCAGGCGGGCGCAGACAGGCGGTGTTCGAACTGATGCTCGCCGGAATGAGCCAGGGGATCGGCGGATTGTTTCTTGAATCCCACCCGGATCCCTCCAAGGCAAAGTGTGATGGCCCCTGTGCCCTGCCCCTCGATAAACTGGAGGAATTTCTATCCCAGGCAAAAGCGGTGGATGATTTGGTCAAGGGACTGCCCTCCATTAGCGTGGAGTAAGCACTCTTTTCAGTTACCAACTGGTCTTCAGTCGTGAATAGCACCGACCCTTGGCCCACTTTAAGAAACTGGTTTCCCGATCTCACCGAGGAGACCTGGCAGAGCCTGGAGCAATACTGCGAGTTATTACGGGACTGGAATAGTAAGATCAATCTGGTCTCCCGTAAGGATATGGACCGCTTGGAGATCAAACATCTGGCACATTGCCTGACCATCACCAAATTTCTGCGGCTGATGCCAAAGACTCAGGTTCTGGATGTGGGCACAGGTGGTGGACTCCCAGGCATTCCCATGGCAATCTGCTATCCGCAGGCAAAATTCACCCTAATGGATTCGATTGCCAAAAAAGTGATGGTGGTGGAAGACATGGCAAGCAAGCTGGGGCTCGCCAATGTATCTGTCCGTAGGGGTAGGGTCGAAGAACTACCCAAAAAGAAAACCTATGATTTTGTGCTGGGGCGGGCAGTCACTGCCCTGCCCGTGTTTTTTGGCTGGGTGCGGGATAAAGTGGCCAAGGGATCCCGCAACTCCCCCGCCAATGGTATCCTGTATCTTAAAGGGGGAGATTATCGGGATGAACTAAAGAGTTCCGGACTAACTCCAGCAAAAATCTGGAATTTGGATGAATTACTCCCCGAGGCTGAACTCGGAGAGAAATACCTCATTCACTTCAAACTTTAAAGCATCCCCGTAACGAAGGGCTGTAATTAAAAATTAGGGATTCCAGACTTTAAAGAGAGCCTCAGCCATATGGGATGGGGTTTCCGCAACGGAAATGCCCGCATCGAGTAAGGCTTCCACTTTTGCTTCGGCAGTACCCTTACCACCGGAAACGATTGCTCCGGCATGACCCATACGGCGCCCAGGAGGTGCAGTACGTCCAGCGATGAAAGCAGCACATGGTTTATCCACATGTTCTTTGATGAAGGCAGCGGCTTCCTCTTCCGCAGTTCCACCAATTTCACCAATCAAAATGATGGCTTCTGTATCAGGATCCTCATTAAATAATTTCACTGCTTCGAGGTGGCTAGTACCATTGATGGGGTCTCCCCCAATTCCGATACAGGTGGATTGACCATGACCGGCTGAGGTGATTTGCCAGACTGCTTCATAGGTAAGAGTACCGGAGCGGGAAACAATGCCCACTTTACCTGGCTTATGGATATAGCCTGGCATAATTCCAATCTTACATTCGCCGGGAGTAATAATACCCGGACAGTTAGGCCCGATTAAACGAGAACTGGAGGTCGCTAGGCGGGCTTTGACCTCGGCCATATCACGGACAGGAATTCCTTCGGTGATTGCAATGATCAGAGGAATTTCTGCATCGATCGCTTCGAGAATGGAATCTGCAGCAAAGGGAGGAGGAACATAAATAGCGGCCACATTGGCACCTTCTTTATCCACCGCTTCCTGCACCGTATCGAATACGGGTACAGAATCCTGAAATTTTTGCCCGCCCTTTCCTGGGGTAACCCCAGCAACCACATTGGTGCCATACTCCATGCATTGGGTGGTGTGAAAACTGCCGGCACTTCCAGTGATTCCTTGGACCACCAACCGGGTATCTTTGTTTACGAGAACACTCATTTGTAAAAATAAATTTGTATTAGGATTGAGCAGCCAACTTGACTACTTTTTCGGCGGCATCCGCTAGGGAGTCAGCGGGCTCAAGGGCGAGACCACTATCAGCAAGAATCTTTTTGCCTTGCTCCACATTGGTCCCTTCCAAGCGTACTACCAAGGGAACTTTCATCTCCAACTTGCGCGCCGCATTAACGATTCCGGTGGCAATTACATCACACTTCATGATCCCCCCGAAGATATTTACCAGAATGGCTTTGACCGCATCATCTGAGACCAGGATACGGAATGCATTTTCCACCTGCTCCTCATTGGCTCCTCCCCCGACATCCAAAAAGTTGGCAGGTGATCCACCGTAGTGCTTAATAATATCCATCGTGGCCATGGCCAGACCGGCACCGTTTACCATACAAGCAACATTGCCGTCCAATGCGATGTAATTTAAATCAAATTTGGAAGCTTCCACCTCCTTGGGATCCTCTTCAGTCAGGTCACGTAACTCAACCACATCGGGGTGGCGGAACAAGGCATTGGCATCGAAATTCACTTTGGCATCCAGGGCGAGCACATCTCCGGAAGGAGTAAGCACCAGGGGGTTTACCTCGACTTGCGAGCAATCTTTTGTCCAAAAGAAGTGATACAATTTAGTAACCAATTTGACACATTGCTTGAAAGAGTCTCCGCTTAGTTCGAGAGCAAAGGCAACCTGGCGTGCCTGGTAAGGACGAATGCCAAGCGCTGGATCGATTAAAATTTTTGTAATCTTCTCCGGGGAAGATTCCGCAACCTCTTCAATATCCACCCCACCCTCTGTGGAGGCGATGATTACAGGCTTGGAGGTGGCCCGGTCCATGAGAATGGCCAGGTAAAATTCTTTATCAATATCGGAACATTCAGTGAAGTAGACCGTGCCAACCTCTTTCCCTTCCTCTCCGGTCTGCTTGGTAACCAATACATTTCCAAGCATCGCTTCGGCTTTTTCTTTGGCTTCCGCAGGTGAGGACACCACATGAACACCTCCCTTAAAACCGTTGGTAAAAGTACCTTTACCCCGACCACCGGCATGGATTTGTGCCTTCACCACCACCGATTGATCAGTGGAGAAAGAAGAGAGGGATTGATCGAATTGATCCGCAGACTGAGCAACCGTACCTTTGGGCACGGCGACACCAGCTTCCGCGAAAAGTTGCTTTGCTTGATATTCGTGAACGTTCATGAGGATAAAAAGTAATCAGATTGTCAGGCTTCTCCCATCCTTCAAGCCTTTTCACAAGATCGATCAACGGAGGTTAAAATAACACTCTTTGGTCTTGCCGGGGAAGACCAATGAAAAGAGAAATAACAGATGCTCAAAGTACTTCCTTTTCTTTTCCTTCCCTTCTTCTTTCTTGATGCGGACTGGCCGCAGTACCACGGCCCCCTCTTCAATAAATCTACGGAGTCCATTAGCATCGGTGGAAACGAGTTACAAAAATCTTCCCAGCTAATTTGGAAAACTCCAACGCCTTTGGGCTTTAGTTCCTTTTCGATCCAGGATGATTTAGCCTTCACCTTAGTTGCGGAAGAGGATGAAGATGGTTTACTTCGGGAGGTATGCATCGCCCTTGATCTGACTTCCGGCAAAAGAATTTGGCAACAAAACCTGGGAATAGCCTCGTATGGGCATGCCGGTGGAAATGCGGGAACTCGCGATAATTCGGGGGGTGATGGCCCGCGGTCTACCCCTTCGGTAAAAAATGGACGGGTTTTTATTTATGATTCCGCCATGGTCCTGCACTGCCTCTCAGTCCAATCGGGGAAATCGATGTGGCAAGTGGATGTGATCGATGATCATGATGGAGAAAACATCATGTGGGAAAATGCATCCTCTCCCCTGCTGGTAGATGATTTGGTTATTGTTGGTGGTGGAGGTAAAAACCAGAGCCTGATCGCATTTAGTCAGATAACCGGGAAAGTAAGATGGAAAACTGGAACCGAAACCCTCACTCATGCAACTCCTGCATTTGCAAAGATTCATGGTTGGGAACAGGTGATTTTTCTCTGTCGGTCCGGACTGGTTTCTTTGGAACCCCAAAATGGGAAGGAGTTATGGAGACAGGAGTTCCCTTTTAAAGTATCGACCGCCAGTTCCCCCGTGGTGGCAGGCGATCATATCTTTTGCTCAGCTGGTTATGGAGTCGGGGCAGGAGTGTTTAAAATCTCTTTCGATGGAAGAAAATGGAAAAGCGATCCCGTTTGGCGAAAGCGCAATGAATTAATGAATCATTGGAGCACGCCTCTTTTTTATCAGGGAAATCTTTATGGCATTTTTGGGTTTAAGGAATATGGCAAAGCCCCTTTGCAATGCGTTGATCTGAAAACCGGTGAAATCCGCTGGAGCCAAAAAGGATTCGGCCCGGGAAATCTCATCAGGTCTGGTGCAACACTCTGGGTATTATCCGACGATGGACAAATTGTGACTGTCTCTGCAAATCCTGAGCGTTACCATGAGCTGGGTAGATCTAAAATACTCAGTGGCAAATGCTGGACTACACCAACCATGAGTAAAAATATTTTGCTGGCACGCAGTACCAAGGAAGCAGCCGCGTTAAACTTAAAAAAATAATGATTCCAGATTCGCTCTGTGCGAATCGTTTACTATGGTCTGTAGAAATCTCTGATGACTTCTTCTCTGCCCGATTCATCGCGTCGAATTTGAACCAATCTTTTGATTCGCGAATTAAAAGATCCGTCTTCAAGAAAGGCCTGCCAATCCCAACTCTCAGAACTTGACCAAATTAAATACTTTCTGTCCTTGGTGCAGTGGAGGTGAAGATGAAAATTCTCTAGGTTTTTTTTCTGAAGGACAGTTGTCTGATAAATGGTCATGGTATGTGCGTGGTAATCGTAGTAACAAAAGCGGGAGTCACATGGGTTAAACAATGGTGAGGAACCAAAACCCAGTGGAAGCGACCGAACAAATAAAGAAGAAGGAAAAAAGGTTAGTTGTCATAAATAAGTGAGTTAATTTTATACACATTTACACTAGTTACTCATTTATTCAAATAGATTTGATACTTTTTTAAAACAATTTTCGCTGGCATTCTTTATTTTCTTTAATTGTCATGTCTTTGATTGCCAGCTCGGTGAACGAATATCTGCATCAGGTAACCTCAGAAAAAGGCGGAAGCCCCTCGGTGGATATGGAAATTGCTAGGTTTGCCTACTCGAAGAAGAAACCCCAGGAGGGAAACCCATGAAGGATGGTGAGGCAAGAGACGAGGAACCGGAGGATGAGCCTGAACAGGGCACTGCATTACCCTCAAATTTAGTCGAAGTAGAAACCCCATCGGAAACATGGAAAACAGAATTTAAGAACGAAATTTCCTCCCTGCGGATTAATGGTGAGGATGTATCCAAAATTCACCGGGCTATGAAAGAGCTTCGCTGTATGCACGATTCCAGCGACCGTACCCTGCGTCGGTTAATCATTTTGATCACCCTGTTACTTTGCACAGGTCTTGGGGTTGGGATGTACTCCCTCGATTATCTTTTGCGTTTCAATGCAGACAAAATTGACGAGGTCATCGATTTAAATCTTCTTGCTATTAACAAGAATAAGGAAGGGATGATCAAAATTCCCCTGATCGCAATCTCTTTGCTTGAAAAACATCCTAATCAAATGCGTTGGGATGAAAACCAGTCAGTTTGGACTTTCTTGGATACTTTTACTCAGACAAGAAAGAACTTTTCTGATGATTACATGTATTATACGCCAGGAGTTATCGAAGGGCTAAAAAATGATTTGGGTCTTTTTTGGAACGGCTCTTCGTGGAATTGGCCAGAAGGTTTTGGACCAAGGAATTAATTTTCCCTCAAAGTAAAACCAGGGAAGCCAATCCCAGGAACGCAAAAAATCCGACCACATCAGTCACGGTAGTGACAAATACTCCTGAAGCCACCGCCGGATCTGCCCCGGTTCTATCCAGAACAACGGGTAAAATAATCCCCGAAAGACCTGCCACGATCATATTAATGATCATTGCTCCCGCGATGACACCACCCAGCAGGACAGAAGAATCCTGACCATCCCCAAAAATAAAAATCGTAGCTACCCCGGAAATGAGAGCAAACAAGATTCCATTCAACACCCCCACCATCAGCTCCTTGCGAATGGCCCGCATGGTGTTAAAAGAAGTCAGTTCCTTGGTCGCCAACGCACGCACTGTGATCGTAAGCGTCTGCGTGCCGGCGTTCCCCCCCATGGATGCCACAATGGGCATGAGCACAGCCAGGGCCACCATTTGCTCAATGGTGGCATCAAATAAACGAATTACCAGGGATGCCAGTACCGCAGTGAATAAGTTGACCAACAGCCAGGCAAAGCGTTTGGCGGATGACTGGAGCACACCGTCATCCATATTCTCTTCCCCCACCCCACCAAGGAGGAGCACATCCTCCTCAAATTCCTCCCGGGCGACCTCCATCACATCATCCACTGTGATCATGCCCAGAAGCTTGCCGGAAGTATCGACAACTCCGGCGGTGGTAAGATCATATTTTTCAAAGAGCAGGGCCACCTCCTCCTGCAGCGTCTCCGCGGGTATCAGCACCTGAGTATCATCCGCAATTTCACGCATCAAAGTATTTCTGGGCGAGCGAAGTATACGGGACAGAGAGATAACCCCTACAGGACAGGTACCCTCATCGACCACAAATAAATCAAGGAATTCCTCAGGCAGATCACTTTCTTCGCGTAAATAATCAATCGTCTGGCCCACGGTCCAATTGGTTCCAACGGAGACCACATCGGTCTGCATCCGCCGCCCGGCACTGTCCTCAGGAAATGCCAATCCGATCTCGATATCCTCTCGCTCCTCTTTGGGCACAGAACTGAGAACTTCGGCTCGCTCATCCTCTTCCATATCTTCGAGAACCTGGACGGCCTCATCCGAATCCATTTCGGTAATTACTTCAGCTACCTCCTCCGGAGTAAGACTGTCTGTAACCTCCTTACGTAAATGGTCTTCCAATTCAAAGAGGAGATCGGGGTCGAGTTCCAGCTTCACGGACTGAACCAGACGTTTCCGCAGCGGACGGTCCAGCAACCCGAAGGCATCCGCTAAATCAGAATGGTGAAAGCTTTCGAGATGATGATTTAGTTCGGCATCAGTTCCAGACTCAAGCAGACGCACTAATTCATCAAACCTGGCTTGAGACTCGCTACTGGCATTGGGGTCAATTCGATGTATAACCTCTGTACTTTCCTTAATCTCAGGCATAATTCGTATGGTTTTTTTGATCCGGACTGTGCACAGAATGTAGAGGATTTACGAAAAGATTCGGATGAATCTGTAACTCCCTACCAATGCCAAGAACCATAGGTTAGCTCAACCTTATTCGGCAAAGCTAAAGTGGTTGGCAAATGATAAAAATTATTCAGCGACCCAGGTCAGTGCGTGACATAGAGCAAGGCCGAGGGCATCTGCCTGGTCAAAGGGAAGGGACTGGGGCAGTCCCAGCATCTGGGCAAGTGTGTTGGACATTTGCTCTTTACTGGCACGACCAAATCCCACCACTGCCTGCTTAACCCGCAGTGGGGCATATTCAAAAACAGGAATTTCGCGAATAGCTGCTGCAGAGAGAGCCGCACCGCGGGCAGATCCCATAATCTGGGCGGTCTTAAAATTTTGTACATAAATGGTTTCCTCACAGGAAACATGGCGGGGTTGCCACAAATCAACCAAATGAGCCACCAAGTCATGAATTTTTCCCAAGCAGGAGACTGAGGATACCTTGGTTCCAAGCTTCAGCGTTTCCGAGTGAAGGAGACGGTAGGAATTACCCCGGCAATCGAGGATGGCTAATCCCGTACCACGCAGACTTGGATCAATCCCAAGAATTTTTCCCTGAAAAGGTTCTTTGCGGAGCAAGTTTTGGGGATCTATGGAGGACTTAGATTTGCTCCCTTGCCCCGCCAAGTGCTTGGCCCAAAGTTTTCTCGATGACTTGTTCACTACAAAGATCAGAAAAGCATGCGCAATCCTGCCAGCACAATAAAAATCCATAGCAACCGCTCAAACCAGTCCTGGTGAATATGCCTGACCACCAGTGGTGCCAAAAGTGCCCCCAGAGCCGCAGGAATAAATAGCCAGAAAGCGATCCCAAGA
>Ga0255765_1002589_pt1 | contig 20229 bp, 13 predicted proteins | sample 041ome_8_FD_179965 | JGI IMG/M metagenome (GOLD analysis project Ga0255765, IMG submission 179965) | Coastal salt marsh microbial communities from the Groves Creek Marsh, Skidaway Island, Georgia - 041407BS metaG (version 2) | ecosystem: Environmental > Aquatic > Marine > Intertidal zone > Salt...
CCCTAAACCCTAAAGAGCAGAGTGAGCGGATGAACGACTTCAATCTGACAACATCCTAAACGTGAAGGGGGTATACACGTCCAGTATCTTCGAATGTGCGCTGTTTTCAATCAAACCAAAGCATTGAACTGCACTAATTCGTAAACAATTCGAGCGTGGTACTCAAACGCGCGGCGTCGAAAAGTCAACCGTACGGTCTCACAGAGGTCAAGGCAGCCTCCGAAGTACGGACGAAGGGCTTTGAATGCGCATCTTCATTCGCAATCTTCATATATACTACAACACTATTTCACGTTTAATCTGATTACACAGTTCTAACCTCTCCGAAATCGAGTGAATTGCGAGCGTCACGACGCGATTCAATCGCTCGCTGTCCCATCGCTGAGGCGAGTGACGAATGTATTCAACGAGCTTCTCGAAAACTACCTCTTCTTCGTTTTCATCGCTTCCTATCGCGAGCAAATCTTCAGTCGCCTCGTTCAAAATCGATACGGCTACGTTTGTGATAAAATCACCGTACGTGAAATCCATATTCGCATTTGCTACGATCACGTCCATGACTCGGCACGAAAACCGCGTCGAGAAATCGCTCGCGAAACATGTCAAGAGCCATCCCGAAGCATACATCATCGGTCCTACTTTATACTTTTTTAAGTGCGCGCTGAGTTTCTTGTTTTCGAGTCGTAACAGACCCTCGAGCGTTGAAAAGGCTCTCTTTAACGCCAATCCGTTCTCTTCGTATATTTCCCTCGCGTTTCTCGTGGATTTCGACATGATGAAAAGCAGCGTTTGAAACGCGTCGCTTTCGTTCATATACAAAGCTAGAATACCGACGATGAATGGCATTCCTTGACAATATCCAACGGTTGGATCGTGATAGCTGTATGCCACCAATAGCCGACGCATTTTATCTATCCCTTTCGAGCTTTTGAAAGATGGGTGATGAGGAAACGTTCTTCGCAAGTCTCTCTCAATCAAGGTTTCAAAATCCTCCTTATCTTTAACCTCTTCAGCGTCTCTTTCTTCTACTTCATGTTCTCTGTGTTGGCTCATTATCGTTTCGTAAACATTCTCGCTCGAAGACTCTTTCTCTTTGTAGTGCTTCTTCATCGCGCTCTCCCATAACTGCGTCCGCAAAAACGCCGGCGAGTCCAGATATGGCTGGCCGTCTCCAATTTGCAAATCGCAAGTGGAACCGTCATCTTTCTCGTTGAATCCTACGGCTGCAGCAGACGCCGATGACTCTCTCGAAAACGGTAGTTTGAAGCTCAGCGTTTTTTTAAGTAAATCGCTGCTCGTTACAGACAACTTGTTTCTCGCGTTGTTCAACTCTCTGCTCGCTCTCGAACGAATGGCTGGGTCCGAGAGCAACGAGGTGACGCCAGAAGCTGCTCGCTCGAAGAAGTTCTTCTTCTTTATCTTCTTCTTCTTCTCTTTTTTCTCTTCCTCCATTCTTTCATCTTCTTCTTCTTTATTCACTCGCGCATCTTCTTTTAAATGTGCATTGCTTTTTTACGAGAAGAGACTCTTTTCTCTTTCGTTCTCCAAAAAAAACACTTATTACACACGAACAAACTCTCTCTCTCTTTTTTTTTCTCCTCCTCCTCGCTCCTTCCTTCCTCTCGTCCGGTGGACGACGACGAGAAAAAAGATGATGACGAGAGAGACAAACGAGACGAGAAGAAGAAGACGACGAATGAGAAGAAGAAAATTGTCGAAGGAAAGCGTCGGCGGGGCGGGCGTTTTCTTCTCTTTTCTCTTCTTCCTCTTCTTCTTTTTTTTGTCGTTGTCGTCGAACGACGACGAAACGATCGATTCGTCTTCTCAGAATTACGTTTTTGATTACTTGAACGAGAAGAGGCAATTCGATCATCAGAGCGGTCTGATCGTGTCGAAGTGGTCGTCGCACTCGTCATCATCATCTTCTTCTTCTGTTTTCGATGCTTCTGACGCCGCTCTCAACGAACGACGAAGAAGCTTACGAGGAGGCAGAAGAGGAGGATTTTTTGTACACGCCGCGACCGCAGCGGAAGAAGAAGAAGAAGAAGAACAAGTTCTGGTGCGTTCCAACGGATGGATGCGTTGGACCGACGACCAGTCGGGAAAGTTTTACTTCCAAGAAGAAGCGACGGGCAAAACGCAGTGGGAAGAACCGCCGGGATGGGCGTTTAATGAACATCACGGTGAAGTAGAAGAAGAAGAAGAGGAAGTGGCGATGAGGGACGAGCGACGCGAACGAGAAGAACGAGAGCGACGCGAACGAGAAGAACGAGAAGAACGAGAGCGACGCGAACGAGAAGAACGAGAAGAACGAGAGCGACGCGAGCGAGAAGAACGAGAAGAGCTTGCTGCATTACAACAACAACAGCGAGAAAGAGAAAGAGAGAAAGAACGAGAAGAGGAGCGAGCGAGAGAAGAAGAAGAAGCCGAGAGACAGAGACAACAGCGAAAAGAAAAAGAAGAAGAAGAAGCGGAGCGACAGCGACAATTACAAGTACAAAAGCAACTGCTAGAAGAGCAAGAACAGCAGCGAGCAGCTGCGGCTGAAAAAGCGGCAGCTGAAGCCAAAGAAGAAGCCACCGCACGGGTCGCCGAAGAAGCTAAAGGACAGCAACAAGAAGAAGCAAAGCACGCGTCACCGCCTCGGCAACCCCCAACGGTAGAAGTAGAAGTGAAAGGCAGCAGCGAAAGTGATGTTCAAGAGATCAAAATGCAGCACTACAAACAACTCTCTTCGCAGAAAGAGAAGCACAGAGACCAAATCGCAGTCTTACAGAAGCAACACGAAGAAGAAATCGAGAAACACATTTCCGATTTGAAAGTTGCGCAAAGAGAACGAGACGAAGCGTCTGCAAAAATGTCGGAAGCTCACGAAAAGCACAACATTCTCCTCGAACAACACGAAAAGTTGAAATCGGAGAGCGAGAAGATGGAGAAGAGAATCGAAGAGGCTCTGTCTGCTCACGAGAGAGAACTCGAACGCGTGAAAAGCGAACGCGATGCAATTGTCGATGAAAAGACGAAAATTGAGGCAGATTTGAAGGTGTCGTTTAACGAACGAAACGCGAAAGAGATGAAGCAAAGCCAAGAATTGAAAAAGTTGCGAGAAGAGTTGATGGAGATTAAGTCATTGTCGAAAGAATCGAGAGAAGCGAGGGAGAGAAACGAGGAAGCGCTAAAAGATTCGAAAAAAGAAATCGAGCGCATATCGCGCCTGTACGAAGAGGCGAAAGCGAACGCAAGCGAAGCGGAGAAGCAGAAAGAAAGCTTTGACAGGCAGCTGGAAGAGTTAAAGGTAGAATACGAGGATAAGATGAAAAAACTAGAAGAGTTGTCGTCGACTGAGTCTGCCGTCGGCGTTGTTAAGAGCGACAAGAATGGCAAAGAGGAGGAGAAAAAGATAGAGATGGAAGACTCTATTCCGAGTGGAGAGACGTCCTCTGATGACGATATGCGGGGGGTATACGGTGACGACGATGACGACGACGATCACCACGACGACGAAAACGTCGATGATACTCACGAAGGTGAATCTTCTTCATCTACCTTCGAAGACGTAAAGAGTGAGAACAAAGAGGACAAAGAGAAGATGGATATTGCTGAAAATGACCAGGGGAAACCGCACAACGAGAACGACGACGCCGAATACGATGGCGAAGAAAAAAAAGATGAGCAAGAAGAGAGCGAAATCGATTCGAGTGCAAAAGAGACAGAACACGCCGCGAGTGCTAAATCTAGAGGTGACATCACCGAAGAAATAGTACAAGATGACGACGATGTTGATACGGACGAGGCCACTTTCAACGATAAAGATGATTTCAAAGCGAGAGAGATCGGCGAAGAGAAAGAAATCGAGGAAGATGGAGATACAAACGAAGAAAACGTGGCGCGTCGTGTGTCATCGTCCTTTCCAGACTCTGTTCTCGCGGCAAAAGATAAAATTGTTGTCGCACTCAAGCCTTTGGAACCGTACCTCGATAAATTTTTGAACATCCTCTCGGTTGCGTTAAGCGAGGCCACGAGCAAAGCTTGGGAATCAAACGAAGGAGTGAAATTGACAAAAATTCTGGAGAAATGCGAAAGCAAGCTTCAGGAATTCCTCGAACGATACGTTGATAAAGTTTTCAAGACGAGCTTCGCTCGTGACGAGGTGGTCATACGGCAAAGCGTGAGAGTCATTGTTTTTGCGCCGCCATTTCTGACGACGATTTTTTTCATGAGTTTCTTCTCAAGCTTTCTAGGATTGAATGATTCCTCGTCTAAGAAATCTACCGGAGTGGCAGCGAATCACAACAAAACTAAAGTCAGCGGAGATGCGAGTGGTCGAAACGACCAAATGAATATGGGCACCGCGCCTCCTCCGCAACAGTCGATTGGTGGAGGCAGTGATGGTGGTAGAACTGGAAGTGGTAGCATGCAGCAACAGCAATATCAGCAAAGTCAAAGCGCTTCTGCGATGTTGATGAACCCAATGCTACCACCGAACGCAGGAGTCAGCGGATCTCGCACCGATGAAATTTCGGCTCAGAGCGTCCCTTTCATTCCTGGATCCACTACCATTACGAGCAACGTTGGTGGCGCTAATATGAATGGTGCCGGTAATCATAATCTGGATCGCAAAAATTCTGGAGATAGTGCCTCGAGTGGTGCAAATGGTATGTCTGGAGGTGGAATGAAGCATGATTTGTCGAACAACAGTTTAATTGGGAGACCCGGCTCGGGAGAACATCCACCACCAACCATGATGGGAGATTTAGCAACTGCGGGCGTTTCTTCTGGAGGTGACGAAGACGTGTACAAGGCTCCACCGAAATTTGGTGTGCCACACGGCGATATCAACAACCCGGCGATTAGCCCAACGGCAGGATCAGTTCCTACGAACGCAAACCTTTTTGTACCCTCGCCTGCCACCTCGCCTCGCGCGACGGCGATGGGCAGTGGCAATGGTGGCAACAGTGGTGGTGGTGGTGGTGGTGGTGGTGGTAGCGGCGACGTAATGACGGCAACCGCGACTATGCCACCGTCTGTTGCACCAATCTTACAGAATCCTCCAATACGACAACTTGATAGAGCGTTGACGCTGACTTCTCCGATGCAAGAACAGAGATTAAACACCGTTGATGGGGACGTAGATGCAGAAATCAAAGGCGGAGAGAACGTGCCCCCTCCACCTATAGTCACCGGTGGAGCCAAGAAGAAGCAGACGAAACCGCCGGCTTGGGCAAAAAATGCTCGAGTAACGCAAGTAAGCGCCATCCCATCCACCGTCAAGGACTCTTCTCAGGCATCTTCACAAATGCCCTCTCCGCCATCGATGCGGCAGCAAGAGCAACAGCAAACACACCAACCACCTCCACCGCATCTACAAAATCCACCTCCGGAAGGCGCGATGACTCCTCAACAACAAACTATGCCCGCTCAAACAATACTTCCGCCCCCCGGCGGCGGTAGCGCCCGATCACGTCCTCCACCGGGAGTGCCGATATTGAGAAAGAGCGTTAGCACGGGAAACAAGGTGAATCCTAGTGTCAGGGGCCCGCCCCCGGGTGTGAAAGTGCTTTCGCGTCCCCCGCCGGGGATTTCACGCGCGCATCCACCTCCTCCCCCGCCGCCTTCTTCCAGATGAAGTACATTTATTTAGTTTTGTATATGTAAAATATTATTAAAATCGGTTATACAGATTAATTTGAATCACTTCTTATACTCTTGAGTATGGCTGCCGTGTCAACTTTCGGCACATCTAGAGCCTCTGCGCACACGGTACGAACGCGTTCTGCAAACGCTTTTAAGTTTTCATTCTCATCCATGCTTGGTTGCATCGGCGGTAAAAAAGTGACTTTTAGCGGATTCGCGAAAAGGAACAGTTCCGTGAGAGATTCAAGGCGCTTCGGGAGCAGTTTTGTGAGAATGAAACTGTACCAAAGGGGTGCACTTCTTTTGTCTTGACTGCTTAAGAAATGCAGGACGACCGGTTGCACTTTTTGACCTTGAGCGAAAAGATCTTCGTCAAACTCAACGACGTGGGTAAGATTTTCGTGCCTCGAGACTTCAGGGAAGTATATTGTCGGGAGACGTCCAGAGATAAAAGACAGTAACTTTTTCATTCGGCGAATGAACAGCAAGCGATGCGCACACGTCTTACCGAGAAAAATCTTCTCTGTGCCAATAGCTTCAATGATGTTCGCTTCCAGCGTTGTCTTTTCACTCATGATTAGAGTTGGCGTTGAGGCAGCAATGAACAAAGGGATGGATCTCAAGTGTTTCACGAAGAAGATAAGCTCAGAAACTCGTGGTGCGTTCGAAACAACAACCAATGGCGTGCAATATGAGCGGCTTACGGCAGTTGTTTCGCCTTCAACGATGATCTCAGAGTGTCCCAGAGCATTTAACATAATCTCGCACAGCGAAACGGCAAAGTATGCGTGCAATTTTTTCGCCGTTCGTAGCAGACGGTTCCATTTTTTCTCGTCGCCGTGAAGATGATCCTCCTTCACGATCTCATTGTATGTATGTTTCCCATCGCTCAGAAGAACCACCTCCCTAGTTGTCCATAAAAAGCGTTTGTTCATGTCACTCCTAAATATGCTTTCAAAGTTATTGTTGTTGTTGTTGTTGTTTTTGGATTTCGAGAAGGATGTGTATCTGTATAATGTCGTGCGCCTTCGCTCGTTCAAGAAACGCACGATGACGGCGTAAGCTCGAGTCGAAACATGCAGCGCTGTCAAAGAAACGAGGAATAGTATCGCTCTAAACAAAACGAGGAACGGAGTTTTGCTCTTTATCTCGTTTCTTTCATCTGTGCTGTTATTCTTGCTCTTCGCATGATATTCTTCGAGCGACGAACGACGATTGCGTTCTTGGCTTTGTCGTTCGTACGCATTTAAAGTCATTTAATCTCCAAGGAGTTGTGTGGCTCCGTGGCAACACCCCCCGAACGCGCTCGTGTATTTTTTTCTCGTTTTCACCAGTACACCACAAACCACTTTTTTCGATTTTCGTCATTTGTCGTGTAAGTGTGTGTGTCTTTTATAGTTCTGCCCTTGATGATGGATATTACGGCAAGTGGATAACCACAGGATAACACGTCCGTCACATGACTGGCATTGCGACGCCAATGCTTAAAAATGTTGGAAGAATAACACACGCACGATGCCAAAAGCGAAGAGATACAAACTCGATGAAGACTTTTAGCGCGAAATTGAAGATTGAAGAAAGAAATACGAAAAAAGAAGAGGAAAAAGGAAAAGGAGAGATGCATTTGTGGCTTTTAGATAGAGATGGTGTGATAAATGAGGACGTCGGATCGCCCGGGGTGGTTGACGTGGATAGATTTAAGTTTATACCTCTTGTGAAAGAAGCGTTGTGGAAGGTTCGACGGCGCGGTAAAGCGAAGCTGGTGATTGTTACAAATCAAACGTGTGTAGGAAAAGAATTGATATCTGAAGCGTATTTAACCGATGTCATTCACAAAAGAATGACCGAGGAACTTTCTTGTAGCGGTGGTGACGGTGAAGATGACTTCGTCTTTGACGCGATTTTATACGAAACAACGATTGCCTCCGTTGAAAATTTTCGCCGCAAGCCCGAGCCTGGCATGGTACTCGAGGCTTTAACTCGTTTTTTGCCTGATGAGCCAGAGAACTATGCCACGATTTTCGTCGGCGATTCCATGACAGATATGATGGCAGCTGGAAGAGCGGAATTGAAAAGCGGACGGCTGATAACGAAAGTTTTAGTTGGTTCAGGATACGGATCGAGCGTTTGGAACGAGCTTCGACAGGCTTTTGGAGGTGGAGGCGAAGATAAAGATGGAGATGGATCTTTTTGTCACAGCTACTACTACGCACAAAAAATACAAGAAGAAGATGGCGATTGTGAAAAGAGTTCTGGAGGTGATACTTTTGATGCCAGAAAGGAATCGTCGAAAACTTTGGATGCATTTCCCGAGGAATGTTTCCCACTGTACGTGGCGAAGGACTTACCCGCCGTGGTTGATATTTTTTTATAGCTCGCTCGTCGGTTCGCGATTGATGCGCATTACATGTATTATAATTAGTATCGATGAATTAACTTTAAAGCGTTTTAGTCGGCCACAGTCGCATGCGCGGTTTGTTGATATCCCAAATGGACCAGACCAACGCCATCGCGATGCTGAGCCAAATTCCCAACGGCATCAAAACGTAACCGGCGGTTGGTAAAACCGAATAATATTGATAAATAGCAAACCACGCGCTCGAAAGGACAAACAACACGCCTACGGCGGAAACTCCCAACATTTTTTCTTTATTCGTGACGAAATTCCACCAGTCACCGATGGATAAGTGCAAAACCAAGCACATGATTGGGAAGCACAACAACTTCCCGACTTGTTCGTACACTAAGATAGAAGAGATTGAACGGAGAAACGCGATAGAAATCCAAACGACTGGAAACACTTTCGCGGGAGGCGTCCAGTCTGGACGTTTCCTTTGCTCTTTCATTTTAATTTCAGTCTCCAATTTAGGGCGAGAAGCATCTAAAATTGAAAACGTTCTTGATCGCAACGCCAGGAAAGCGAAGAAAAAGAACAAAAAGACGTTTCGGATTTTCGTCATCGTCGCGGCTTTTGCCGCCGCCGCCGCCGCCGCCGCGGCTTTTACCGCCGCTTTCGAAGATCCCGTCGCCGCGGAAGTCGTCCCGAAACTGCCGGTAACAGCGGCTAAAACGATATCTAACCCAAATAAAACTAATCCAATCAAACACGCTTCCGCAGCAATCGAAAAGATGTATTTACCAATCAGCTCGAACGAAACAGGACCATAGTTTTGTTTCCAATTGTTTATCCATTTCGAGGCGGATTTTGCGCGTTCTTTTGCTTCGTAATCAAAAACTGTTTGCGTCATAAACGCGGTGCCTGATTTGCCTTTCCTTTCTCCTCCGTTCCCACTCGCAAACGAAGCCGTTCCTTTTGTTGTTGAAGTTGATGCTGATGTCGTCACAACGCGAGAAACTCGACTTCTTTTTTTCAACCGCGAAAAGGAGGAAGAGGAAGCGGAGGTGAGAAGACGGAGATTGTTGTTGGGCCCGACGAGCGACATCGTTGGTGTCATTTGGCGTTCTTCTCTGTTGAACTAGAAGTCGTTTGATGTTTTACCTGTATGTGTATATCTGAATATCTCCGCTGATTTAACTGCCGTTGTGAGAGAAAAATGCGATTTGTTGTGGGAACATCGAGAATATTATTTTTTTGAAGAAGAAAAGAGTCTTCTCTTTCGTAAAAAAGAGAAAAAGAGAGAGAAAAGTTTTTTTGCGCGAACGAGAAGAGACTCTCTTTTCTGCGTGTTGTGAATACCTCAGACTGTCAGAGAACAGAGAGAGAAGAAGAAGAAGAAGAAGAAGAAGAGAGAAGAAGAAGAGAAGAAGAAGAGAAGAAGAAGAAAGAACACACACACACACAGAGAGAGAGAGAGAGAGAAGGCGATTTGAAAATGGAGGAAGGAAGAGAAGAAGAGGAGCTTCCGCAGCAGAATCAGAATCAGAATCAGAATCGACTTCGAGATGATTCTCGCGTTGAAGTTGATGTCGGTGTTAGAGACGACGCAGAGGAAAGAAGTAGTCTTTATTACGAGTATAAAGATTTAGAGGGAAACATACAAGGTCCGTTCCCGTTGACGCACTTGAAAGCGTGGAATCGAGACGGTTATTTGAGTCGAGAGCTGGAAGTTCGTCGACGATATAAAAATGTAAACGAAGAAGATTCGTTGCCGGCGGAGTTCACCACGCTCGGTCGAGTGTTGGATGCGCACGAAGAAGAAGGAAAAGAAGAAGAGTTGAAAACGAAAGTAAGAGAAGAAGATGATGATGAACATCAAGCAAAAACTACTGCTACTACTACTACTACTACTACGGCGACAACGTTAACATCGACGTTGTTAGACGAAAGGTTGAAGAACGTGTTCGGTGGCATCGGGAACGGCGCAATCGATGGTGGCGCGCCTTTCGCGTTCGGCGGTAGCTTCTTGGGCGGCGGCGGCGGCGGCGACGACGACGGCGACGACGACAACAACGCAGAGATGGAAAAAGAACGAGGGGATGATGATTTAGGAAGAGAACATAGAAAAGAAGAAGAAAACGAGGACGACGAAGAGGAGGCGATGCAGCACGCGCTGCGACTGCTCGAAGAAGAAGAGGAAGGACGCGACGCGGAGGAGGAAACGTCCAAGGCGAAAGCGAAACGAAACCAAGTCCTCGAACAATTTGAAGACGAGCGCGAGAACGCGAAATTCGACGTGGACGAACGGACGAGCTTTGGAAAACATCCGAAAGAAATTCCGACGGTTGGCGGGAGTCTTGATAAAGGTAAAAAAGCCGAAGATCCGCGACTTTCTAAAGAGGCTGCGCAGTTGCGAAAGCTGTGCAAACAAAGCACAAAAGCGTTGCTCTTACCGACGCACGAACTTTTAATGAGTGCGGCGACGAGAACGTTCGTTATGGATAGAAACGACGACGAGGATAACGTCGATGAAGACGGTGTCGAAAAGATTCAACGCCCGAGGAAAGAATACGAAAACGAAAATGAGCGAGACGAAGCGCTCGAGGAGGAAGTAAAAAACGTTCGGAAAGGTTTGCTCAGCAAGCTCCACCAAGGAGAAGAGGAGGAAGAACAAAAACATAAACAGAACGAAGAAAAACACGAAGATACGGGTGCGGCTAAGAAACGACGGAAAAGCGTAGAATTTGATCTGAAGGAAGAGAATGACGATGAAGGCGCGAGAAGTGACGGCGAACGATCGGATATATCCTGGGGCGCGAAAATGGGCACGTACGAAGATCCGACGAAGAGAAGCAGAGCGCTATCCTCCGCCGCCGAGGCACGAAAAGCGAATGTCGACGACGGTGATGAATACGCAGATCGGGATGCAGACGAAGACGAAGAACTTCAACGAGATAGAGCGCGCGGAAGAAAGAGAACATCCAGAGATGATGATGAAGATCGTAATCGAGCGCTCAACGCGGAGGAAAAAATGAAGGAAGAAGCGCGAAAACGACAACGAGCGTTGGAAGAGGAGGAAGAAGCAGAGCGGCAAAGACAAAGACAAATACTTTTAGAGAAGGAAGAAGAAGAAAACAAACGCGTAAAGCATATTGAGTTTATGAAGTATTTGCACAAAAATCCAACCGCGGGTGACTGGTGGCTTCCTAACGAAGAAGACGGAAAACCAACTTTAGGTCCGTTTCAATGGGCCGAGTTGAGCGTAAATTTACCAGGCGTGCGAGTGGCGCATAGATACGAAGATAATCGTTGGCAATTTGTTGGTAACGTCAACGATAGCGATAATTTGATCCCATTTGTTCCGTTGACTTCTAAAGCCTCTGCGGCTGCTGCTGCGGAGTCGGTGGATAATCCTCCGGAATTAGCCGTCGCGAAGAAGATGGAGAGAGAAAACGTCTTTTTGCCGAGAAAAGAAAAACCGCTCGATGATGATGATGAAGATGATGATGAAGGAGAGAAGAAGCGAGAAGGAGAAGAGAATTTTTCGAGCGACGGCGAGGAGAAAGACGACGACGGAGCAGAAAAGGAAGCATCGGAAGAAGGACTCGTCGAAGATGGCGAAGTCTACAGCAACGACGACGACGACGAAGAAGAAGAAGAAGAAGATGATGATGATGAATATGAAAATAGCAGCGATGAGGATGGAGAGGATGTTGCGTTGTTGGAAAGCGACGAGGAGAACATGCACGATGGAGGTGATGACGATGACGATGACGATGAGGAAGACGACGACGATATCGATGATGATGATGACGATGATGATGATGATAAGAAGTTTACTCGATATCTCGACATTGAAAACACGCACGAATGGTTTCGAAGATCTATGAATGCGTACGACGAAGCTGACGACGATGAATTAAAACGAAACGATGATTTGTCGCCATCGAGAGTCGACGAAGGAGCCTCCGCCGGGAACGACAACGGCGATAACGAGGAAGAAATCGACGACGGACAAGACCAAGTTGAAGCAGTAAAGAGGTGGTTCAGAACGAACATTATCGAAGGAACTTCGTCGTACATTGCCTCCCCGGGATCGTTAGAAGTCATCACCGGAATGGATACAAAACGCGGCGGTACGAACACCGTGCGTTTCAAACGTTTCGAAAACTTGTCGCAAATCAGTGCGGCGTTGAGCGCGGAATTATACGAGTCCATCATGATGAACAAAGCGAAGAAGAAAATAATCTCTCAGTTAGTCGAGGAAGTGCTGGATTCACTTTGAAGGAGGTATTCAAATCGTTTTGAAGTAAGTTTGTAGTAGCACCCGAGCGTAATTTCGCAATTTTAATATAAACGACAACCACGTAGATATAGATAGTATATTTGTGCTTTCAAACAAAAATAATGAGACAAACGCGCGATTTGGACGTCGCACTATATACGCAGTCACACGCGATACAATCAATTAACCCTCCTTCCCGGATATCACGAGAAGACCTAACACTAAAATCAACGCGTATTTGATCATTGGATGATCGTTCATCAAAATCGTCGCTTTCCCGACGTGCGGTAAATATCCAACCGTTCTTCCCATGACGTGTTTCTCGTTCAACCATTTCTGTCCTGGCGCGTACAAGCCGATATCGTCCATGTAATTGTTATCGCCTTTCGTGAGCATCTCGTGTTTGAACGAAGGAGAAGGTGAAGACAACGAGGAGTTTTCATCGTCTCTGCCGCTATCGTCGTAACTGCTACCACTACCGCTACCGATACTACCACTACCACTACTATCATCATCAGCTTTATCAAAGGAAGATTGAGAAGATGAAGAAGAAGAAGGAGAAGAGAGAGACGCAGTAGAATAAGGATGGTAATGACTCTTGATCACTCTGTGCACGATTGGAATCTCCCGTCCGTCGATGGAAAAGACGATTATTTCCCCGACTCTCGTTCTTTCCTCCTCTCCTCTTTCTTCTTCTTCTTCGTTCTTCTTCTTCTTCTTTGTCGTCGTCGTCGTCGTCGCCACGCCGCCGCCGCCGACGATGCTATTGCTGTTGTCGCTAAAACTCATCCTTTTATTCGTCTTCTTCTCCTTCTTCTTCAAAGAGAGAAACAAAATATCGCCTCGTTTAAACGCCGGTTCCATGCTCCCGCTCAACACGACGACGACGGGACTTTCCGAGTGCGTGTATAAACACAAACTCTTCCAAATCATCAACGCGCTGGTGACGATGAGCGTCAGCGATAACAGTTGTAAAGTCAACTGTCGATAGTTCATGGATTTAATCGCGCGGAAAACGTCCGTAATGGGAACGACCACGTGTCTTTGCACGAACGACGACGACGACTCCTTTCGTTTCTTATTCTTATTCTTTTTCTTCTTAATCTTAATCTCACTCGTCGTCGTTTTATTTTTCTCTCGTTGTTGCTCCTTTTTCTTCTCACTCTGTTCTCTTTGCTGCTGCGCTGTTGCAGTCGCCGCCGCTTCTGCTTTCGCTTCTTCCGCTTCCGCAGTCTTCGTCTTTCTCATCTTCTCTCTTTTCTTCTCTCTGCGTTTTTGTCGTGTGAAATACAAACAAAAAGTGTGAAGAAGAAGACGTGAGAGGACGACGACGAGACGAGACGAGACGAGAGAAGAGAGAGGAGAAAAGAAAAAAAAGAAAAAAAAGAAGAAAAAAAACGATTATATTTAGGGTTTTATTTTCCTACCCAAAAACCAAAAGACACGCAAAACGCAACACGCTCACTCAGCGCGCTTTTACGTTACAGACACTACGTGTAATAATAAAAAAAATGTCTTCTTCTTCCGCTCTGAAAATCGGCGGTGGTGACGCCGCCGTCGTCGTCGTCGCGGCGAGCGCGCGAAGAAGAAGAAGAAAAGGAGTGAGTGGTGGCACCACCACCAGCAGCAGCAGAGGGAAAATGTTTTTGGAGGCTTCTTCCTACTCGACGAGTGTTGCTTTTTATCCTCATCGTCGACGACGACAACAACAACAACAACAACAACAACAACAACAACAACAACAACAACAACACGGAGCACGAAGCTCTTCCTCTTCTCGTCTTCCCACCACCACCACCACCACCACCACCTTCGCGGTTTCTTCTTCTTCCTCTGGGAAAACGACGACGGAACCGGATGCCATCGTCAGCGTCAAACTGGACCAAAACAGAGACTATCCGATATACATCGGTTCGGAGTTGATGAGTGAGAGAGGCGACTTGCTGAGAAAGCACATCAAAGGTGATACTGTTCTAATCGTCACGAACGAAACCATCGCGCCGCTGTACTTGGACAAAGTCAAAGAAAGTCTCTCATCATCATCATCTTCTCCATCGACGACGAAAGAGTTGAGAATCGAATCGGTCATCCTCCCGGACGGCGAGGAATACAAAAACTTGGACGTTCTCGATTTGATTTTCGAGAAAGCTTTGGAGAGTCGTTTGGATCGGAAAACGACGTTCATCGCGTTAGGCGGTGGAGTCATCGGAGACATGACGGGATTTGCCGCGTCCGCGTACCAAAGAGGCGTGAACTTTATCCAAATACCCACGACGGTGATGGCGATGGTTGACTCCTCGGTAGGCGGGAAAACCGGCGTGAATCATAAAAAAGGGAAAAACATGATTGGCGCGTTTTACCAACCGCAGTGCGTGTTCGTGGACATCGACAGTTTAAATTCTTTACCAGAAAGAGAGTACAACTCGGGAATAGCCGAGGTGATTAAATATGGTTTGATTCGCGACGCGAAGTTTTTCGATTGGATCGAACAAAACGCCGACAGGTTGCAAAAGAAAGCCATCGATCGAAAATCTTTAGTCTACGCTATTCAAAGATCGTGCGAAAACAAAGCAGAAGTGGTTGAATTAGACGAAAAAGAGAGCGGATTGAATGTTCGAGCGACTTTGAATTTAGGACACACGTTCGGCCACGCGATTGAAACTGGCGTCGGGTACGGGGAGTATTTACACGGCGAAGCGGTGTCCATCGGAACGGCGATGGCGGCGGATTTGAGCTATCGATTGGGATGGATCGACAAAAAGTTACAGGCACGAACGGTAGATTTGTTGAAACGCTTTGATTTACCCATCGAGGTACCAGAAGGTTCCATGACGAAGCAAAAGTTCATGGACTTGATGGCGGTGGATAAAAAAGCGTCTCAAGGTAAAATGAACTTCATCTTGCTGAAAGGCGATTTGGGCGGGTGCGTCTTCACCGGGGACTTTGACCAAACAAAGTTACAAGAAACCTTGGAAAGTTTTGTTCGTTAAAATAGGTGTGCTTACACAAATATTAAATACCACTATGTATGCCGGGCAAAAGTTACTGGTACAAGTACGCTCCTCTTTTCTTCTCTTCGGATTTATTTTTGTTAACAGTATTGTGTGGTAGTATAGGCTATTTTCTGTCCGTCGTCTTTGTCTCTCTTTGCGTGTGACGAGTGGTTTTTGAATTTTTTTCATCGCACACGCAGAAAAAAATAAAATATGTGTATGATGAAGAAAGCGACGAATTGAAGTTGAAACTGTTGAACTTGTTTGCGACATCACCTGTCGTAGCAAGGAAGTATCGCGGAAGCAACAGTAAGAAAAGCGCTTTGTATAAAGAGTTTAAAAGTATTCTCCCACAAGAGAACAGTTTTTATGAAAAGTCTCGTGCGAACACAAAAGGTCTCTTTGCTTTCAACAACTGTATTTGGGATTTTGGCAAACAAAAGTGTAGAGATTTCAGTCCAGATTATTGCTTTACTTTCAAAGCTCCAGTTGATTACAAGAAACACGAAGAGCTTTTGGAAACGGAAGTTCGTCAAACGGTTTTTCAAAGTATTTTTGGTGAAGGAGAAAAAGGTGAGTTTGTAGCAAGACTTTTGGCTCGTGCGTTAGCTGGTGATGTTGAAGACAAAAGGTTCGTTGTTTTGATTGGCGAGACCAACTCCGGAAAAGGGTGTTTAACACAACTTCTGGGAGATTGTTTTGGTCTTGGAACGTTCGTCGGCAACTACCAATCCAAGAACCTTCAAAGTGAAAGTCCCACTTTGAGTTGGCTTCTTCAAAACAAGAACTGTAGGATTATTTTGGCGAACGAAATAAATACTGAGAGACCGATTTTAGCGAACAATATTCGAATGTGTGCGTCTGGAGGCGAACCGATTACCGCCTCTGCGAAGTACAAGAACGAGGAGAACTTTATTTCGCAAGCCACGATGTTCTTGTTCTGTAATGAGATGCCTGAGATTAAAGGGAACGACGATGGTGATGCTGTGAAAAACCGTATGGTTTATGTTGAAACTGAGCACTCGTATCTTGAAAAACAAAAATATGAAGAGATGAAGAACACGAACCCAAAAGTTAGATTGGCGGACCCGACGCTCAAGAGCGAGTACCTGAAGCGAAAGGACATTGAAGAAGCGTTCGTAAGTTTGGTGTGCGGGGCTTATGTTTCAACAGCACCTCCTCTTCCCGAGTGTTGTATCAAGAAAAGTTTGGAGTACAAACCGAAAAAATCTTTGAAAAAAAGACTGGAAAATATTATTGATTTTACGGGCGATGAAAATGATTACGTGGTTTTTAGCGACCTTTACGAACATTTTAAAAGATTTGGTAGTATTGAATCGGAGAAGAAAGTCGGTGATGCTTTGGTGAAGATGGGTATCGTGGGAAAGATTAAGAGAGTGGATGGAAAAGCAAAGTCCGTTCGCCTTGGTATCAAACTCAAAGATTTTGAAAATATCACCGAGGAATATGGAGAGGATACTTCTGCCGAGTTGAGTTTCGCCAGTACTGATACTCCTTTCGATTCCCTGATTTAAAAGACTTTGAATTGGATAAAGAACTGAGTACCCTTGACGATGCCGTGCTACACAATAAATTGACGGGTGAAACCGTCATCTCATTTCGTGGAACAACCTCTAATATCAAAGAGACGAAAGCGTTTCTTAAAGATTGGGAAGTGAATAGCAAAATTATGTTTAATCCAAAAAGTGCCGAAAATACGCGGAGAATGAAAAACTTTTTCCAATACCGAAAATGTAATAAGCAAATACGGCAAAGACAATGTGAAAGTCGTGGGACATTCACAAGGCGGGTATGTCTCATCTTCCGTCGCGCAAAAGTTGGATTTGGAGGGACACCATTATAATCCCGCCATTTCCGTCCGCCAAATCAACCAAAACAAGAAAGGTATGTTCTTCAAAAATACCACCGAACAAAACATTTACAAAACACATACCGTTTGGTGTTGCTAGTGGTGGAAAGTACGGAGACGAGAAAGGATGCGCGGCGTACCCGTTTCCGCCGTGTCATCATCCCTGTCACGTGCAACCGACGCCTACGTGTCCGTTGAAATCGGAGTCGGCGCAGTGTCAAGGCGATGAGGACGAACACACTAGAAACGAAGTCGCGCAGCACATCGATAAGTTGGTGCACTGTCCCGATGGGGATTATGATTGCATGGCGAGAGAAATTTATAACAGTGGACCAGTTTCTTCGTACGCCGGAACAATCTACGACGAGTTTTATGCCTATAAAGATGGAGCGTACAGAACGAGCACGGATTCGGAAACGAGAGGAAGATCTCATGGCGGGCACGTGATTGAAGTCATCGGATGGCAGAAAGAATCGGACGGGACGTATTCGTGGAAAATAATCAACTCGTGGTTAAATTGGGGAGATAAAGGTCACGGGCGCATCGCAGTTGGCGAGTTATCCATCGGTGACTCGGTCGAGTCGGCGACAATGTTAGCGGATACGAACGTTGCCCGGTAACTCTTTCTCGTTCGGGAAGAAAACGACGACGACGACGACGACGAGAGTTTTCTGCTTCATTATTATTTTAAGTTCTAGTAGGATTGTTTTGAGTGTATGCATATAATTTATTATTGATTACTATAAATGCGTTTTTTTTTACAACAACACAACAATAAATAAACAATAAATAAAAATACAGTAATAAACCGGGCTCAATGTAGTAGCCTATCGGAGCGGTTGATTTGAGACTTTTATACTTTTCCGGTTGCACCAGCCGGTGCCACGGCGTGTTCCTTTGATAGTGCAACTTTTAACGCCACCGCGTTTGTCTCGTCGTCACCGCTTGGATTAGAGGTGGCGATAAACGCAACCATAATTAATAACAAATCCGTAAACATCACGATCGTATTTGCGCTCTTCGCCAAGAAAGCAAAGATGAATGAGAATAAGAAATGTACTGTCTCGGTACCAATATTCGAAACTTCGCCGACGATTGCTTTTATTCCGTACGTTTTCAAATAATCATCCGTTAACACCGCCGCAATAAAAAATCCAACGGTCATTACAAGCAGAGATTTGATGATCACGAATGAAAGAAACGAACCAGATCGTTCCTTCCGATATTCCTCGCAAGATTCATGATTCCTCGTGTGTACGACCCCATTAAAGGTAACCTCGCAGACTTTCATTACTAGGAAAGCGGCAACAGCACATGTGACAAAAGGACCTGCGTAAATTTGAGACAGTCCGCAGAATATCGCAGCTGCCCAAGGCAAATAAAATATTGGCATAAGCCGGATTAGCCAACCGATCCATGCTAATGAAGTGAAGAGCTCCTTTACTTGAATCGAGGCCTTCGCAATACCACCAGGCAAGGCAAGTGCAGTCAAGGCGAGGGGTAGTAAAGCTGATGCCATCGTTTTCAGACGAAATTCAATATCTATGGCGGTATTGGAGACGTCTTGTCCAAAAACTGCATTTTCATCGAGGAAAGAAATAATCGGATAAATGATGGATTCACGCATACCATATTGGTTAGCTTCGGCTGGAGTCAAGGCATTCATATACTTAATACCATTATCTAAATCAGCAAAATCGAGATTCTTTGTGAGAACGTTGTTAAAAACCTTTTCACCGTCCATTTGCGCCAAGTACGCGAGAGGCATCATGGCCAAGACACACGAGATCACAAACGGCGCGATCCATGAAGCGGCGGCAAAAATTTGAGAAAGTCGCATATCAGCCCATTTGTATGAAGCAATCCATGCGGAAAGCATACTTATGCAACTGAGCGCAAGATTTACGATCGAAATGTTCTTTCGGATATCTACAAGCTCTGGTGGATTCTTCGCGGAGGTCAAAACTTCCTCACTCGTACAACACGGTCTACTCATAGTCGGGAACGCACCCCCGGCACCCCCGCACGTCGAAGCAGTCGCAACCTTAGTTGAGCTCGTATATGCAACAACGGTTTCAAATGCAGTAAAAGGCGCAGTGTCAGTATAGACGGCGAGATCCGCAGCGTTTTCAATATACCATGACGTATCTAACCCTCCGCCCATTGTTGCATTCGTAAAGCACTTAATATTAACCGTAATACGAACATCTTCGTCGGGTGGGTGGTCGAAGGAGGCGAGGGTACCATAGTTGGTCGAACACTCCGGGTATTCATACACCTCTGAATCGCCAAGCCAGTACTGCAACAACGGCCCAAGACCGTAAAATGCATCGTTAAGTGTAAAACCTACGGGGGGGTCCACGCTCGACGACTCGGTAGTATACAAGGCTTCATCAGAAACATCATCATCATCATCGATAATTTTAACGAATTGAGAGAACGGCGTGATAACAGCTAACTGGTCGTTCGGGCGCCCTATGCACATCGTTGAATCCGCTTTTACATCACTGCACACTTCGTCGTCATCCTCTCCAGTACACTTTTCTGCGTATCGGTATTGCACGTGGTCCTCGCACTTGCCCCACTTACTCCCCCCAAAGGCTGGGGCAACGGACATCAACTCCTCGAATGATTTCGTCATGAGATCCGATTCAGCGCTCTGTGGACACCTCCGTATGTCGTCCAAGGTCTTAAACTCTGTAGTTATCGTCCAAATTCGATCCAGAAAAGCCACGGTATAGAATAAGGCCATAAACGTAATCAGCGAACGACGATGCGTCATGAGCCGTTGCAGTTTCGGTCCGTGGTACCCTAATTTTTCCAATTCCTTTGAGCTTTTCTCGTCGACCACCGCATCGGCGGGAAACGAAAACCGCGCTTTCAGCACCGCCAGAGGAGATGCGCCCATTTTCTTCGGAACTTTCTTCTCGTTTGCAACTTCTTCGAAAGGAAGACTCTTTTGATGGAAACACGACGACGCGATGAGAGGGACAATTACTTTCTTTCTTTGAGTGCTGAGTACGGGAATCTAGTTAAAAAAAAAATCTTATCCCCTGGGACGCCCAGTTCAAAGGCAAAAAAAAAATTTTTTTTTTTTCCGCCTAAAACT
>Ga0255765_1002592_pt1 | contig 20205 bp, 9 predicted proteins | sample 041ome_8_FD_179965 | JGI IMG/M metagenome (GOLD analysis project Ga0255765, IMG submission 179965) | Coastal salt marsh microbial communities from the Groves Creek Marsh, Skidaway Island, Georgia - 041407BS metaG (version 2) | ecosystem: Environmental > Aquatic > Marine > Intertidal zone > Salt...
GGAAGCCTCCAAACTGACTGCCGTGAAGGCGACGGTTGAAAGCATCTCAGCTCGCCTTTTTGCGCTGAGTACCTCTGTCAGACGTGTTCAAACGAATATCGACAATGATATCGATTTTGAAGGTTACTTGACATTCAACGAAAAGGCTTGGGATACTTCTATGGAGGCGAGCTTAGAGGAGCACTCAGAATTAACAAATTATGCGAACGAAGCGTTTCAATTACTTAACGCCACTGTTAGCGCGCAAACTTCAAATAACGACGCGTTGATTGCGCTTCAAGAAAGAGCTTCGGAGTTGAAGAGTGCACTTGAATCCACTCTTGAGACATTAAACGCGATGAATTTGGGAGGGGACGTGAACGACGGGGGAGCTTCGTGCGAGAAAACAAATTCTTGCGCGTGCCCTAAGCGCGACAAAGGCGAACTTCTCGTGTTTTTTAACGCAACGAAGACATTCACGTACATACCAGACGATTTTCCTGCATCGCCGCCACCACCTCCTCCGCCTTCGCCGCCGCCGTCTCCGCCTCCCGTGCCTCTGGGATGCACGTTAGAAGACATTTACACATACGGCGGTTGCGCGAGCGCCAAAGAACAGAAATCGAAAGGCCGTCGGCTCTTGAGAGATTTGAAGTACTCCGGAGCAGAAGGTGAAATAGACGCGGTTGTGGATGAAGACAATAGCCTCGGTGGTTCTGAAAAGCTCTATTACGGCTATGATGTGAGCTTCAAAGTTAAGAACGACGTCAAAAAGGAGGTTTCCTACGTTCCAGATAGGAAAATTCGTGGCAAAAATACTTTGATCGGTGGTGTTCTGATTACTCAATATCGTAGTGAGCGCGCTTCGGGATTCAATTGTTCAAGAAGATTTCCGCAAATCGCATCAACGTGTAGAGACTTCAAGAAAGACAGCATTGCACCGTTTGGTGTCGACCCCATATTTTCTAGGTCTTCTTCTTTGTTTGGGGGCGTTGACTTGGAAAATAACATTGGAAAATACTATAACGTTTCAGAACTTCCACCTTCGGGTGTTCCGAACGGATTCACCGTTCGCTCTTCGGATTTAAAACTAGGGCGGAGTGGCTTTGCAGTATATATCGACATCATGACGAGTAAAAATCAAGCGAATCGAATGATTTCGTACATGCGCGAGGGTAATTTCATCGATACTTCGACAAAATCTATCGTCGTGAATATTGCAGCATATAATCCAGTGACAGTTAGATTTACAAACACAAGAGTGCACTTCGAATATTCGAAAGGTGGTAGTGTGGATATTAGGAGTGATACACAAGCGCTCGCCATGGATGTTTACAAGGGCAAGGCTGGTGCTTTTCTTCTCGCGATGGAAGTTATCGTCGTGTGTTGGGTCATTTACTCTACGTATGCTCTATTGGCAGATTCTGTCATAGTTTCGCGATCGCAAGATTTTGAAATCCTTCGTAACATTCAAGCCAGAGTTGTTCAGAGTCACTCAAATGTGCTCGAAATCGTGAACCTCGTGTGTCAGCTGCTTGCTTTTGTAACGTGGTGGGCTTATCAAGCTTTGTACGCGTACAGATTCTCGCCTTCAAAACGATACGACATTTATCATTCCGTGAGCGCGCCCAGCGCTCATTTCATGATGCCGTTCAAAAACCAAACAGGGAATGATTTGATAGGCGGAATTTTCGTGAACGGAACAAATTATGAAGTACCTAAAAGGCCAAAATATGGATGGGAGTTGCCGGAGGACGACAGAGGATACGTAAACCTGATCAAAATGTATCACGAAATTGACATCATGACCACTCTGAGCGTGGCCTATAACTTGATCACGGGGATAAATCTTTTGTTATTGTTTATCAGATTTCTGTTACTTCTCAAGTTTCAACCTCGTTTGGCGATCATTACGCACACGCTAGAACGTGCAAGCCTGGACGTTTTCCATTTCTTGTTTGTGTTTTTCGCGTTACTCGCCATGGCTTCAGTCTTGGGTAACACAATGTTTGGGGCATCTATTGAGAGCGTATCTTCGATACCGATGGCTTTTGAGCTCCTGTTTTTGTTGCTCATCGGAGCGACATCGTTCACTGAGTTCAGTCCAGAAGGATTGAGCGGGAACAGTGTTGACAAATTCTTTAGAGTATTCTACTGCGGTCTCATTCCGATGCTCTTTCAATGGGTCTTGTTTGAGTTTTTCATGTCCATCTTGGCGGATGCCTTTGGCGAAGAAAAAGAAATTCTTGACGACATTGAGGCAACCGGAGATACATTACCGAACGACATCAAGAAGTTGATCGAATATAGAATTGCCACCATGCGCGGTGAATGGCCGCGCTTTGAAGATGCGCACGACCTCCTCAAGACTGGTATCAAAGTTCACCGAGCCTCTCACAAACAAGAAGAAAAGACGAAAGCTGATACTTCTCATGTTGCAGATATTGATGAGGATTGTTTTGCAAATGGCAATTTGAACGTCGAAGAACTTGCCTTCGTAATCAAGAAAAGCTTCCCGAATAAAGCAAACGCAATATTCACCTCATCGGATTCAGACCTGTCGGAATCTTCGCTCGGATCCAAAGACAAATCTATTCGAAAGTTTGCGCAAAAACTTTTGAGCGATAAACCGGCACGCGACGACGTGCACGAGATTTTAAAATCAAAACTTCGAAAAGTGACAGAGCTCAAGCTTAATGCCTGCGTAGAACTTCAAGAAAGGATTGAAGAAGTCAGTGCAGAGCTGACGCAGCATCTTGTAGAACAAAAAAGCAAAATTGAACACGCTGAAAAGTTAGGCGAGAGATGGAAAAGAATTCGCGAATTTGTTGAGGACATTGAAGCCGCACTCGAAGAGTTCGGTTTCACGAAGGAAACTTTCGATAAGAAAAAGTTGAAGTTGCGTGTCCGCGAACTTCGTGAGTCGCGAGCAAAAGCAAATATGGAAGAAAAGAAAAAATGGATGGAAGCCGTCGAGATTGTCAAGAAAGTGCGCGCGAAGCGAAAACAATTAACCAAATTGGCCAAGGTTGCGAGCGTAATTCGAAGAAAGTCGCGCAACGAAAAGCTGAAGAAATTGTTGGCCGAACGAGCTCTTTACGAAAAACCGCACAGCTCGTCATCGGCTAATCGTCGTCATAAAGAAGAAATTTTGGAACAAAAGAAGATGGTCGAGAAGGACTTGCAGGCGCTCGAATCTTTCGTGGCAAGAAAATAGAAGGATGTAAAGTGCTTTGTGCTTTGTGCTTATGCTTGTGCGTACCACGTACCCTCCCGCTAAATCACAACTCGCGTTTCGACCTTCTCCAATAACGTGATTAAAATAGTGATCCCTTAAAGCTTCTCCGTTATTAGCATAAGTAGTTTGTAAATCTGGATATCTGTCTCGGTAACAAATCACCTTAAATTTTTGACTTTCTTTACTTTCTTTCTTCTTTCTTCTTTCTCCTCCTCAAAACCTTTTCTCCGAGGAATCACACGACGTTAATGCAGAACCTCTCCAGGAAAGTTCATCGCTATTTGATCTCTTTCGAATACAAAGGGAATGTTTTCTCTGGATTTCAGAAGCAGTGCGCTCATAATCAACCAAAATCTCTGACTGTCCAAGGCGCGATAGAGAACGCACTTTGTCTGTACACGAATGGAAGAGTACACAGAATATTTGGCTCTTCTCGCACAGACGCTGGAGTGCACGCACTTCACAACACAGCGCACTTGGAAATACCCGCAGAATTACTAACCAGTACTAAAATTTGTATCAATAAAAGTAGTGGTGGTAGTGATAGTAGTAGTGATAGTAGTAGCAGTAGTGATAGGAACAAGAGTCAAGATGATGTTGATGATGACGCTGAGCAGGACGACCAGGACGACAGAAAAAACGATACGACGGCCTCCACCAAAGAGAGCAGAGAAACGAAAATTGATCCTGAACGACTTTGGAAAGGTGTGAACTATCACCTCCAAAAGCTTGGATTTCTTGATACCGTGAGATTGACAGGTTGCGATTACATAGAACGACCATGCTTCCACGCGCGCTACGACGCGATTGAGCGGACCTACAAGTATAAGATATGGGCGTCGCCAGAAATACCGTCCCTGTTTGAGCAAAATACATGTTGGCACGTTCTTTTACGTCGTCGTCCTCCCGAGGAAGATGAAGAGAAGGTAGTCGAAAGAATGGGCAAATTAGTAATCAACGAAAAAAAAAGAGGAAAGTGTGGGAAGGGGAAGAGGGCGCGCGGGAGAGCGGTGGCGCTTGACGTCGCAGCCATGGAAAGAGCTGGACAATATTTCGTCGGTATTCATGATTTTTCAACCTTCAGAGGTACAAAATGTAGCGCAAATTCGCCAGTTCGCTCAATCACGAGCGTGTGTGTAGAGGAAGAGAAAATGCCGAGTAATGCCAGAGGTAAAATGATAGTCATCACAATAGTAGCGCCGTCGTTTCTTTATCATCAGGTCAGGTTAATCGTTGGAGCCCTGAAACGATGCGGCGAAGGGCACATGGAAGTTGAAGACGTCAAGCGAATTTTAGAGGAAAAGAACAATAAGCTTGCCCCCCCAATGGCACCTGCAAAAGGTTTGTGTTTAACGCATGTTAAGTACAACAAAAATTTTGCTCCTAGGGATCCCAAATGCGCGCTACGCTCCGCCGTATAAGATGGGATCTGAAGAGTTCTGTGGTGATTAGAAAGAGATGACCCCATTTTAGCGTTGTATTAGTATTAAAAACTTCTGCCTATTCCAAAATGAGCACGTGTGATTCCGTGATCGTTCTTGGCGTACTCTAAGCGCAAGGGTCCGAAAGGACTCGCTAGTTGAAAACCTGCTCCGTACCCAAACCCACTTCCTGGTTTACCGCGCGTACCCGCAGGATCACCAAGAATTGAACTACCAGAATTCAAGTCACTTCCACAGTCAAAAAAGAGAGACGCGGAAATGTGCTCGATTCCCGTGGGCACAACCAATTCAGCGCTACCAACGACAAACTTTCTAGCCGTACCTACTGCGCCTTCGTTATAGCCTCTGACTGAATTTGTTCCTCCGATAGGAAACGCTTCGTGTGGAGGTAAATCTCCAATAACGTTGCCTCCTTTCGAAGCGAGGGTTAACTTTATTGGCGTGGAGGCAAAAGCACCTCGTTTTATCTCGTCAGTTTCACGATCGGTACTCATCATTGAGCCTAAGTTTTGTTCGCGTCCCTTTGATGAGGAGAATATTGGAAACTGAAACGTGCGTTGGGCTCGCGCAAAAAGACGCGTGAAATTGAGCCAATCCGGTCTCAAAGGCAAAGCTTGCTCGGCGGATAGCATCAACTGTGTATCTCCATCTGGTGCCGAATAAACGACTCGGAGTTGAGAAGTCGCCGCAACATCACAACCAGATCCCGAAAAAGTTAAAGGCGCACCGTAGGCATCGTGTAAGATTGAGTTTCTTTGCCCATCCCACAAACTCGAGCGACACCACGAAGCAATAAACGTGCCGTTCCATCCGTTTGCCAATGGCCTCGAATAGTCAATAGAAGAAATCAGTTTTCTGACACGTACTTCGTTCGAGCTATCTTTTTTGTTATTGGATGGAGCAGCGTTGTTCTCGTCATTACGAGTGCTATCTTCTTTTGCGACCGTATCATCCCTGGACTTCCCGCCACTTAATTGGGAGATGGTTTTTGAAAACCCACCAGTCTTCTCGCCTACAGAATTATTGTTATCACCTACCTTGTTGTCGTTAATAGTACTACTACCGATATCTCCGATATTATTATTTACGTTCATTCTCGTAGAATTGGCATCCACGTTGAACGCAGACGATAGGCGATCTTCAGCTCCTTCATCGTTGTCGTCTTGGAACTGACTCGCACCGTAAATTTGGCTCGCTGAAATTGCAGCCGTGTTCAAATTGAAAGTTCGAGCCGTTCGTCTCTTATCTCCTTCTATCCATGGATCCGACAAAGAAAGCTTTATATCTGCGTCAATTCCTTTCTTCGAGTTCGATTTTGGTACGACTTCGAGGCCTAAATTTAACTTTTGACATTTCCCGAACAAATTCCGTTGCACGTAGTTCACGTTGGCAAGCAAGCCACCAAAATTCCCTTCTGTGAGTCCTTTCGCGGACATACCTCCCCCAGCTGAAAATCCTCCCGGAGATTTTTCAACGATGTTTACAGTAAAATCCATAATCATCGAATCCTGAACCTTTGCCGTGGTATCTCTGCTCACCAGATTCTCGCCCTCCGCTTGTTGCTGCTGCTGCTGTTGAACCCCGGCTGCTGCATTTCTTGGAATTGGTTGCGATGAAACGTCTTCCACTGGGCAATTTGCATACACCGCTCTTAAGTCATCCTGCACGCCCTTAATGCTGTAAACTTTCCCCGGTTTTACGTTGGAAAGATATCGCGCAATAATACTCGGCTTTGTCGTCCCTTTCTTCTGCGGATTCCCGGCAGCATCCAAAAATCGAACATTCACGTTTCCAATTTTAGGCTCTGATATTCTCAACTCCACAACTCCCGTATCTGTATCCACATCTGCTCCTAAAATATTTGATGGTATCGCATTTACGTTATACCAATCCCTGATTTTCCTCATCCCGCTGTGGAACTTGTGCATATTCAACACTTTATTCATCTGTCCCTTGAACGCATTGGTCAAAACTGTATTTGGTAAATAGTCGCATCCACTCACAACAATAGATCGTATTTCCGGGTGCGACTCTAACTGAAAATCAATAACCATCCCATCTCTCGTTTCTGTGACCTGTGGTTCTATTTTTTTGAACACCCCTAGTTGATTGATCAAAGTCACTTGCTCTTGAACTTCGTTCGCCGTGTAGGAATAATTCGGTTTGATAGTCATAACAGATTTCGCCAAAGCAATCAAATCGTTCGATACTCCCGTCACGTCGTACGAAGAGATGAGAAATCGTCGAGCTATTTGTTGCTGTTGTTGTTGTTGCTGAGCAGGAGAAGTTCCATTTTTCTTATTTTCCTCTTCCTCTTCCGCGAAAGCGCCTTCATTCATTTCAAAGTCCCTCGTGTTTCTTGTTTTCCTTGTAGTTCCAGAACTTTGCACGTCTCTACCGATACTACGATTGCCTTCGCGCTCTGCCCCTCCTTTTGCGCTCGTTTCTCCCTGTCCTTGTGCAAAATTCGATCTGCTTTTGTTATTATTTCCGTTGAAAAAGTTTTTTTTTTTGTTCGTAGTTGTCGTTGAAGAATCCGTTGCGTTTGAATTTGAAGAAGCGTCGGCGATGTCGAAGATGCGTCTCGCTCCTCCTTCCTCTCTCCCTCTGTTTATCCTTCCTCTTCTCTGAAATGGAAGAGAAGACGCAGGTTTCTCGTGATTATTTTTCCTTTCTGCGTTTCGTTCCTCTCCTCCTCCTCCTCCTCCTTTTCCTCCCCGTGGTCGATCATCACCGTCACCAACAGAACGGACTCGTTCAGCGCCGGATTCGGAATTTCTCACTTGTTCTTGCTTACGTGACGCGGAGAAGAAAGAAGGAAGAAAGGAGGAAGGTACTCGATGTTGGTGTTGGCGTTGTCCTTGACCGCGTTCCATGTTAATTCAAAAACCCGCTCTTCTTCGTCTCTTCCTCTCTCTCTTTTTGTAAAAATTCGTTTTTTATTTCTCACGCTTTTGTTGTCTGGGTTCAAAGAAAAGTTATTATATCTCAAACGAAGAACCAAGAAAACGAGAGGCCACATGATCCAAAAAGACAAAAAGATCTCGCGAGACTTTATGTGTAGTATCTTAGATGCCTTACTGGTATATATACACACAATGATAAATGAAAAGACATACGGTACGTTTTCGCTTCGACCAATTTACCACTGCAAGTCTCCTTCGTTCTCGATTGCAGTGAGTAGTTTAGAATCCACACCCGAGTCTCTCGGCAAAGCTACGCGGCCACTTCTGGCCACTTCGAGAATGCCGTACGGTTCTAACAAACGCTGAATAGAAGTAATCTTCTTTTGTCGTCCACCGACTTCGATTGTGGCCGTATTTTCAGAAACATCGACGATTTTTGCGCGAAAAATAGCACAAAGATCAACTAACTCGCCTCTTTGCTTTCGGTCACAAACGATTTTAATCAGCATCAACTCTCTCTCGACGTACGGTGTTTTCGTGATGTCATCGGCACTAATAACGTACGGAACTTTTAAAATTTGTTTCAGAAGCATTCTGATGTCCTCTTGCGTGCCTGGTACTACTGTAGAAATACGAGAAATATCAAACGTAGCTTCCGGACCGACGCCTAAAGATTGAATGTTGTAACCTCTACGCGCAAACACTCCGGTGATTGAGTCTAAAACGCCCGGTTTATTATCAACGACGATAGAAAGCATGTGCGCGGTAAAGCCGCTGTCTGAGGTACCGGAACCGATGGGTTGCTTTGGGATATCTTCTTGATTCTCGTTAATTTCACCCGTATACGAAGAAGATAAAACGGGAACATCCCAAACACCTTTGACTTCGTCGTCGAGATCGCCACCGTAAACACCAAGATCGCTAGACGACGATTCACTGAAAAATCGTTCGTTCAAGTCTCCGTCTAATCCTGCGACTGCCCTGACGATTTTTGACGCGATCAACGATTCCGCGCGATCGTCCGAGTTGAAGCCACTACTGGAAGGTGAAGTAGAATCAATGTAAGTACCGTCCATGACTTGTTTTGCCTTGCGCAGCGCTTCCATCAACTTGATTTTCCTTGAGCGCGACTCGGAATACATCGGTTCTCTCTTCAGAGCTAACTTCCCGGTTCGAGCGACTTGAATAACGCCAAATTTAGACAATGCGGATTGAAAGGCGCGATTCTTTCCTGGATCTCCAGTCACGCACGCCGTTATCGAGTGGTTCGAAACGTCAACCACGGAAGCGCGAAAGATACGAATAACTTCCAACAACTCAGTGCGAGTGCTCGAATCGGATTTCACTTTCACTAAAAGTAATCCTCGATCAACGCACTCTTTATCGGTAACGTTTTCAACCTTTCTCACCTTGGCGAGTTTGTTCAGCTGCTTGATTAACTTTGCGATCGAATTATCGTCGCTCACAACCATAATCGTGAATATCGCCTTGTCTTCGTTCAAACCGACGCATAAAGAATCAATATTATACCCGCGCCTCGCGAATACGCCGGCAACTCGGTTGATCATACCGGTTTCATCCGCCACGTAGACCAGTATGGTGTGCCTTCGCAAACCTCCAGCTAAACGCGTCGGGCCTTGGTACACGTCTTTCAACTCAGCTTCTCTTTTTTCTTCTTCATTTTCTTCATTTCCGTTCTTTGAACGGTTGCCGGCGTCATCGACGCTCGCTGGAGCCGCCCTTTGCACGATTGAACTTCTTCTTCGTCTACCGCTGCTTCCGCTGCTTGAGTTCTCCCTCCTAATGTTACTGCTCTTATTCATATTATAGTCATCAACAACACTTCCTTCGCGCATCATAGAACGGCGATGATGATGATAATGATGATGATGATGATGATGATGTCGACTAGAGGCGGTGCTTAAATCCAACATCGCTCTTGTCGTCGTCGTCGTCGTCATCACAGAACCGCTTTTACTCGCGTGATTTCTTTGTTTAAAGAACGGCGGGGAAGCCCTGAGGAGGAGAGGAGGAGAAGAAGGAGGAGGAGGAGGGGGAGGAAAATTTAGAAAAAGACGAGAACGCCGTCTCGGCTGTCGCTCCCCAGCGAGAGATGCGCGAGAGAAGAGAGAGACGGTGGTAGGTTTATGCGCCGCACCACAACAAAGCGACATTTTGTTTCTTCTTCTTCTTCTTCTTCTTCTTTTTCTTTTGGTTGTTGTTTGTTGTTCGAGTGAGCACTTGGTGCACGAGAAATAATAATAAAAAATGATGATTTTTATGATTTTCATAGCTTACGTCACTGCTCCATACTATACGCGCGTACGAAGAAAAAAAAAATACCATTCGCGATGCCGAAGGTTTTCTCTACCGCCTCTCTCTCTCCTGCGGCGTTCACGGCCTCGTCTTCCACCCAGCGTCATCGTTATCATCATCACGCGTCGACGACCACTTCTTCTTCCTCCTCTTCTTCCTCTTCTTCTTCCTCCAGGTTCACCTTTAAGAGCTTTTTTAATAGACCCAAGACTGTCGAGAGGTACAAGTCTTACTTCTGCGATGAGAAAAAATTGAACAACGCCGCTTCTCGGATCCGCCTCGAAATTCCTCGCGCGTCGTCGTCGAACGATGCGAATGGGGAAAGCGAAGAGGGAGAAAATGAAAAAGAAGCGTCGGACACAGAAAGTTTTAGGCCAGCGACGGATATTGGAACCGGAGAAAATGACGCGAGCAGCGCGGGTGCTTTTAAAACTGCCATCACGGAAGATCCCAATTTTCTTCGCGGATTAGAGTCTTCCTCATCAACCTCATCAACCTCATCAACCTCCTCATCAACCCCATCGTCATCTCAATCTCGATCACAATCGCAATCGCCGTTATCATCGGTAGCTTTGTCCATACCAGACGAACAAGCACAGAAAGAAACAGTTCGATCGTTCCTGTATCCAGGCGAAGAGGAACTTCCAGACGACGTGGAGATGTCTATCTGGGAACACTTGGAAGAGCTTCGCGACAGAGCGCTCATTTCGTCCGGAGCAGTCGCCGCGGGTATTTTACTCTGCTTTTGCTTCGCGAAAGATTTAGTCATATTTCTCGAAAAACCAGTCAGCGATATGGGCGTTCGATTTCTGCAACTCGGTCCGGGGGAGTATTTCTTCACCACGGTGAAAGTTGCCGGATATACGGGCATTTTGTTAGCCGCGCCGGTTGTCCTATACGAGATTATCGCGTACGTCTTGCCCGGATTAACGAAAAACGAACGGAAAGTTCTCGGGCCTATAGTCCTCGGTTCCTCAGTTTTGTTTTACATTGGCATTTACTTCGCGTACTTGATCTTGACTCCGGCGGCGTTGAAGTTCTTTGTCGGGTACGCGGACGGCGCTGTTGAAAGTTTATGGTCCATCGATCAATACTTTGAGTTTGTGCTCGTGCTCTTATTTTCAACCGGTCTTTCTTTCCAAGTGCCAGTCATCCAGTTGTTGTTGGGACAAACTGGTATCGTGAGTTCAAAACAAATGCTCTCGGCGTGGAAATTTGTCATCGTTGGTTCCGTGGTCGCCGCCGCGGTGCTCACGCCCTCTACGGATCCTTTCACGCAAATGCTTCTCGCCATTCCTCTCATGAGTTTGTACTTTGGCGGTGCGGCTTTAGTAGGCGTCGTCGAACGCGAACGCGAGATTGAATCTTCGTCCTAGCGTATTGAAAAAAAAAGATATTTAGGTGCGTGGAAAAAAAAAGAGAGAGGCGCTTTCGCACTTGTTTTTTTTCCCAGGAGTTTCAATTTTATAGTAGGACACTCTATCAACCAAATCAGTATGCGGAGAAATTGTAACGATATAACCCGTTCAACTCGTATCCGCCGTTTCCACCTACCCAACTCTCAATTTTCGATGCATCTCCAACCTTCAAGCGGTTTTGGAAAACGTTCTGAGAGAGCCACTCCTTGTGCCCTCGCGAGTCGTCTAAACATCCGAGAATGCATCCGCCCGTCCAGGTCGCCTCCGAGTACACCGTTCCGGCGCGGTGATCGAGCACGATAGGCGTAATCGCGCCCAAAAGTGTAGCGAGCTCCTCATCCTCCATGCTAGAAACAACGAACGATAATGTAGAAGCAGTTCTACCTTCGATGACCTCTTCAATCTCGGGTATTTCGGCGCCGCCGCCGACGAGTAAAATATTCTGTAACGCTTCGCATTTTTGCATCGGTACCTCGCAACTGAGACAACTCGCCACGATAGCTTCGTGTAAACCAACGATTTCATGGTCAGTTCTATCTTTGCGCATCGACTTTTTCTTTGCACCATCGTCGCTTCTTCTTTTTTCTTCTTCTTTCTCCAATATTTTTTTATTTACTAACGAGTCTTCCTCTCGCGATAGAGCGGAGGGTAAAACAAACGTGCCGATGGAAGTAGCTAAGCTTCCTTTTCTCTCTGTGTTATTATCGTCGTCGTCGCCGCCTCCATCGTTTTCATCCTCCTCGACGACGACTTCATCGTCGTCCCAAATACCGCCCGCACCAGTGAACGGCCCTTTAAATTTGATTCGGTCCGGTTCAAAAAGCGCGTCGGAGGCAAAAAGTAAAGCCTTCGAACACGAGCTACTTTCGTAAAAGTTACCACTATGTTTGAATCGAACGACGCGGTCCTCGTAACGAACGTCATTGTCGCAGGTTATGGTATCTCGCGAAAACGTGAGCACGTTTTCAAACCATTCGTAAGCACTGGTTTCCCCGTTCGCCTTCTCCATCCATGTTCCACACGATCGATTCGCCGCGACGTTACAAAGACTCATGTGTTCGTAACCATATGGCAATGCCACCAGTGAGCTTGGTATCGGACACCCTGAGCTATCCACACACTCTGCGGTAATTTTTTGCGCGCCAATGTCAACGACGCACGTGACTTTCTGTTTCTTCGAACCCAACGAAAAGTACGCGCACGTAGATTCGCCATGAACGCAGATGGAGCGAAAATTCAAACCGACAAGCAACGTTCGCGCCATGGTTTCAATATCTTTGCGCGAGCAAAGTGGTGAAGCTATGAGCAACACGTCCATTTTTTCGCGAATGCATTTGCTGGAAAACCCAGCCTTCTCCAGTGCGTCTCGCCAGCAATTTTCTAAAACAGTCTCCGAAGCGACGAGCTTACCTTTCCTGAACGGAAACACCAGTTCCCAATCGTCGTTGCTTATCTCGTGCATTTCCAAAGCCTCCTTCCCGAACGTCCAATCAACGAGGCGATGACGAGGAGAACGAAGCGTTTTACCGTCCTTTGTTTCTTCTTTCTTCTCTTCCTCGTTCGTACACTTCACCTCAACCACGCCAAGGGCGTCGTCGATGTCCTCGTCGTTGTCCTCGTCGTCGTCGGCGGAGTCATCGTTCTGGCTTTTCTTCTTCTTTTTCTTCTTCTTCTCATTCACCGTGGTCGTGATCGTGGTCGTCGTCGAAGCGACTTCTTTCTCCAGCAAAGCTCGGAAAGCGTCTTCGTTCTCGCCGACGTACACTTCTCTCAAAGTTCTCTTCCCTTTTCCTCCTTCTTTTTGTTCTACTTTTTTCTTCTTCCTGGCCCGAGCGGATGATTTGTACGCGCACACGTGTTCAAAGACGAAAGGTCTCTCCTCGCTCGCTCTTCCGAATTTCAAATATTTGCTTCCCCCGCAGTGAAAGACGAGTAAATTTCTCCCTCTCTTCGCCAACACTTCTTCATTCAACAGCTTTGAGCGCTGTTTGTCCTGTTCAATTTTCTCCAACTCGTTGCGTCTTCGCACGAGTTCGAGCTCAGCCCAGTAGGACGCCGACGACGGATCCGTTGCGCTGCCGTCCATCTCCTTCTTTTAAAACTCACGTCACGGAGGATGGGGAGGACTGCGGATTGCTCTCTCTTTCGTCGATGACGATTTCGTTCTTCGTACGTACGAGGAACGAAAATGTGTGCCGACGGCGAGATGGCGAGTAGAAATCTTCTTCTTCTTCTTCTAAATTTTTCTTATAGAATTTTTCTGAAGAATCGTGACTTTTGGAAACTTAGTAAAATTACAAAAATGTGCTAGTAACAGTACACTGCTAGACGCGCGTTATTTCGGTACTCCGGTTCTCGGCTCTTCGAGGCTCTCGGCTCTTTCTTTCAGGCAATCTTCGATGACACTGTGTGGGAATTGCGATCCACCCCAGCCTTCAGAGTCACTGAATCTAATGCTCGACCGTCTCCGAACGCGCTGTCCATCACTTCCCGGTTCGTCTTCGTTGAATTCTACTCGCGGCGGTGTGAATTGAGACAACGTCGGTTCTTTTACTATTTCTTTTGAAACAGCGGCGCTGTTCGAATTATTAACCAACGCCGTCGCTCGCAATTTCATCGATTGGATGTACTCGCGAGTTTTATCAGCATAGCCGCTCTGGAATCGATCAAATCGTCGCGCAAGATGTTTTCCGTTCCTCATCGACGCACTCGCAGGTGCCACTTCCAACACATCGACTGATGCGCTGCTCTTTTTAACACGATTCCTCTCGTCAAATCCGCAAGGAGTTATATTTTTCACTATGACGCAGTGATGGTTACTTTTCTGACACACGTTTGTCCAACGCGTGCAGTTTTTGTCCAGCTCATCTTCATCCCAGGACGATACTTTCAAGGCGAACAGGTCGATGGTATTCGTGTGGATCGAGCCGTCGTCGTTTTTGATTTCTACAAAAAACATCCACCGGGCGAAGCGCCGACCATCATTCTCGACAAACCGAGGGCCCGTGAGGAGGTGAATCGCTAAACAATCTAAGTAAGACTCGCTTCCGTATGCGGTCTTTTCAACAATTTGCAAACCAGCGTTTTGGAGCGTATCGGGAGATATTTTCGTCCAACGCGTGTGTTTCGTAACGGATAATTGAAGCGTCTTTTGACGCGCATCATCTTTGCCTTCCGACGATTTAAGATGTGTCACTGCGTACACAGAGCCTTCTTCCAACGCGCTCGAGAACGCTTCGTCTGCGTCCCAGACCATTACTACGGCTTGATCAAAACCTGACGTACAATTGTTGTCGCCGCTGGTATCAATTCGATGGCGACGTTTTGTATCGGACATCAAACCATGCGTCAGGATTTTGCACACGCGGCTAACGTTGCGTCTTTCAGGAATTCCCGCCTCTTCTAACGCGCGAAGTTTCACCTCTTCTTGCCTTAGATCGCGTTGTCTTTCAAAATGTGAGGTGCGATTCACGTTCACAGCTTCCTCGTAATCGTTCCTATCTCGGAGTTCGTTCTCAACGTTATCTTTGCTCACGGCTTTTTCTATAACCCTTCGCTGCTGCGTCTCGAATTTCTCACGCTCGGCTATTTCACTCTCTTCCCTTCGGGTGACGAAAATAGGCGCGGCTGAATCGACGTTCCCGTCGTTGTCGCGAGACGCCAAGGAACGCTCGCGATAAACCGGAGGAAAATGCCGACTGATTTTGAGAAGAACTCGCGGAACGTCTCCGCCATCGGTTCGAACTGAACGCAAGGGAACCGTCAAGTTGACTCTTTGCAATCCGAGCTTCGCGTCCCATTCGCACGGGCGACACGAGTTCGAGCGCAACAGCAGTCGCGCCTTATACGCTTCGGGTTTAAGAGGTTGCACGCCCTCGCCTTCTGGTATGCCGCTAAGTTGGCAATTTTGTACAAACATCTTCGAACCGAGTCTGATTCTGTTCGCTCTGAGGTGGGAAGAAAGTTCTTCGTCTAAAACGGCCCGAATCGAATACCATCCGTCGCTCACTTCAATTTCAGCTGAATAGAAATTCTTGCATTTTTCTTTTACTCCTTCGTTTTCTTCGTTTTCTTCATCTTCTTCGAAAAGAATCCCGAAACTCCGCACAGCGGATACAAGGAGAATCATAGGAACAGTTGGTGGCGAATCGCGCTCTAAAACCTTGCGCAATATAGGCCTACGCGATTGATTTATTTCCCTCTCGTATCTATACATCATTCGTTCGAGCAAATGTTTCGCCGACAACGCCTGGTTCGCTTTTCCGCTAAACGCGCGCTTCAAGGAAGCTGCAGTCCACACGACGTGTCGATACGCATTCGCGCACCAATCCTCGCTCAGATTTTTCTCTTTTGCACCACGCGTAAACATTAAATCTCTAATATCCCTCCAACCCAGCGTCAGCGATTGAGCGTCCAAGCTGCTCGCAACAGCGCTCTTTATAATGTTATTTATCCGATATTCTTGCGCGTTGTCAAACGTTATTCTCGAGGCTAAAATATCCGTCATGGGCGCGTCGCTCATTTTTGAGAACGGAAGAGCTCCATCAAAGTACTTAGAGAGTGGTTCTCTGTGTATCCTCGACTTGAATAGGTCGTGCGTGGGAAGATGATTCAGCGTAGATTGCTTTTGCTGTTGAAGAGCCATTCTTGTTGAACCAGCTGGCGGGGTTAATGCGTTCACGCCGAGCGCTCGATGTTGCTCAGGATTCATTCTAGACAAATTTTGGTATTGACGCTGCTGCTGATGTTGATAATTGTACGCCGCTCTGAAGTGCGCAGCAGAAGGCGCAGAATTTGGCGCACGCGTTTCCTTTTCAACGAAAGGAAAGCCGGGCGGCCGTTTTTCACTCATAGTCTGTGCCGAACTTCCAACATGCGACGTGTTCATCGGTGTTTTATTCGCCGCTTCGTTTGCATCTAACAGCATTCTTGCTTTTTCCAAAGATGCTTCGGAAACGCGCATTGTCTTTCCGTTCCCTGTGGAGAATATAGAAGATCCCAATCCTCCTCCTCCTCCTCCTCCTCCACCTCCTGCGCGAGGAGCTTGTCTACTGCTATTCATGGGCGTGTGATAATCCAACGGCCCATTTTCAACTACCTTGCTATTCAATGCATTCAAATACTGCGAACGATGATTCACATTCTGCGGCGAAGAAGGAGCTTCGCCGTTGGTGTCCGGATCGCTCAATAACGCTCGTCCTTTCGCCAAAGACTTTTCAATATTCTTGAACGTGATTATTTTTCCAGAACCAGTGGAGAATATTCCGCAACTGCCTGCTGCTTCCTCCGGAGCGCGCGTTGACGTCGATGCGGGTATTATCGAGCCTGTTTCGATACGTTCTATCGCTTTCAACGCGTTGTTGCTTCCTACTTCGCTCCATCCTTTGGTAGATGATGATACGACGTAATTCTTACCAGACGCCGAGGTTATTTGAACCGTTCCCGGAACTGCCTCTTTTCGCATGTTTGCGTACGAAATTTTCGTCTCAGGAGGCGATATCTTTCTTCTTCCGTCCCCCTCTTTTTTCGCCAAGTCTTCGTTCGTATCCGCTTGCTGCAAGCGCACGTTTGCCTCGTCGCCGTACAACGCGAAGAAGCCGCGCTCTTTAACGGCGGTTGTGATGCTGTTGTTTTGCTGTCGTCTTTCTTCTTCTTCTTCTTCTTCTTCTTCTTCTTTTTCTTCTTCTTCTTCTTCTTCAAATTCTTCTTGTGGTTGCGCGTCGTCGTGTTGTTGATTCTCGCTGAGCTTTCTTTCAAGCGACTTTGTTTTTCTTTCTTCTTGTTGTTTTCTCTTTTTCCGTGAAGAGTTCGAGCGAATCTCTGTAAGCGCAGCTCCGTCCAATTCATTCTCTTCGTTTCCGCTCCTCTTTGGTTTCTTTGATGAACGCGAAACCGCTCCTTTCGCACTTTCACCGGTTCGTTGGTGGACTCCATCGCGAGTGGGAGGATAACGAAGCGCACTGATGAGACTGAACGACTGGAGTGCATTTTTAAAAATTACTTCTTCTTCTTCTTCTTCTTCTTCTTCCTTTTCAGCACAGGCAATTTTGAGTTCCTCGTCATTCTTCTTCTTCTTCTTCTTCTTCTTTTCTTGCGCGTTCAAAGTCGAGGTGATTTCCCATCCGGAACCTTTCGTTCGCGCTTCCATCACCTCCATTTCTCCCAAAAGAAGAACTTTGATTTTTGTGCCGAAGAAGTGTGTGTCGTTATTGAATTGAAAAGAATCCTCCAAACACACGCAGTCTGACAGTGACAAAAAGACAGAAGAGAGTTCTTTTTGTTTTGTTTTTGTTTGTCTCTGACGAAAAAAAAAACAAAACAAAACAAAACAAAACAAAACAATAGAACAACAACAAAACAGTTACGCGTGTATATAAAAATGATACTGATGATGATACTGTCGTCGTCGTCGAACACAGCGAACGCGCTGTCTTCTCCCTCTTCTTCTTCCTCCTCTTCTTCCTCTTCTTCTTCTTTCTTTTTTTGTTCTCCTCTTTGTTCTCCTCTTTGTCCTCGTCGACAACCACCATCACCATCACCAAAAACGACGAAGACGAGGATGACGAGGATGAAATCAAAACCACGAAGAGAACAAGAACGAAGCGCTTCCTTCTTCTCGTCTTCTGGAGGAGGAATGCGAGCGAAAACAAAAACACGAATGGACGCAATGGCTTCAACTCGACTCGCAGCTTTAGCGTTCATTCCCGTTCAGGGCGTGTTTACGAGGAACGAAGACGACGAGTCCGATTTGATATCCAACCCCACTTTCAAACAGTTGGAGAAATATTGCGAAGGCTGGACGGTGGGAAGAGAACGCGGAGCCGACGACGAGGACCATCTGTGCAGACGATTTCGGGCGAAAGACGCCAAGGCAGGGCATCGCATACTCGAGGCTTTACAGGGGAGGTTGATGACGGAGGAGGAGAGAGGGTGTCGCATTCGAAGAGAGACGCAAGAGATGTATTACATGTGCTGCGACGGCGTTCGCGTGCGAATGAACGAAGGGAAAGGGAGCGTCTTGGTGGAAATACCCATCGAGGGGGAAAGCGCGCTGCTGGGACAATTCAAACGAAAATGCAAATTAATAGAAAATGTCGTCGAGGAGCAAAATAAGCTCCAGTGAACGACGAAATATGAAGAAAGGGAGAGAGAGAAAGAGAGAGAAAGAAAGAGAGATTGAGTTGGAAAGTTTGTTCGGATCAATTTTTTTGTGATTTACGAGTATATTAATCAATCTTTGCAATCTCATTAAAATCTCGATTCGTTATTTTACACGACGGGCATTTCTTGAGGACTGACGATTGCAAATTGCGAAAACGCGTCTTCTTTTTTCGTCCAGCTTTGAAAAACTTCCGCGTTCAGAAACATTTTGCGATGCATCGCGTATTTGCCCTGCTTTCCAGCGTACGTCTTTAACGACTGATAGGAATCGATTTTAGCAGAAGTCGCGGCGCGAAAAGAAGGTGGCATAACTTTTTCAATAAAATCTTTCACCAAAGCTCGTCGCGAGAGTCGGGATACGTGCTTCTTCCAAAGGTTGCCCGAAATCGCTAACGGCGCGTCAGAAGGTGGTCGTGGTGCACCCGCTTTAAATCCCGTGGCCCCGACGGTGACCTCTTGTTTATCGCAATTTTCAAACCAATTTATGGACGTCGGACAACTCACTCTTTCTTTGCCACGAGACGCAGAGGAAAAGCTCTGAAGTTCTTCGCTTTTCTCAGTTGATATATTGATGAATACCACTCTTGGTGGCTCTTCCGAGTTTAATAACGTATCTCTCAGAGATAAAGGTACTCGGTCTATGAACGCTCGGCGAGACGATTGGGCGATGCGCTCGATATCGTCGCCTTGCGCGGCGTTCGAACCAATAGTAATCGTACTCATACGCATTGGATGCGATATTACTAGAGATAATAACGTACCTTGAAATCCTAGCATGATCCATTTCGCTATCTTATCCGAACACGACATCGAAGACGTCAAGTCTCCGCGACCGGGTTTAATTCTACATCTACACGTTTCTTGTTCAGAAACGCCAAATTCTGCGTCTACTTTATACTTCGCATCGTCTTTTCCGTCGTCGCTCAAAGCAACCATCTTGGCGCCAGTTACGCCTGGTTGACCGTTCGTTACGCCCCCCATTTTCATTCGTTTCAATCCTTTTCGTTTCGTTACTTCCCGAACTGTTATCATTACTTCTTCTTCTTCTTCTTCTTTCTCTTTTGCTTTGAAAACCGAGGCGTCGCCGCACGGAGGCTGCGAAATGAAAAAATGGAGTTTCACATTCTCTTTCAACCGGAACATCTCCGTTTGCGCCTCGCGAACAAAAACTGACTTTTGCGGTGACACCACCGTCGATGTCGACGCCTTTGATATCTCCTCGTGCATCCATTTCACCAACGCTCGTCTCGCGACAACCTCCGCGTGCGAGTCGCACAAGACGCACCCATCTTTCCTTCGTTTCGCATTTGGAATACATTTCGTCCCCGTACCTAACGCGACGCATCTAAACGACGACGACGTGTTTACCTTCCCGCAAACAAATCCATTTCCATCCATCTCTTCGACGACAAAACCCGCGAGAAGCGTAAATTCGTTCTTTTCCTTGTCCGGTTTCCCGTTCTTCGTGATTCCATTTTTTGAGAAATACAGTTGCATAACCGCGTCTGTTACGTTCTCGGCAACTTGTTTAAATTTCTTTTTTTCGTCGTTGTTGTCCTTGGTTTTTATGATGATGTCATCGTCGTCGTCGTCGTCGTCACTATTAATCATCGTCTGAGATGTAGGCTTCAGATGACGAAAAAGTGTTGTCCCATGTTGTGTTCGTGCGCGCGTATTCTTCTTCTTCTTCTTCTTCAAAAAGTGGTATATAGTATGGATACAACTTTTCTTATTTCCATTGAGCG
>Ga0255765_1002602_pt1 | contig 20170 bp, 19 predicted proteins | sample 041ome_8_FD_179965 | JGI IMG/M metagenome (GOLD analysis project Ga0255765, IMG submission 179965) | Coastal salt marsh microbial communities from the Groves Creek Marsh, Skidaway Island, Georgia - 041407BS metaG (version 2) | ecosystem: Environmental > Aquatic > Marine > Intertidal zone > Salt...
ATAGAGGTAGATCCAGGAGGAAGACTCTCCTATCAGTACCACCACAAACGATCTGAGGCTTGGACCATAGTTGAAGGAGTTGGCTCAATAACTCTTGATGGTGATGTCAAGGATTACTCAAAAGGACAAACGGTTCTTATCCCTCAAGGGGTAAAACACCGGATTGAAAATAAGGGGAAGCAAAAAGTAGTCTTTATTGAGGTACAAACAGGCAGCTACTTTGGAGAAGACGATATAGTTCGGATTGAAGACGATTATAATAGAGCCTAGATGAGTAAACCAAAAGCGATTATAGTATCAGGATATTTTAACCCTTTACATAAGGGACATTTGGAGCTTTTTGAAAAAGCAAAGGAGGCTGGGGATCAGCTTTGGGTGATTATAAACAGCGACCTTCAAAGAGAGCTTAAAGGGAGTAAGGAATTTATGTTAGAGGAAGAGCGACTTATCATTGTGAGTGCCATTGGAATAGTAGACAAAGCCCTAATCTCAATTGATAGGGATAAAACCCAGTGCGCAACGCTTAGGGATTTAGCAGATAAGTATTCTAATCAGTATGAGCTCTACTTTGCTAATGGGGGTGATCAAAATAATGATTCTATACCAGAATTTCCCGTTTGCAGTGAAAAAGGAATTGGTCTTTTAGAAGGACTTGGTGATAAGATTCAGTCTTCTTCCTGGCTATTAAAAAAATAAAATGCAGATAAAAAATATTTGTTGTATTGGAGCGGGCTATGTAGGAGGACCCACTATGGCAGTTATTGCTCTTAAGTGTCCTCATTTAAATGTAACCGTTGTTGATGCAAATCCAGAAAAAATTAAAGCCTGGAACGGACCCTTAGAGCAGTTGCCTGTTTATGAGCCGGGACTTGCTGAGGTGGTTAAAGAGGCACGTGGTAGAAACCTGTTCTTTTCTGATGACATTTCCGGAAATATTGAAAAGGCTGAGATGATCTTTATGGCGGTCAATACCCCTACCAAAACAGAAGGAGAAGGAGCTGGAATGGCTGCTGATCTTCGTTATGTTGAGGCCTGTGCTCACGATATAGCCAAATACTCAAAATCAGATAAAATAGTAATTGAAAAATCTACCCTTCCAGTTCGAACTGCGGAAAAAATAAAAGAAATTTTATACGCAAATTCTACCAAGATTCACTTTGAGATTCTTTCCAATCCCGAGTTTTTGGCTGAGGGAACCGCTATTCAAGATTTATTTAAATCTGATCGTGTCCTTATTGGTGGGGATAAATCGGAATTTGGTCAAAAGGCGGTTCAGGCCCTAGTTGATATATATTCCAATTGGATACCCAAAGAGAAAATCTTAACCACAAATGTGTGGTCCTCTGAGCTTGCTAAATTAGCTTCAAACGCCATGTTAGCTCAACGAATTTCATCAATAAACTCTCTTTCTGCACTTTGTGAAAAAACAGGAGCAAATATTGATGAGCTTTCAAAAGCTATCGGTTCGGACCATCGTATTGGCCCGCACTTTTTAAAATCCTCTGTTGGTTTCGGAGGTAGTTGTTTTCAAAAAGACATATTGAATTTAGTTTATTTATGTAAGTATTATGGCCTTGATGAAGTAGCAAATTATTGGCATCAAGTTGTTAAAATTAATGATTTTCAAAAGACACGTTTTGCAAAAAAAATAATAGACCATTTTGACGGTAATTTAACCGATAAAAAAATAACAATATTAGGTTGGGCTTTTAAAGCTAACACAAATGACACAAGAGAGTCACCTTCTATTTTAGTTAGCGAAAAATTATTTTCATCAGGAGCCAATCTTTCAATTTACGATCCAATGGTAAATAATGATTCAATTTTGAATGACATTGAAAAACAATGGATTGGAAATTATTTGAAATCCGATTTAAAAAATAAAATTACCATATCAAATTCACTTGACATTTCTATAATAAACTCAGATGCGGTTGTAATTATTACAGAATGGGAAGAATTTAAAAATATTGAAAAGAAGCATAATAAAATTTTTGATGGTAGGAATATCTTAAAAAATAGTTTTTATTCGATTGGTATTTAATTCAATTTTTAAAGATCAAAAGAACAAATAATTTAATATAAAATTATTTAAAAATCTTATTTAGTACATATGTGGTATAGCAGGATATTATGGTAAAAGTAAATTAGAAGAAAGCCATATAAGAATATGTTTAGACGAAATGAAAAATAGGGGGCCTGACGACATTTCTTATGAAGAGAATCTCAATATAAGTGGTATTTATTGTTATCTATTACATTCTAGATTAAAGATAATAGATCTAGACAAAAGATCAAATCATCCTTTCGCTTTTCAAAATCTATTTTTAACTTACAATGGTGAGATATCTAACTTTCTTGAAATAAAAAATGAATTATCAAGCAGTGAAAGTCAACTACTGTTTAATTTAATTAACACAAAATTCTTTTTAGAAGAAGGATTCTAATTTAAAAATGAAAATATTAATAACAGGTACTGCAGGTTTTATAGGATATCATCTTTCTAAAAAATTAATTGAAAGAGGAGATACTATTGTTGGAGTAGATCAAATCAATGATTATTATGATATTGAATTAAAATATGCGAGATTAAAAGAACTTGGAATTGAAAAAGATCAAATAGAAGAAGGCATTAAAACAGATTCTTTAACTTACAGTAATCATTGCTTCTATAAGGGCGACCTAGAAGACAAAGATTTTATAGATTTAGTATTTAAAAGAGAAAAACCTGATGCTGTTTGTAATCTTGCAGCCCAAGCAGGAGTTAGGTATTCACTAAAAAACCCAAAATCTTATGTTGATTCTAATATTTTTGGGTTTTTAAATATTCTTGAAGCATGTAGGTATTTTGGAGTAGAGAATTTATCCTATGCATCTTCTTCTTCCGTATATGGTCTTAACAAAAGCCTGCCTTTTTCAACAAAAGATAATGTAGACCACCCAGTTTCTCTTTATGCAGCCTCTAAAAAATCAAATGAGCTTATGGCACATACTTATTCTCATTTATTTGGAATAAGAACCACAGGGCTAAGATTCTTTACTGTTTACGGGCCCTTTGGCCGCCCAGATATGGCATTGTTTTTATTTGCTAAAGCAGCACTTGAAAATGACACTATTGATGTTTTTAATCATGGAGAAATGGTGAGAGATTTTACCTATGTAGATGATATTGTTAAAGGGATAGTAAGCGTGATTGATAACCCAGCAGAGAGTTCAATTGATTTTCAGACAAATTCATTTCCAAATACTTCATCAGCGCCTTATAAAGTTTATAATATTGGGAATAACAACCCAGTTAAGTTAATGGATTTTATTAAAGCTATTGAGAAGAAAATTGGCAAAACAGTGAAAAAGAATTTCATGGAAATTCAACCAGGTGACGTTCCTGAGACATATGCTGATGTGACAGACTTGGAGAATGATTTTAATTATAAGCCAAATACTTCAATAGATTTTGGTATTTCTAAATTTATTGATTGGTTTAAAGATTATTATTTAAACAAATGAGTTTATTTAGAAAAATTTGGAGTCTATTTAATGCATCTGAAAAAAAGAAAGTAGTGCTACTATTTTTTTTAATGATTTTTATGTCCTTTTTTGAAATACTAGGATTAGGATCTATTATGCCATTTTTAACAGTACTAGGCGACCCTGAGGCAATAGTGACCAATAAGTATTTAAAAGCCACTTATGAATATTTAGAATTCAGAGACAAAAATTCCTTTTTAATATTTTTAGGAGTATCAGCACTGATAATTTTAGTAATCGGTTCAGTATTAAAAAGTATAACTAGCTATTCTAAATATAGATTTTCAAGTTTACGTAACCATAGTTTTGGTCAAAGAATTTTAGAAAACTACTTAAATAAACCTTACAGTTATTTTTTAAATAGGAATAGCAGTGAAATGATTAAGATTATTCTCTCGGAAGTAGAAATAGTTATTTCTCAAGGATTAACTCCTGCATTAAATATATTAACACAAACCATCCTTTCTATAACTATTGTTTGTTTTCTAATAGTTTTAGATCCTATTTTAGCTTTAATTCTTTTTGTAGTATTTGTAGGATTTTATTTAATCATGTATTTGACTTTACAAAAATATATTCAACGGATTGGTAAGAAAAGAATCAATGCAAATACTGAACGTTTTAAGATAGTTTCAGAAACCTTAGGAGGTATAAAGGATATTAAAATATTTGGGCTTGAACGGGTATATTTGAAAATATTTAACAAACCATCATACGAATTTTCACATTATCATTCTATTAATTCAACTCTTGCAGAATTACCACAATTTTTAGTTGAGGTTATCGCATTTGGATCAATACTTACTATGTCTATTTTTGCTATAATTAGTGAAGATATAAGCATAGGAAAACTTTTGCCAATTTTGGGCTTGTATGCTTTAGGCGCACTAAAACTTAAGCCGTCAGTTAGTGCTATATATAAGTCTCTAACAACTATGAAATTTGGCGCTTCAGCTGTTGATAATGTTATGAAAGATCTTAAAATAATAAACAAAGAAAAAACTAATGTAAACGACAACAAAAAATTAAACTTTAAAAAACGGTTGATTTTAAAGGACATTTTTTTCACATATCCCAATGCAAGTGAGTCGATTTTAAAGCAAGTAGACTTAGAAGTCAAGGCAAACACGACAGTAGGTGTTGTAGGTCAAACAGGAGCGGGGAAAAGCACTCTTGTCGATATTATATTGGGATTGCTGACACCTGATAGTGGTCAAATAACATTAGACGGCAATCAACTCAATAAAAAAAACTTAAGGCATTGGCAAAACAACATCGGCTATGTTCCTCAAAGTATTTTTCTTCTCGATGATACAATAACAAATAATATTGCTTTTGGAATTGAAGAGTCGAAGGTTAATTTTGAACAAGTTAAACGTGTTGCAAAAATGGCTCAAGTGCATGAGTTTGTATCTAAACTTGAACATGGTTATTCCACAATTATTGGAGAAAGGGGAGTTAGACTCTCAGGAGGACAAAGGCAAAGGATAGGTATTGCAAGAGCACTCTATAATAATCCTGAGCTACTTGTTTTAGATGAGGCGACAAGTTCACTAGATACAAAAACAGAGTTAGATATAATGAAAGCTATAGATGGTTTAAGTGGAAAAAAAACAATTATTATGATTGCCCATAGACTTAGTACAATTGAGAAATGTGATAAAATAATAACAGTTGAAAATGGTAAGATTTTATGAAAGGTATAATTTTAGCTGGAGGTAGTGGAACAAGACTTTTTCCTCTTACAAGTTTTATTTCTAAACAACTTCTCCCTGTTTATGATAAACCAATGATTTATTATCCATTGTCAATTTTGTTATTGGCAGGGATAAAAGAAGTTTTAATTATTACCACACCAGAGTCTAACGAAATGTTTATTAAAGCTTTAGGAGATGGAAGTCAATTGGGTATCAAAATTATTTATAAAATTCAAATGGAGCCAAATGGAATCCCAGAAGCCTTTATAATAGGTAAAGATTTCATAAAAGATGACAAGGTTTGTTTTATTTTGGGTGATAATTTATTTTATGGAGAATCATTTATTAATAAGCATATACTACCTAATTTTAAAGTAGACCAGGCAGTGATATTTGGACAAAGCGTTAGCGACCCAAAAAGATACGGAGTTGTTGATTTTGATAATGAATTTAATATAAAATCTTTAGAAGAAAAGCCTTTAATTCCTAAATCAAATTACGCTATTTCTGGAATTTACATATTTGATAAAAATGTTTATGAAATAGCAAAAAATTTAAAGCCATCTAATAGAGGAGAGACAGAAATAATAGATATACTTAATCATTATCTTAAAAATAATAATTTAAAATTAGAAGTTCTTAACAGAGGAATTTCTTGGTTTGATACTGGCACTCACAAAAGTTTATTGGAAGCTTCAACATTTGTGGAGGTATTAGAAAAAAGACAAGGCTTAAAAATAGCCTGTTTAGAGGAAATATGTTTTCAGAAAGGATATATCAGTAAGTCCGATCTGATTAATCTAGCTAAGCCAATGAAAAATAGTTCTTACGGAGAATATTTACTAAAAATTGCCAACACAAAATAGTTTTTGAGAATATTTTTTTAAATGAAAAAAATACCATTTAACATTCCACTTAGAACTAATAATGAGATAAAATATATTAGTTCAGTTCTTGAAAGCAGTAAATTTTCAGGGGATGGATTATTTACAAAAAAATGTCATAAATGGTTTGAAGATTATTTAGAAGAAAGTAAAGTTTTACTCACAACATCTTGTACCCATGCACTAGAGATGGTTGCTATACTTCTGGATATTAAAGATGGAGACGAAATTATAATGCCAAGTTTCACTTTCGTATCAACTGCAAATGCATTTATCTTAAGAGGGGCAAAAATTATTTTTGTTGATGTAAGGCCAGACACAATGAATATTGACGAATCTAAAATTGAACAGGCAATTACAAAAAAAACAAAAGCTATTGTTCCAGTTCATTATGCTGGCGTTGCTTGTGAGATGGATTTAATTATGAGTATTGCAAATAGACATGGTTTATATGTTGTTGAGGATGCAGCTCAAGGTATGATGTCAAAGTACAAAGGGAAAAATTTAGGTACAATTGGTCATTTTGGTGTTTATAGTTTTCATGAAACTAAAAATTATAATTGTGGCGAAGGAGGATTATTAATTATCAATGACGAAAATTTTAAAGAACGTGCTGAAATAATAAGAGAAAAAGGGACTAATAGGACAAAGTTTTTAAATGGGGCAATTGAAAAATACACTTGGGTAGACATTGGCAGTAGTTATTTACCTAGTGAATTGAATGCAGCTTTTCTGTATGCTCAACTTGAATTTTCAGAAAAAGTCAATATTAAAAGGTTGAAATTATGGAACAGGTATTTTTTTAATTTAAAAGGCATAAGGGAATTACAACTACCACATATTTCAGATGATATAAACCATAATGGACATTTATTTTTCATAAAAGTTAAAAATATTGTTCAAAGACAAGATTTAATGAATTATTTAAGCTTAATGAGTATAAATACGGCATTTCATTATGTTCCATTGAGCGAATCAGATAAATGTAATGCGCATTTTGAGTTTAGGGGAGATAATAAGTTTACTACACTTGAGAGTGAAAGGCTATTAAGGCTTCCTATTTATTATGATCTAGAAATTGAGGATATAGACCATGTGTGTGAAAAAATAACAGATTTTTTCAATGATTAAAATAGCAACACCGATCTCTCACTTTTTTAAATCTTCAGAGTATTCAAAACAAATAATTGAAATATCTGATTGTTTAGAATGTAGAGACAGTACAATTGAAAATGATAGTCCAAATCAAGAGATATTTCATTGTGAGTTACAACCAATTCATGAATTAAAGCATGAAGATTTTAGTTATTTAGAGTCTATTAAAACAAGTAAAAAAGATTTAAAACTTATAACTTTTCATTTGGCAACCTCTTGCAGCAAACCAAGTATTGACACCTCCAAATTAAAAAGCGGTGTTTTTCAGCCCGGCGGTTATACTTACGAGAAAAATGAAATGCTAAGTAATGCTAAGAAAAACTTTAGAGTAATTAAAAAAATTTTTGGAGATGAAATTAAAGTAGCAGTAGAAAACAATAATTACTATCCAACTAAGGCATATAATCATATTGCTGATGCTGAGTTTATAAATGATGTTGTAACACAAAATAATTTGTATTTTTTATTTGATATAGCACATTCTAAAATATCAGCTTTTAATAAAAAATTATCATGGGAAGATTATAAAGCTAAACTTCCACTTGAAAGAATAATTCAACTTCACATATGCTCACATGACACAGATCCAGTTTCAAACTTAGCGTTTGACGCTCATAATTATCCTGATAAATTTGAAATTCAAGAAGTGAAAAAATTAATAAATAATTATTCTCAGATAGAGTATTTGACAGTTGAATTCTATAGAGATTTAAATGGGCTAGTTAAATCAATAAAGAGTATTAAAAAATTATTATGAGTTATCTTGATGAAATATTTGATTTAAAGAGCAAAGTTGTTATTGTTACAGGCGCTTGTGGCCAGCTTGGGAATACTATTTGTGATTCATTTAAAAAATCTGGTTCAACTGTCTATGGGTTAGATATTAACGTAGATACAAACAAGATAAATGGTGTCGAGTACTTTTCAATCGACATAACAAATAAGTTAGAGCTGATTGAAATTTTTGAATCAATAATTGCTAAACACAAAAAAATTGATGTTTTAATAAATAACGCTGGCGTAAGTACGTTTGAAAACTTTGAAAAAAGATCAGAAGAGGATTTTGATTGGGTGATGGATACTAACCTTAAAGGTACATTTTTTTGTATTCAATCCTTTGTAAATTTATTCGATTCAAATAAACTAAAAAAAGCTTCAATCATTAATATAGGTTCAATATTTGGAGTAGTAAGTCCTGATTTTAGAAATTACACAGATCTTCCAAGGAAAAGTCCAGAGATTTATGGGGCTTCAAAGGCTGGTGTTATTCAAATGACGAAGTATTTTTCAGTACATTTAGCTGAGAGAAATATTCGAGTTAATTGCGTTAGCCCTGGTGGTATTTTTAATCCAAAAAACCCTCAAGGGAAAGGTTTTGTAGAGAATTATTCATTTAGAGTTCCAATGAAAAGAATGGGAGAACAAAGTGAGATGGTAGGGGCTGTTTTATACCTTGCCAGTAGTGCAGCAAGTTATACAACAGGTCAAAATATATTAATAGACGGGGGACTAACATCATGGTAATAAAAAATTTAAAAGATTACGGTTTTAACACCGATAATAGAACATACATTATAGCTGAAATTGGGATCAATCATAGAGGTAATATTGAAGTTGCCAAACAATTAATAGATTCAGCTATTAGAACGGGTGTAGATGCTGTTAAGTTTCAAACGTATTTAACAGAAAAAAGAGCTCCAAAGGGAAATAAAGAGATTTTTAAGCTCTTAAAAGATTTGGAATTACCATTTAATGCGTTTAAGGAACTTAAGGAGTATGCTAATAAAAATAATATAGATTTTTTTTCGACACCTTTTGATAAGGAAAGTCTTGAATATCTTGAAAAAATTGGCACGGACTTATATAAAATAGCATCATTTGATATATTAAATCATGAGCTGTTAAGGAGTATTTCGAAAACAGGTAAGCCGGTAATACTATCTGTAGGCATGTCAAATCTGGAGGAAATTAGAGAGGCATTTAATATTCTTAGTGAGGGCACTAAAAGCATTGCATTACTTCATTGTATATCTGCTTATCCAACAAAAGAAAATGATTCTAAATTAGCAAATATATATAAGTTGCAAGATCAGTTTGATTGTATTATTGGACATTCAGACCATACTAATGATATTTTTGTTCCGCTTTGTTCAATATCAGCCGGAGCCCAAGTAATAGAAAAACACTTCAAGATTGATGATGATTTTGAGTGTATAGATTCGGCTGTTTCTATAACAGAAAAGCAAATGAAAAATTTAGTTGACCAAGCAAGAAGAATAGAAAAAATATTTAGTAATGAGGAGTTTGGAATTAGAAAGTCTGAAGTGGATATTCAAAAATTTAGAAGAATAAGTTGATGGCTTACTATAATTATAAAGAACTTCTACTACTTGGGTTTAAAAAATTAGGTAGAAATGTAAAAATTAGTAAAAAAGCTAGTATTTACAACCATAACCAAATTGAAATAAGTGATAATTCTAGAATTGATGATTTCTGTGTTGTTTCAGGTAAGGTTTTGATTGGTAGAAACTGTCATATTACACCTAGTTGTATTATTGCAGGTGGTGAAAAAGGTGTTTTCCTTCACGATTTTACAACTCTAGCTTACGGAGTAAAGGTCTTTTCTCAATCAGATGATTATAGCGGTAAAACAATGACAAATTCAACTGTTCCTCCAAAATACAAATTTGAATTTAAAAAAGAAGTAATTATTAAAAGGCATTCTATTGTAGGCACGGGATCCATCATTATGCCTGGGGTTACATTAGAAGAAGGAACATCAGTTGGAGCAGCGAGTTTAGTTTTAATATCAACAGAACCCTGGGGTATATACGCCGGTAGTCCTGCAAAAAGAATAAAAAATAGGAGTAAAGACTTGTTAAGACTTGAAGATGAATATTTAAAAATTAAAAATTTTATTAAAAATGAACTTTGATAAGTCAATCAAATTAAGACTAAAAGCACATAGCCTCATACCTGGGGGAGCTCATACTTATTCTAAAGGAGAAGATCAATTTCCAAAACTTAGTCCAGGATTTATAATTAGAGGGGAAGGTGCATATGTATGGGACTTAGATGGTAACAAATTCATAGATTGGGGTATGGGTCTAACATCAGTTTTGTTGGGACACGCATATGAACCTGTTATAAAAGAAGTACAAAAAGAAATATACAATGGATCAAATTTTATACTTCCATCTCATATAGAGTCTGAATTAGCAGAAATATTAGTAAATCAAATACCAAGTGCTCAAATGGTAAAGTTTGGTAAAAATGGGTCAGACGCAACATCTTCAGCTGTAAAACTCGCACGAGCATATACAGGTAAAAATCTTATTCTAAGATGTGCTGACAACCCTTTTTTGAGTATTGATGATTGGTTCATAGGAAGTACTAAAGTGGACTCTGGAGTTCCCAACACAACAAAAAATCTAACCAAGCTATTTAAATATAATCATCTTAAAAATTTGAGGGATGTTATAGAAGAGAACAAAAAAGAAGGGATTGCTTGTGTTGTAATGGAACCAGCATCAAGTGAAGAACCAATTGAAGGTTATCTTCAAGGGGTTAAAGATTTATGTGAACAGAATAATATCATTTTAATTTTTGATGAGGTAGTTTCAGGATTTAGGTTTCACCCTAAAGGTGCTCAATATCTTTATGGTGTGACACCACATTTATCATCTTTTGGTAAATCTATAGCTAATGGCTTTTCATTTTCAGCTTTAGCAGGAAAAAGAGATATAATGGAGTTAGGAGGTATTAAACATGATAAACAAAAAGTATTTTTAATGTCTTCTACCTATGGTGCAGAAACCCATCACTTAAGAGCAGCTCAAAAAACAATTGAGATTTTAAATAATAACAATTATGAGGTAACTAAGCATATTTGGGATACAGGAAAAAAAATTAAAAATAGTTTCAATGAAATCACAAGAAGATTAGGAATATATAATTTCATTAGGCTTGAAGGTATAGACTGTAGACCAAATTTTGTTTTTTTTGATAAATACAATAAACCTGACATGTTATTAAAAACATTGTTTTTACAAGAAATGATTAAACATGGAATTTTATTAAAAATAATTGCCCCATCATTTAGTCATAGAGAAAGTGAGATTAATCAAACAATAGAAGCTTTTGAAAAAGTATTAAATATTATTCAATATGCTATTGAAAGTAAAAAGGTAAGAAAGTTGTTAATAGGAAATCCCATAAAACCTGTCTTTAGAAAATATAATTAGATGACTTCTAAGATCGAAAATATTGCGATTATTCCAGTGAGAGGAGGGTCTAAAAGAATTAAAAATAAAAATTTAATTAATTTTTTTGATAAGCCAATGTTCATACATACTGTCAATCACGCTTTAGAAAGCAATTTATTCGATAAGATTCATGTATCCACTGAATCTAAAGAAATATTAAAGATTTGTGAAAAATATAATATAGAAGTTGATTTTTTAAGACCAAACGAATTAGCTAGAGACAGAAGTAAATTATCAGATGTAATGGAATTTGTTATTAAAAAATATGAGTCATATAACATTCAAATTGAAAATATTTGTATGCTGTGGGCTACTTCTCCTCTTCGTACTAAAGAAGATATTCTGAATTCATACAAAATGTTAGATAAAGGTACAAACGCAGTTATAAGTGTTACAAGTTATGATTTACCCTTTTGGTGTGCTCAAGAAGAAGACAAGCACGGAAACCTAAAGAAAATATTTCCAGATGAATTTTGGAAAACAAGCCATGAAGTGCCATCCATATTTTGTGACAATGGTAGTATTTGCTGGATTAAAACTAAGGCATTTTTAAAACATAAGAATTGGTTCCCTCCACTTTCTAAAGGATACTTGATGCCAAAAGAAAGATCAATAGATATTGACACACAATTTGATTTAGATTTTGCTGAGTACTTATATGGAAAAAATAAAACCTAATTATTGAAAAAATACACTTTTATATCAATTGCACCCAAACGCTTTGGAGGTATAGACTTACTGACCCCTTTATTTTTTGATTTAAAAACTAATTATGATGTAAAATTAATACAGTTCTTTTATAAGATAAAAGCTTATCAGGATTTAAAAAAAGATGATTTTCTATATTCTATATGGAAAAAATCTATTGACAAAAGTTATGTATTATCGAATTCAAAAATAATTTTCAAATTATTTTTTAATTTCAAATTATTATTGAGAATAATAATCTCAAAAAATGTTATTCTTTTGACTGATGGAAAAATTTCAAAAAGAAATTTAAAATTTTTACAATATATAATTTTTTTAAAAAAAGCAAAGTTTTTATGTCACCCATCGATACTTTCAATTGAAGAAAGTAATAATTGCAAAAATCTTATTAACCTTACATTTTCTAAAAAAAGTAATAAAAATTTAAATGAAATTTCAATTGGTTTTCCAAAATTATATTATAGCTGGAAGTCTGAAGTACATAAATATAATGTTGAAAATCCTTTCATAAAAAAGGATCAAAAATTAATTACTGTTTTTGTTCCCTCTACAGTTAAAAATGTTTTTGATAACGAGGAACTAAATATTTGGCTAAATGAAGTTTTAGAAAGCATATCTATTTATTGCCCAGGTTTTTTAGTTATGCTTAAGCCGCATCCTATGTTGGAGATAAAAATTTTAGAAAATATTATTGAAAAATATCCTAAAATTATTGTAGAGATTTCATATTTAAATCCCAGTTTACTTGCAAACGCGTCCTCTTTTATAATCTCTCATCATTCTGCTACAATATTAGACGGATTATTTTTGAAAAGGAAAGTGATTGTATATATCAAACTTACAGATAATTGGTTGAAACGCCATCCTGATGGAAGTGTTTATTCAAAACTAAATGTTTTATTTACCTCATCTCAAAAATCATTATATAAAAATATAGAAAAATGCTTAGAGAATGAAATGGTGGATTCAATGAATATTGAATCTTTAGTTGAACATGAGTATGGTGTTTTAAATCTTTTCTAAAATATTAGGAATATTAAGTTGAAAGTATCTAATATGAAAAAAAACTCACAAATTAGAAGATTTTATAAATTTACACTAGTTCACTATATAAAAAACATTTTTTATTCCTTTAAACTTGGAAAACTTGGAAAAAGAACAATAATTGAAAAGAACGTAGAATTTCTTCGTTTTACAAGAAATATCAGGCTAGAAAATAATTTAATTATAAAGTCTGGTGTTAGAATTTGTTGTTGCAACGAGTCTGCAAATATTATGATTGGAGACTACACCACGGTTGGTTATCATACACATATATTTGCATCAGAAAAAATTGTTATTGGAAAAGATTGTTTAATTGCCCCATTTGTATACATTGTTGATAGCAACCATAGGATTAATAAAAATAAAAATATTAATAGTCAGGGAAATACTACTTCACCAATTATAATTGGTAATGATGTTTGGATTGGAAGTAATGTTACCATTTTAAGTGGTGTTAAAATTGGTAATGGTGCGGTTGTTGCCGCTGGATCAGTGGTTACTAATGATATTGATGAATATTTAATATTTGGCGGCGTTCCAGCTAAAAAAATTGGTGAAAGAAAATGAAGATAGGAATTATAGTTTTATGCAGATATAATTCATCAAGATTACCTGGAAAAGCATTAAAGCTACTAAACGGTAGGTCAATTCTTGGTCATATTCTTGATAGATTAGATTATGTTTCAAATCAAGTAATAGTTGCAACCTCAGATCAAAAAAGTGATGATGAGATAGAAAAATTTTGCAATTATTCTAATATAGAATGTTATAGGGGATCGTTAGAGAACGTGTCTGACAGGTTTTTATCTTGCGCGAATCATTATAGTTTAGATTACGCTGTGAGGATAAATGGAGATAATTTTTTTACTCCATGGGATATTCTTTCTCAAATGATTGCTATTGCTAAGACAAGCAAATTCCAATTTATTACAAATGTTTTAAATAGAACTTTTCCAAAGGGGATGAGTATTGAAATTATTCAAACTGAATTTTACTCAGAAAATATAAAAAAGTTTGACGATTATGACAAAGAACATGTAACATCGTTTTTTTATAAAAATAAAAGTATAGGTGAGAGATATAATTTTTACAATGACAATAATTCTGAAACCAAAGATTTAGATCTTGCTTTAGATACTTTAAAAGATTTTGAAAATATTAAAGAAATAGTATTAAAAATGGATAGATATCCAGCATCATATACTTTTAAAGAAATAATTACTATTGCATCTGGTAAAGAAGATTATAACCCATGGAAAGGCAAACATGGACCTTTATTAATAGCTGAAATAGGAGGGAATCATGAAGGAGATTTTGAAGTTGCAAAAGAATTAACCCAAAAAGCAATATTAACTGGTGTAGACTTTATAAAATTTCAACTCTATAAGGGAGATACTTTAGTAAGTAAAATTGAAAGTGAAGATAGAAATAAGCACTTTAAGAAGTTCGAGTTATCAAAAGAACAGCATATTGAATTGGCAAAAATGTGTCAAGAGGCAAAAGTTGGGTATATGGCCTCAATTTGGGATTTAGACATGCTTGAATGGATTGATGAATTTTGCCCAATATATAAAATAGGCTCAGGAGATTTGACAGCTTGGCCCTTTATTAAAAAATTAGCGCAAAAGGGAAAACCAATAATTCTCTCAACAGGCCTTTCTTCACTAGACGAAATTTTACAAACAGTATCATATCTTCAAGGGATTAATAAAGTATATAAAAGTCCAAATTATCTTTGCATATTACAATGTACGTCTATGTATCCTATAGAATTCAAAGATGTTGGATTAAACGTAATAAAAACTCTTAAAACCGCAACAAATCTGTCAGTTGGTTATTCGGATCATTCTGAAGGTACAAAAGCTATTGAATTAGCCACTGTCATGGGAGCACAAGTTATAGAATTCCATTTCACTGATTCTAGAGAGGGTAAGGTGTTTAGAGACCATAAAGTATCTCTAACACCAATTGAGGTAAAACAGTTACAGGTTAACTTACAAGATATATCCGATTTGCAGGGAGAGTATGGTAAAGTTCCTCAAAAGATTGAATTAGATAATGATCATGTTACCAGTTTTAGAAGAGGTCTTTATTTAAATCGAGATTTAAATAAAGGAGAAGAAATTAAAGAAGAAGATATAATATGTTTAAGGCCTAATCATGGGTTAGATGCGAGAGATTTTAGTTTTATAGTAGGAGGTAAAACTCTTAGGCCAATTAGTAAATTTTCAAAGATTACAAAAGGGAGGGATATTTGATGAATTATAAAGGAGTAAAACCAACTAGTAGAAGACTAATAAGTAAAAACAGTAAATGTTCATTATGCGGGTCAGCAAAACATAACCTTATACATGAATTTGATCACCCTGTTGAAAATGAAAACACCTTTGGCATTAAAGAATATTACAGAGAGCTTTGGAGGTGTTCGATTTGTGGCTTATTTTTTAATGAACATGAGTATAACTTTGAAGAAATTTATAAGGGAGACTATAGAATATCGGCTTATCGTGGAGATTTAATTCACCAAAGATTTAATGAAATAATGAACCTTCCTATTGAAAAATCAGATAATAAAAATAGAGTACTTCGAATATTAGATTTTTTGAAAAAACATTCTTTTAAATTAGATAAAAAAATTTTAGATATTGGCTCTGGTATGGGTGTTTTTCCTGCTGCTATGAAACAAAATCACTGGGAAGTAGTTGCAATTGATCCCGATCCAATAAATATTGAAATTGCTAAAAATTATGCTAAAGTTCGTGTGATTCAGGGAGTTTTTCCAAATATATCCATAGATGAAAAATTCTCGTTAATTACCTTTAATAAGGTAATTGAACATATTGCAGATGCTACTTCCTTTCTAAATGCAGCAAAAAAGCACTTAAACAAAAAGGGGTATGTATATATAGAATTGCCTGATGGTGAGGAGGCAATTAAAGTTAGTCATTTTAGACAAGAATTTTTTTTAGAGCATTACTATGCATTTACTTCGTCTTCAATATGTTTGTTAGCTGACAAAGCAGGTTTTAGTGTTGTTAGGTTGCAAAAAATTAAAGATCCAAGTGGAAAGCATACATTAGCAGGATTTTTAATGGCTGAAGATAATTTTAAGTAAAAATTTATGGCAAGTAATAATCCGTTAGTTACTATTTATGTTCCCAGTAGAAATTATGGGAAGTTTTTAGAAAAGGCTTTAAAAAGCATTGAGCTTCAATTATATAGTAATTGGGAGTTATTTATAATAGACGAAGCCTCTGAAGATAATACATTAGTAATATCGGAGTACTTTAAATTAAAAGTTAACCAAAGAGTTGAAATTATAAAAAATAGAGTCCCTGTAGGTTTACAAAGGCTTGCTAATAATGTATTGGACTTAGCTAATGGAAAATATATTATAAGATTGGATGCTGATGATTGGTTCGACGAGATGGCTTTATTACAAATGGTTTCAAAGCTCGAATCAAATTCTGATTTAGGCTTGGTTTATGGCAACTATTATTACACTGATGAAAAGGGGAATATTTTAAATTTTGAAAGAAGAAATAAATTAGGTGAAGAAGATAAATCAAATAATTTACCTCCACATGGAGCATGCACTTTAATAAGAACAAATATTCTTAAGTCGGTTTCAGGATATTCAGAAGATTTAAATGCTCAAGATGGATGGGATTTATGGTTCAAGATTATTCAAAAAGCCAAGGCAGCAAATTTAGAAGCTCCTATATTTTATTATAGGCAGCATGGAAATTCTTTAAGTAAAGATTCAAATAGATTATTAGAGGCAAGGTCTAAAATATTCAGCAAATTAAACGTTAGCTTGAAAAATGGAGATTATAAAACTACTTGTTTAGCGATAATTCCAGTTAAAGAGTCTTATCCTAATTTTAAAGGAGTACCATATCAAAAAATAGAGGATAAAACTCTTTTACAATTATCTTTAGAATCTGCTCAAAATTCCAAACTGATTACAGAAGTAATGATTTCTTCACAAAGCGAAAATGTAATTCAGTTTGCAAAAGACTTAGTAATTAATGGAAAAGTAAAAAAACATATTCAACTAAAAAGGCCCGAAGATTTTTCTAATGAAACCCTTCATCCTTTAGATATTTTAAAGCACGGAATTAACGAGTATTTTAAGTTAAAAGGTAAAAACCCAGATATAGTTTTGTTTTTAAGTCTTCACGCACCTTATAGAAAAGCAGAGCATATTGATAAGGCTATTAATGTTTTAAATGTTCAAAATTGTGATTCTGTTGTCTCTGTTATTGAAGAGAGAGAGCCTATGTTTAATCATGGAAAAATGGGCTTAAAGCTTATTAATCCCGGAAGATTTATGGGGCTTTCACATCAGAAAGAAATGCTTTTTAAATTTAATGGTTCAATAATTGCTTGCTGGTCAGATAACGTATTAAATGGTTCTCTTTTTGGCGAAAAAATAGGATATATAGAAATGAATAATAAGGATAGTACACAAATCAAATTTATTTAAAATAAATATTTTTAAATGATTGATAAAAGAAAATTCATTGAACTAGACATTAACAAAGTTAGGTATAACTCAAAAGGAATAATTGATTTTTATTGGCCTTATGATAAAAATTGTCATGTAAAGATTTATTCGGAATTCACTTTAATTTTTAATGAATATCTAAAGAATAAAAAATCAGAGGATGTTGAGCCACTAGTTATTTTTTATAAATGGCTATTAAGTGACATTTTATCTATTTATAAGTCTATTAAAACAGTTGAATTATTAAGAGAAAGTGGATATAGTGTAAATATACCTTCGCACTATAAAATGACTAATAATTTCATGAATTCTCAAAAACCTGAAGTCATTTTTTTTGAGAATCAAATAAAAAAAAAATTAGGAAATAAATTTTTTGTTAGGAGTTTAAAAAAAATCTTAAAGTTTTTCATTTGGAATAAACACATTATAAATTTTTGGAAATTTCAAAAAGTAACTTGTTTGTCAAATGGGAAAATTATTGATAAACATGCAAGAATTGAAAAAGTTAAAAGGGTATATGTTCAATTGAACGATTTTTTTAAAGCCCAGCCTAGTTTAAAAAATTTGAATGCTAAATTATTACCAGAAAATCAAAATACTACCAACGAAGTACTAGATTTAATTAAAAAAACTTTTGAGTCTAACAACGTGGTCTTTGATTGCAATATAAATAACTATTTTAAAATTTGGATTGGACAGGCATTTAATTTCTATAATTTTCATTCTTTACAATTACGTACACAATCTCTTCCAAATAAACTTTGGGTAAGCTGTCCTGGAAATACAATTTGGCATGCTATGCTAACATCTGCCATAAGAAAAAGATCAGGAATAGTTTATGCTCATAGTCATGGTTCACCAAATTTTGAAGCTGATCAAAATTTTCAAAATTTCGTTGATCATATTCATTGTGATGAATTATTCATTGAAAGTAAAGCATATGCAGATTTTAAAATCAAAAATTTAGATCACCGATTTATGTTTGGCAAAGATTTTCCAAAGTTAAATTTCCCAAACCCTAAAACCAGAAACTTAAATAGTAAATCACCCAAATTGTTACAAAGAAAAATAAAAAAAATAATGTATGTACCTAAGCCTTTCTTTGGTGAAGATGCTAGAGTTAGAAATGTTCCATCAGAAATTCAATATTTCGATTGGCAATGTAGGCTACTTGGAATTTTATCTGATGCTAATATTGAAATTATATACAAGCCTCATCCAGGTGGTAGATCTAAGCCAAGTAAAGATTTTGCTTTAAGTTTTGGAGCAAAAGAGATAAATGAGCCTTTTGAAAAAGTTAAGGAACAAGTCGACGCTTATATTATTGATTTTTTAACATCAACTACGACCCACCAAATTTTAAATTCAGACCTTCCTGTGATTTTCATAAACCTTAAATCACCAGATATTAGTGAAGATATTAAAATTAGTCTAAACAAGCGCAGCTATGTGCTGGAGAGCTTCATTGATGACCTTAATAGATTTAGAATCGACAATAATGAGCTTTTAAGTATTTTAAATAAAAAGGAGCATGTGTTTTGCTATGATTTTTGTAATACTTTTTATGACAACATAATTTTAAAATAAAAGTGGTCAAATTACTAATAAAGTCAAATAAATTTTGGAATTTATATGAAAGAAATAATGCCTCAATGTGGTTTAGGGGTGTAATTTATTCTCATAAAGTTATTGAAATAATTGATTTATTAAACACTCAAAATACCAGTGTGATTCAAAGTGTTTTAAATGATATTAGAGGTCATTTTTCATTTATTTTTCAAAATTCAACTTTTACATTAGCAGTTGTAGATAGAGTTAGAAGTTCGGAATTGAATTATTTTATTGGTGTTAATAATGATTTATTTATAACTCCCGATATTAATAAAATACTAGATTTAAATTTTTTTAATAAATCTATTAGCGAAAAAGCTATCCGCCAAATTGCAATGTCAGGGTATACAATTGGATCAGAAACTTTATATGATAATTGCAAATCATTAAATGCTGGCCAATATTTAATCCATTTAAATGATAAAATTATTGTAAAAAATTATTTTAATTATTTTGGAGATATTAAACTTAGAAAATTTGACGAATTATTAGAGGAATTAACTCAAGTTACAATCAATATTTTTAAAAGAACTTTATTAGAAATAGGAGAACGTCAAATAGTAATCCCATTAAGTGCTGGCAATGATTCAAGACTTATAGCTTCTATTTTTAAATACCTTGGGGCTAAAAATGTTTTGTGCTATTCATATGGTCAAAAAAATAATTTTGAAGCTAATGTGGCAAAATTAATTTCAAAAAAACTTGGTTTTAAATGGGTGTTTATTCCACAAACATATAAAACAGAAAGAAAACTTTATAAGTCTAATG
>Ga0255765_1002630_pt1 | contig 20059 bp, 18 predicted proteins | sample 041ome_8_FD_179965 | JGI IMG/M metagenome (GOLD analysis project Ga0255765, IMG submission 179965) | Coastal salt marsh microbial communities from the Groves Creek Marsh, Skidaway Island, Georgia - 041407BS metaG (version 2) | ecosystem: Environmental > Aquatic > Marine > Intertidal zone > Salt...
CCCCACTCCCCGGTCCCCAATAGTCCAGAGTTTCATAAACTCTCATAAAGTCATTCATATATAAATCATGTTCATTCATATCTTTTGATAACCATTTTAAAAACTAAAGCGATTTTACTTTAAATCAGAAATACTAGTGATTGTAGCTTGATCAAAAATTTCTGATATTTATTCACTCTGATAAAACATAATCGCTGAACCATGCAACTGCATCTCTTGAACATCGATCAATAAAGTTACGTATGATTTGGCGATTAAATTATGCCACTTAAGCAAGAATTGCCCTTTTCTTGTTTCAGTACAAATATATTCTAAGTTATCAATCTTAAGATCGTCAAGATGGCCCCTATCCAAAAAAACTCTAGAGTTTTTGGGCCGATTTTTAAGATAACTTTTTCACCCGTAGAATAAGTATATTCAATCTTTTTATTAGCAAGGCCATTATTTCGCGTTGAAATTTTCATGATCACATCTCCCATTTATAGAGCATATATCAATTAAATTATTCTGTAAAATTTCCTTCATTTTTGAACGCCAAATCCCTATACAAAAATAAAACCCATAAAGCAAAAAACAAGACATTGTAAAAATGAATGATAAAATCAAGACATTGTAAAAATGAATGATAAAATATCGAATGTCCGCTAACGACCCAAAGCAGACATTCAATTTGTCGCAGAAAAGATGCTTATGATTGCAATTTTCTGTATTTTTAAAAATATTATAGCTAAGGTAATTATAATTCAGTTTCTCATGTGGCCTTGTTATGAAGGAAAAGCTTATTTTAACAAATTAAGTGATAACATCTTGGCGGTATATATTAAGAAACAGACCTTTTAGCGTAATAAATGTTTTGGGATTAGCTAATATTTTATAGATAGGAACGAATATGTCTCACGCAAAATCATTAGTAACAATTTTAATATCACTCATATTTGTCATTCCTATACAGGCTAAAGGTAATTTTAAACATCTATCAAAAGATGGCCATCAAATTATTACTCTTCATAGACTTAAATATAAGATGGAAGCTACTTCGGAATTTTTCATCGTTAATCCAAAACATAGAGCTGCTAATTTTAACGATGTTCCTTATGAAATTTCACTATCGGCATTTATAAGCAAGAATGTAGCTGTAATGGTTCATGCTGAAAGAGTTGCTGACGGAAGCGGAGCTTCCGATTATTCGGATAAAGACTTGGCCATTTGGCCAACTAATAATTTCAGATCAGATGGTTCTGAATGTATGACGCTTCCTTATGACGCTATAGAAGGTGAGCATGATCTTGAGTGGTTAAGAGATAATGGATTTGAACCTTCAGGAAACATTCTCTTTTCTCAATATTTTTTAACAACAGATGATTACAATGATGAGATTGTCGTCAGTATGATCTTACGTATTGAGGATTGTAATAATAATATAGAAAATATGGAGTTTCTGGAAAAATCTCAAAATCAGTTAAAAATCAGCAAAACAGAATAATAGGCATATAAAACTTCGTAATGTGTAGTTGTCTGACCGTATTTATGGTTTGGGTGATTATTGAAATCGGATGTCTGCTTATGGCCGAAAGCGAACATCCATAAAATATATAATTGCCTTTCCTATTATATTCCAGTTAGGATGAAACTCTTTCAATATGTTAGTTTGACCTTATGTTGAAAAGTGGGGATTAATTTATAATAATATCAAATTATAGGAAGTAATTATGAATAAAAATGAACTTATCGATGGTGTCGCAAATTCCGCGGGATTATCTAAAACAGATGCTGGTAAAGCAGTTGACAGCGTTATAGATGCTATTTCAGGCGCTTTAGCTGCTGGAGGCGAGGTTCGTATGACGGGCTTTGGCACATTCAGTACAGCAAGTAGAGCAGCATCAACTGGTCGCAATCCTCGAACAGGTGAAGCCATCCAAATAGCAGCGTCAACAAGACCTAAGTTTAAGGCTGGCAAAAGCCTAAAAGACGCAGTTAATAAATAACTTATTGTTTAACAAGAAGATGGCAAACTAACGATCATGTTACTTTGCCACTTTTTTGTGAACGTCTGCTTTCGGCCAAAAGCGGCCGTTTATTTTACCGCTGTCAATTTTTATTTTTCATGGGTAATGCCGAGAATTAGGTCAACCTGATCATGAATGGAAAAAATCATTTCAACTTCATTAATTTCACCACTATTAAAAGCCCGCATGCGTCTCGCATTCATAAGTAAATCGTTTTTGAACGGTCGGCTATTGCGCATGGCTTGGAAATCACAGGTGAAATCAACTGTACCTTGAAAACTATTATAATCACCTCCAAAATCATAGGCGATGAGTTCAGGATATTTGCTCGATAGTTCAAGTCGGTCACTGTAAAAACCAGTAAGCACCTGATCACCTCTGTCATCTTCAATAAGATAATTTGCAATTGCTTCCCGCAGTCCCTGATCAGACACCATGGATAAACGGCCACTTGAAATTAATTCGGTCATGGTGGGTAGAGAAATCGCTGTCTCTATGTATATGTGTGAATTAGCAATTGTTCTGCAATGGTTTTCATCAAGTTCAATATCATTGACACTTATTGAAATGGCTTCCAAAAGTTCTGAAAATCTATTGGTATACATTACATATTGGCCGCGATAATCTTCAAAAGCATCTTCTACATTTGCAAGTTCAGCATGCATGCGTTCCAAGTATGCTTGTACCTGTGCTCGTTCCTGACGTTCCTCATATGCTGCCTGTAATTGAAGACCAAGGAAGATACCGATCACGACGATCAGTATTTCGATGATGATCTGAGACCAGTTCTGGTGTCGGATGGCGGACGCTAGGCGACGAAGTATCATTATTCTCTCCCCTTGATGAAGAGAGCTTATCTTAATTGCCGTTTGAGGTCAAAACGCTCTTCTGCGACTGTCCGCTTTGGGTCGAAAGCAGACATAAATAAATTTCTGTAGATTTAAAGATATTTATGCAAATTTCTTGATCCAAATCAAAGAAGTCCGCCAATTTCCTTATTATTTTACAGGTACAAAATTAAGGAGAAAGATTATGCAAACAGAAAGTAAAACTATTTCGCCCATCGTTATTATTATGGTTTCGTTGATTACAGCGGTCACCGTTTCGTACTTGGTTGTATACTAGTATTAGATTGGCCCTGGCAGTCTTTAACGTAAAATCATAAGCAAAATATATTTAAAAACAAAAAAACCCGCTCGAAAGCGGGTTTTTTGATAAATGGTGAGCCCGACAGGGTTCGAACCTGTGACCTACTGATTAAAAGTCAGTTGCTCTACCAGCTGAGCTACGGGCCCTCATGAAGGGGTGAGCGGAACATAAGGCCACTCGATTAATTGGTCAATAGAAATTTGACACTTTTTTGATAAAAAATTCAATCAATTGGCTCAATATCGCCAAGTGCGCGTGTTTCATGGAATTTTTCAACAAAATCGGATAGTTTTTTCTGCGATATTGCCCCTCTTAACCCCGCCATCAGATCCTGATAATAGGTTAAATTATGTTCCGTTAGCAACATTGGGCCAAGAATCTCACCGCTTCTGATTAAATGGGAAATATAGGCGCGACTATAACTTTGGCACGCTGAACAATTACATTCGCTATCCATAGGGCGTGGATCATCTGTATGACGGGCATTTTTCATGTTTAATGTACCGCGTCTTGTGAATGCTTGTCCTGTTCGGCCGCTACGGGATGGCATAACGCAATCAAACATATCAATTCCGCGTTCTACCGCGCCAACAATATCATCGGGTTTTCCGACGCCCATTAAATAACGTGGTTTATTATGCGGCATATGTGGCATGGTGAAATCAAGCACTTCAAACATAACGTCTTGCCCTTCCCCAACCGCAAGGCCACCAATGGCATAGCCATGAAAATCAATTTCCTTAAGGGCCGCGGCGGATTGCGCACGCAAGTTTTCAAAAACACCGCCCTGCACAATACCGAAAAGGGCATTATCCTTTGCATGATCCGATCCATTATGAAACGCATCATAGGAACGCTTCGCCCAGCGCATGGAAAGAAGCATGCTTTCTTCCGTCTCTTTTTCCGTCGCGGGGTAAGGCGTACATTCATCAAATGCCATCACAATGTTTGAGCCGAGCAATCGTTGAATTTCCATGCTGCGTTCGGGGCTTAACATATGTTTGCTACCGTCAATGTGGGATTGAAAGGAAACCCCCTCTTCTGTGATTTTGCGAAGTTGCGCCAATGACATTACCTGAAATCCGCCGCTGTCCGTCAAAATCGGACGATCCCAATTCATAAATTGATGAAGGCCGCCAAGCTTTGCGATGCGCTCTGCGGTTGGACGTAACATTAAATGATAGGTATTCCCAAGCAAAATATCAGCGCCCGTTTCCCGAACCGTTTCTGGTTTCATTGCCTTAACGGTGGCGGCAGTGCCAACCGGCATAAAGGCAGGCGTTCTTATTTCACCACGAACCGTATTTATAACGCCTGTACGGGCTTCGCCGTCCGTTTCGGTAATATCCATATTAAATGTCATGTTTGGTCCTCTCGCATGAGAATACTGCTGTCACCATATGAATAAAACCGATATCCACTATCGATAGCATGATTATAGGCCGCTTTCATATTTTCAAATCCTGCAAAGGCACTTACTAACATAAACAACGTCGATTTCGGAAGATGGAAATTGGTCATTAAAATATCTACGCAGCGAAATTGGTAACCGGGAGTTATAAATATATCGGTGGCGTCCGCAAATTCACGCGTGACACCCTCTTCATCCGTTGCACTTTCAAGCAATCTTAAGGACGTCGTACCAACCGCAACTACCTTATTACCGCTCCTATGGGTTTCATTGATTAAATTGGCCACGTCAGCGTTAATTTCACCATATTCTTCATGCATTTTATGATCATTGGTATCATCAACCTTAACAGGCAAGAACGTTCCCGCGCCCACATGAAGCGTTACATAAGCACTATTTATTCCATTATCAAATAAGGCACTCTGAAGGCTATCAGTAAAATGTAAACCCGCCGTTGGTGCGGCAACCGCGCCGTCATGCTTACTATAAATGGTTTGATAATCTTCTTCGTCGCGCTCATCAATGGGGCGCTGCGATGCGATATAAGGCGGCAATGGCATCACACCCGCTTCTTTTAACGCATCCCCAAGATCATCATCGGTTTTATTAAACTGAATGGTAACTTCACCTGCATCACCCTTATGGGTAACGAGCGCATCAAGACCACCGTCAAATTTTATAACATCATCCAGCTTTAATTTTTTTGCTGGCTTCGCAAATGCTTTCCATACGCCACCCGTCATATTCATATGCAGTGTAATTTCCATATTTGCATCACGGCGTTTTCCTTTTAATCGCGCAGGAATAACACGTGTATCATTGAAAATCATCAAATCACCAGCATTAATAAAATCAGGTAAATCCTTGACTTGGCTGTCTTTTAACTCATTTCCATTGACCACAAGCAACCGCGCCCCGTCACGGGACGGGGCGGGTCTAATTGCAATGAGCTCTTTTGGAAGCTCGAAATCGAACTGGTCAACTTTCATGAAGTTTTCTTATGCTTTATGCGTCAGCAGCAACTTGCATTTTTACGATTTTATCAGGATCGCCATTCATGCAGAAATCCATCCCTTCGCCGCGCTTAAGGCCATCGACGTGATCCATACCATCGGTCACTTGGCCCCAAACGGAATATTGACCATCAAGGAATGTCGCATCACCAAAACAGATGAAAAACTGACTATCGCCACTATTTGGGTCTTGTGAGCGCGCCATTGAACAGGCACCACGTGTATGCGGTGTTGAGGAAAATTCCGCAGAAATATTTTTACCTGAGCCGCCCATACCAGTTCCATCAGGATCACCACCTTGTGCCATGAACCCTTCGATTACACGGTGAAAAGTAAGTCCGTCATAAAAACCTTGTCTTGCAAGCTCTTTAATACGTGCAACATGTTGCGGCGCAACATCTGGTAATAATTCAATGGTGACTCGCCCAGCCTCAAGATCGAGGTATAAAGTATCTTCTAAACTCATATTTTAATCCTATTCTTTAACGTCTGCAGCAACCTGCATTTTAATAATTTTATCAGGGTCTGTCATGCCTTCTACTACTACGCCCTTTTTAATTCTGTCGGCATAACGCATACCTTTTACGACCTCACCCCAAACGGTATATTGCCCGTCAAGATGTGGTGAAAAGCCAAGACATATGAAAAATTGACTGTCTGCACTATTAGGGTCGGTGGCACGCGCCATAGAGACCATACCCTTATAATGTGGTGTGTCTGAAAATTCAGCATCCAGGTTTTGACCCGAGCCACCAGACCCTGAAATTTCAGGGTTTGCACCGTCCGGATCACCGGTTTGCGCCATAAATCCTTCTAATACACGGTGAAAAACAAGACCGTCATAAAAACCTTGCCTAGTTAATTCTTTGATGCGCGCTACATGCTTTGGTGCCACTTCAGGCATCATTTTTATCACCACGCGACCATCTTTAAGATCAAGATAGATAGTATTTTCAAGATCAAGTTCATTATCTTGCGCTGTTGCAATTAAGGGCATTACCCAAATAAAAGCAAAAGCAACAAACGCCTTTAAAGATATTTTCATCTGTACGTCCTGTTAATTTGTTTAATTTTTACCAAGTTTCTTGAGAACATTCTTACGAATAGAAGGTGTCACAAATTTGGCAATTTCACCGTCATATATGGCAATTTCTTTCACAAGTCGAGAGGCAATCGCCTGTAATGATGGATCAGCCATTAAAAAAACTGTCTCAACATCGGGATTAAGTTTATCATTCATCGCTGTCATTTGAAATTCATATTCAAAATCAGATGTCGCCCTAAGCCCACGAATAATAACTGATGCGCCAACCTCTTCTGCAAAATGCATAAGTAGACTATTAAACGGCTTAACTTCAATTGTTGCTGAATTTGCATCAGCCACAATGTCCATTTCACGTTCAGTCATTTCTATACGCTCTTCAATACTAAAAAGCGGGTTTTTAGCGGGATTATTAGATACACCGATAATAAGATGATCAACCAAACTCGCGCCGCGCTTAATAATATCCAAATGGCCCAAGGTTATTGGGTCAAATGTGCCAGGATAAAGTCCAATTCTCTTTTGAGTAGCCATCGCTTACTCCTCGGGATTAGTGTCCTCATCAGAAACGTCAGAAGCATCTGCATCTGCATTATCAGCTTCATCACTGCCTTCTGCGTTTTCTTCTGCGTTTTCTTCGCCGTCGTCCTCTTCATCATCCTCTGTTTCTTGAATGCGGTCAACAGAAACAATATTTTCTTCGTCACCAACCTTAAAGAGTGTCACACCTTGTGTATTACGACCCGCAATCCGAACATCATGAACAGGCACACGGATCAGTCGACCTTGATCTGTCACCATCATCAATTGATCTTGAACTTCAATCGGGAATGCGGCAATCACATCGCCATTTCGTTCCGATGTTTCAATGTTGATCAATCCACTACCGCCACGTCCGGTAATGCGATATTCATAGGATGATGTCCGCTTACCGTAACCATTGACGGTAATACTTAGAATAAATTCTTCACGTTCTTCTAGTGCCGCGAGACGTTCTTCATCAATTTCATCAGGTTTTTCAGGATCTTCACCACGACGTTTTGCGGCAGCATATCTTAAATAGGCAAGTTTTTGTTCCTGGTCCATATTCACATGATGCAAGATCGACATGGAAACAACTTCGTCACCGTCCGCAAGCTTAATACCGCGAACACCATCAGAATTACGTCCTTTAAAGAGCCTCACTTTAGTAGCTGGGAAGCGAATACATTTACCGCCCTTTGCAGCCATCAAGACATCATCATCTTCGTTACAGGCAGCAACACCAACCAAACTATCACCCTCAGAAAGTCGAATGGCAATTTTACCGTTTGCACGTACATTAGAAAAATCTGAAAGCAGGTTACGCCGAACATTCCCTTTTGCTGTAGCAAAAATCGCATGCAGGTTTTCCCAACTATCTTCGTCTTCAGGAAGCGGTAGAATTGTAGAAATTGTTTCACCTTGTTGTAAAGGCAGAAGGTTAATCAACGCCTTTCCTTTTGATGTCGGTGAACCAAGAGGCAGTTTCCAGACCTTTAACTTATAAACTTGACCAAGATTGCTAAAGAAAAGAATAGGTACATGAGTATTCGACACAAAGACATTTGATAAAACATCTTCTTCTTTGGTGCTCATGCCGCTGCGCCCCTTACCGCCGCGGCGTTGTGCCCTGTAAGTATCAAGAGCAACACGCTTAATATATCCGGTTGTTGTAACCGTCACGACCATATCTTCAACTTGAATAAGGTCTTCATCTTCAAACCCAAATGCATCTGCTGCAAATTCACTGCGACGCGGTGTGGCGAATTCTTCGCGGTACGCGATAAACTCATCACGCATAATACCGTAAAGACGTTCACGGCTTTGAAGTATATCGATATAATCTTCGATCTTTTCAGACAATTCTTTAAGTTCATCACCAATATCATCACGACCAAGTGCCGTTAAACGGTGAAGTCTTAATTCGAGGATCGCACGAACTTGTTTTTCAGAAAGCTTATATTTACCGTCAACAATCATTCGTCCCGGTTCATTGATAAGCTCAATATAACCAGAAACGTCAACAGCATCCCAATTTTCAGCAAGCAACGCTTCACGGGCAGCAGCCGGATTTGGCGCTTTACGGATCATTGCAACGACTTTATCAAGGTTATTAACCGCTATAACCAGACCAACTAACAAATGAGCACGATCACGTGCCTTACCAAGTTTATATTTCGTGCGGCGCGTAATCACTTCTTCACGGAAGCGAACGAATTGCTCAATAACATTATGCAGGTTAAGGACTTGTGGACGTCCACCGCTAAGAGCGAGCATATTGGCACCAAAACTTGTTTGAAGCGGTGTATAACGAAATAATTGATTTAAAACCACGTCAGCAACACTATCACGTTTTACTTCAACGACCACCCGAACACCATCGCGATCACTTTCGTCACGAATATCTGATATGCCTTCAATCTTCTTTGTTTTCACGCAATCAACAAAATTTTCAATCATGCGTGATTTATTCACCTGATAAGGAACTTCAGTAATAATGATCGCTTCGCGGTCTTTTTTAAATTCTTCGATATGTGTACGACCACGCATAATAACAGAGCCACGCCCCGTCATCTCCGCTGAACGCGAACCCGCCCCCCCCATGATTAATCCACCCGTTGGAAAATCCGGACCGGGCACTATTTCAACAAGTTCTTCAAGACTGATTTCAGGGTTATCAATATAAGCGCAGCAAGCATCCAACAATTCACCGAGATTATGTGGCGGAATATTCGTTGCCATACCTACCGCAATACCCCCCGCGCCATTAACCAATATATTAGGGAAACGCGCCGGCAACACTGTCGGTTCATGTTCACTTTCATCATAGTTCGGCTGAAAAGTTACCGTATCTTTATCGATATCTTCAAGAAGACCACTTGCGGTTTTTGCCATGCGCGCTTCTGTATAACGCATCGCTGCTGGTGGATCACCATCCATGGAACCAAAGTTACCTTGACCGTCAATAAGCGGAAGACGTAACGAAAAGTCCTGAGCCATACGTACCATTGCATCATAAATCGCACTATCACCATGTGGATGGTATTTACCCATCACATCACCGACAACACGCGCCGATTTACGGTATGGCTTCGTCCAATCATAATTATTTTCATACATGGAATATAGAATGCGACGATGAACGGGCTTTAGCCCGTCTCTCACATCCGGAAGTGCCCTAGACACAATTACACTCATCGCGTAATCGAGGTAGGAATTCTTCATTTCCTCTTCAATTGTGATATTGGATATACTTAAATCCGGCGTCTCAGAAGCAGTATTATCGGTCAATATATAGCCCTTTGTTTGGTATTATTTTACTATACTCACCATATTAAGCATCCCACACAAAACATGATGATTTTATCCTTAAATTTATACAAAATATTCCCCTTCATAGCAAGCAATTGAACCATAATTTATCGCTTTTTTTATAATTATATTTCAGCAATTTAAATAATATTTTTTTACCTTATTTTTCAATAACTTAAACAATAAAAAAATTTCGAAAAATTACATATTATTTTTAAAAAATTAGAAAAATATAAATAAAACACTTGCTCAATATCACTATTCGGATTTATGGTATTTTGTGGGGCCAAACAAATCGAAAAAGGCAACACAAAATGAACAAACTTCTATTAATTCTATTATGCATTTTCTTACCACCCGTCGCAGTATTTATAATACGCGGTATAAGCGGTGCATTTATATTGAATATTATCTTGGTGTTGTTATTTTTTGTCCCCGCAATAATCCATGCTCTATGGATTGCGATGAGCGATAAAAAAATAGGGAAATAACCCCTTATAATAACTTAGAAAATTGATTGATATCATGAACCGCCGGTATTTCTTTTCCGGCGGTTATGATTTTCTGACGTTGTTCATCTGAGTAATGATTTGCAGTGAGCTCCGCAAACTTATGTCCCATATCACCCCAGGACATAGGGCGCTGCGATGATCCTGCAGGGTAATCTATTCTTTCCGAATATTTAATATCGCCGACAACAATTTCAACCTTCCCGGGAAAACCACCCGTTTGAACATGAAATTCCGTTAAATCCTCATCCGCAATAATTTCTATTCTTTCCATCATTTGAATAATCTTTTGGTCAAAAATGGCTGGTTCTTCAAAATCATGCATCGATATATCGTCTTTTTTAATCACGGCCAATGCAACCGCATATGGCAGACTAAACCGTGCCGCCATATGATTGCTTATTTTTCGTGTTGATAATGTTTTTGCGCTATCGGCTTTAACCTGCACAAAAACCTTATCAATATCATCTGAATTAATCCCTTTATCAATACAAATTGCTTTGGCAGCTTCAATGGCACTATGAACCCCATAACAGCACGCATATTTCTTCAGTGAAATATTGCTAATATTTGGTGTGCCCCCTTTTGGTACTTTCAATTCTTGGCCATCGCCGTGACTGTGGCTAGCAACGATTCCCATTTCACCGGTGACAACACGGTCACTTGCTGTCATTCCATGTTTCACAAGATCCGCCGAATTAACAGCAAGCTGTGCGGCTTGCCCATTGACCCAATCCTTATCCATTCCAAAGGACCCGTTTCCGGGGGCAAGTGATGGCATAAGACCGTTTGGCGAACATGCCCCCGCCATCCCCATGGTATATGCAATTTGTTTTATATCTAAATTTAACAGTTTTGCGCAGGCAACAGATGCCCCTAGCGGTCCAGCAATACTTGTGGTCCTAAACCCTCGACCTTCGCTTCTATGGCGTCGTCCAACGGCCCTAAGGACGGCAATTGCCACCTCAAGTCCTGCTGCAATGGCTGTTATCAGCTCTTCACCACTTGATCCTTCCCGTTCCGCAACGGCAAAAGCCGCGGGGATAATCGTAACACCTAAATGACCATTATTACGCGGATCAACGACAACATCCTGATAATCAAGAATTTCTGCCCATGTACCATTACATAATGCAGCGAGGTTAGCTGGCATTTTACCCCGTCCAGACCATAGAGTTGATCCCTCTTCGGATTTATTATGTTTTAAATTGAAATCTTCATTGATAAGTCCGGAACCATGTTTTTCATTATAAGCACCAATCGAAATGATAATCACATCAAATATCATTTGTGCAATATGATCACGCGCACTTTCATCAATATCAGAATAAGAAAGCTCATAAGCATATTTAGCAAGCAACCAATCTGGTGAAGTATCAGAATTCATAACTTACATACTCATTCTTTTAAGAAAACTACGAAGCCGTTCTGACTTTGGCGCATTAAAAAATTCTTGCGCTGGCGCTTGTTCGACAATGACGCCTTCATCAATGAATATGGCTCTATCCGCCGTATCTCTCGCGAAATTAAGCTCATGCGTCGCAAGGATCATCGTATGTCCTTTCTCCGCCAATTCTTTCATAACTTCAATAACTTCGCCGACACGTTCTGGATCAAGCGCCGATGTCGGCTCATCGAAAAGCATCACTTCTGGTTCCATCGCAAGCATTCTTGCGATCGCCACCCTTTGTTGTTGACCACCCGACAAAGTGTCGGGATATTCATCTTTCCAATCCAGAAGTCCCACTTCTGTAATTCTTTCAATTGCAATTTTCTCAGCGTTCGCCTTATTCATTTTTTTGACGATGCGTAATGCTTCAACAACATTGCCCACAACCGTTCGGTGCGGCCACAAATTAAATTGCTGAAACACATAACCAATTCGACTACGTTGTCTGGCCAATATTGTCTGATTTGCTTTTTTTAAGTCACCATTTTCGAGTGGCTCAAACCCAATCGGGTCACCATTAATATAAACGGTTCCTTGGGCTGGACTATTAAGCTGATTGATGCACCTAAGCAATGTTGACTTTCCGGAACCTGACGGCCCTAAAATACAGACAACTTCACCTTGCGCCACCTCAAGGTCAATACCTTTTAAAACCTCTAGGTTGCCAAATGATTTATGCAAGTTTTTAATATTCACCGCAGCGGTCATGACTATAGCCCTCCTTGCGGTTTTATTTGAAAGGCGGACTGGCTAATTTGCTTGAACCTTTGCCAAAATGGAACTTTTTCACGATTAACCCACGCTAATTTATATTCCAAATACATCATAAATAATGATGTGGTATATGCCATAATCAAATATATAACAGCAACTACCGTGAATACCTCAATCGGTCTAAAGAAGTTAGCGATAATGATCTGCCCCTGATACATCAATTCTGCCATACCAAGTACGGAACAAAGGGATGATAATTTAATGGCGGACACAAACACATTGCCAATCGCCGGTATCATTCTATAGGCTGCTTGGGGTACCACGACCCTACGCGTTATTTGCCCCGGCTTAAATCCAAGCGCAGCGGCGGCCTCAATATGCCCCTTATCAACCCCTTGAATACCCGCACGAAACACTTCAGATAAATACGAACCCACATTTAATGCCATCGCAATTACAAGCGAAGTAAGCGCATCAAGCTGAAGCCCCGTCAAAATGGGAAGACAATAATAAATCCATACAATTTGAATAAGCCCGGGTGTTCCCCTAAATACCTCAACGTAAATTATCAGCGGTAAGGCAAATATTTTTCTGGCTCTTAGCCGCACTATCGCGACAAAAAGCCCAATCACCGTTCCAAGAGCCATCGTGAGCAATGAAAGCAGAATTGTTGTCTGAATGCCCTCTAATAATAGTGGGAAATTATTCCAAACAATGTCGAACCGAAATTCAAATTCCATATTAAATGCTCACGAAGATAACTTTATTATTTAACATCACCGATTAATCGTGTTGGCGCGACAACGGCATCAAGAACAACATCAGGATATATTTCTGCCTGTTTGGCCATAAAATTCGTTTCAATGATCGTATCAACAAATGTATTCATATAATGAAGTAGGTTATGCTGACATTGTGGCATAACAAACCCCGCCCCAACGGAACGTGGTGATTCCGGTAAAACCACGACTTCGGCCCAATCGGAATTAGCACGTGCAATTTGTTGCGTTTCAACGGAGCCTGCCCCCATTGCAATAGCACGCCCACTGGCCACTTCTTGTTCCGGTAAGGCGGGCGGTGCAACTGATTTTATTGTCGCATTTGAGAAAAATTCTTTATCGTTTTCCGTATATGTAATATGCGCTGCACTACCTAGGCGCAGAACAACATTTGAACCGGGCTTATCAATATCCGAAAGCTTAGTAATATTCTTATCTTTACGTACCAAAAATGTTTGTGATCCAATGACAACAGGCTTCGTAAACCAGACGGATGCCGCCCTGTTTGGGCGGCGCGCTACATTGGAAATAACAATATCAAATTTCCCAGATTGAAGTCCTGCAATAAAAGTATCCCATTTGGCTTCAACCCATTCGACTTCTACTTTTAATAATTCTTCGCCTAACATGTTGCCGGCATTGACGAAAGCACCTTCTAATTCACCTCTCATATTTCTATATTGAAATGGCTTTGAATTAATCCATCCAATACGGATTTTCCCGCGCTTTAAAATTTCTTCAAGCATATCAGGTGCTGTGCTACAATTTGCGGCAAACGCCGGAACACTTACGATAAATGATAATATGACGCTTAAAATAACGATAATTTTTTTGATGATATTCATCCGAATTTTTCCCAATTGAAAAGCTTAAAACAGGTTTCAATATAACTGTATTAATTACAAGATTTAATAATTACCCCTTATTTCTTATTAGCCTTTTTTTCTGCTTCCGCCGCAAGACGTAATGCTTTTAATTTATCGGCTTTGCTTCGCACTTCTTTTGCTCTTGCTTCTTTTTCATTTATAAGCTTATTGGCCTTTATTTTTGCTGGCTTCCGATCTTTAAACCCACCTTGATCACCGCGTTCTAATGCTGCAAACATTTTATCATCAGCCGTATTTGGCCGTGTTGCTCCTGATCCCATTTTCTAAGCTCCTTTATTAATTATTTATCTTCAAAAATTTATTATTGAAAAACCTATAAATCAGGTTCCATCATATCGGACTTAATTGCAAGAATTTTATCAGAAAGGATGGTTTCTTATTGAGAAAATCTTGCCTTCCCTGCAAGAAATGAAATTAATATTGCTATTATTCTATTCGAGGAATAGTTTTCTTGAAATGCTGGAGCTAGAAACAAATGAATTCAACCCTATATTATATTCATGACCCCATGTGCGAGTGGTGTTATGGTTTTGTAAATACCTGGGAGAAAATTCAGCAACAATTACCGTCAAACGCTGCGCTCAAATATGTGGTGGGCGGCCTTGCACCAGACAGCGATCAGCCAATGTCCTATGAAACACGTCAAATGATCATTGGGGCATGGCATAGAATTTCAGAAATGCTAGGCACAGAATTTAATTTCGATTTCTGGATCAAAAATAAACCACGCAGATCAACATACCCCGCCTGTCGTGCCGTTCTCGCTGCACGCGCACAAAATCATGAAAAAGAAATGATCAATGCCATACAACAAGCCTATTACCAAAGAGCACTAAACCCGTCCGATGATCACGTTTTAATTGATTTAGCAAAAGAAATATCACTTGATACCAATAAATTCATAACAGATTTAAATTCGGATAAAATTAAAAACCAATTAATGGATCAAATCAGCTTATCAAGAAAATTAAGCCATAGAGGCTTTCCGTCACTCGTGCTTGAAACAGCGGGAAAATATTATTTTATCGATCATGATTATAGCAATGCTGAAACCACACTTACTAAGATTATTGGTTTAATAGAGTTCCCAAAATAAAAAAGCCCCGCAATTGCGAGGCTCTTTCTTTATTCTCTAAAACGGGATCTCGTCATCGAAATCTGATCCGCCGCTACTTGGGGCTGATCCGCCGCCACCTTGGCCACCGCCGCTAAAGCCGCCGCCTGATCCGCCGCCGTACCCGCCATCATCGCTGCCGCCGAAACCGCCGCCGCTATCATTGCGACCGTCAAGCATAGTTAGTTCGCCGTTAAAGCGTTGCAACACAACTTCAGTTGTATATTTTTCAACACCTTGTTGATCTGTCCATTTACGAGTTTGAAGTGAACCTTCAATATAAACCTTCGATCCTTTTTTCAGGTAATTTTCTGCCACTTTACAAAGATGCTCGTTAAAAATAACCACGCGATGCCATTCTGTGCGTTCGCGACGCTCCCCACTTGAACGGTCTTTCCATGTATCGGATGTCGCAATACTTAATTGCGCGATTGGTGAACCATCATTTGTGTGTCTAATTTCAGGATCACGCCCCAAATTACCAACCAAAATTACTTTATTTACGCTTGCCATGATGTATCTTTCTTTAAAAATGCGAATCTAATATGGTTCACAATAGCCATGAAACATCATGAATGCAACTGAGAACAAAATAAGAACTTTACATATTCCTAGAATCCCTTAAATTGCTAGTGAAAATAAAAACCGGGTATTATAAATGCTAACTAAAATTTCCGTTCGTGGGGCAAGAGAACACAACCTAAAATCCGTGGATGTTGATATCCCGCGTGATAAACTTGTTGTCATCACTGGCCTTAGTGGCTCAGGTAAATCGTCGCTTGCTTTTGATACAATATATGCCGAAGGGCAACGCCGATATGTGGAAAGTTTATCCGCTTATGCCCGTCAGTTCCTTGAAATGATGCAAAAGCCCGATGCCGATCATATTGAGGGGCTCTCCCCCGCTATATCAATAGAACAAAAAACGACGTCACGTAACCCGCGCTCAACGGTGGGAACCGTTACAGAAATATATGATTATATGCGTCTTTTATATGCGCGCATTGGCGTGCCATATTCCCCGGCAACAGGAAAACCCATTACCAGCCAAACCGTTAGCCAAATGGTCGATAAAATTATGGAACTTGAAGAAGGATCAAGACTTTATTTACTTGCGCCAATTGTCCGCGGCCGTAAAGGCGAATACCGCAAGGAGTTCATGGAACTTTTAAAAGCTGGTTTTCAACGGGTTAAGGTTGATGGCGAATTTTATGAAATCGAAGATGTTCCCGATTTAAATAAGAAAATCAAACATGATATCGAAGTGGTGGTTGATCGTCTTGTTGTGAGACCCGATCTTGAAACCCGCCTCGCTGATAGTATGGAAACGGCACTTAATTTATCCGATGGACTTGCGGTTGTGGAAATTGCAGATGATACCGGTGAGAGAATTTTATTTTCTGCCAAATTCGCCTGTCCCGTATCTGGTTTCACCATCGAAGAAATTGAGCCACGCCTTTTTTCTTTTAATAATCCGTTTGGTGCTTGTCCAACATGTGACGGTCTTGGTGAAAAATTATATTTTGATCCTGAACTTGTGGTGCCGGATACATCATTATCATTAAATGAAGGGGCGCTTGCTCCGTGGGGTAAATCCAATTCACCCTATTACGCGCAAACCCTAGAAAGTATTGCAAAGCATTATAAGTTTAAAACCAATACACCGTGGAAAAAATTATCTGAAAAAATAAAAGAAGTCCTGCTACATGGTAGCGGTTCTGAAGAAATTGAAATTACATATAACAGCGATAACATCAAAAGTTATGTGGTCAATAAATCATTCGAAGGGGTAATAGGCAACATCAAAAGACGTTGGCGCGAAACAGACAGCAATATGATGCGCGAGGAACTTGCGAAATTCCAAAGCTCGACAACATGTGATGCCTGTGACGGTCACCGTTTAAAACAAGAAGCCCTCGCCGTAAAAATTGACGGAAAACACATCAGCGAAATTACGGAATTATCCGTACGTCGGTCCCTTGAATGGTTTACGGAACTTTCCGGAAAGCTATCCGATAAAGATAATGAAATCGCATCCCGTGTTTTAAAAGAAATTAATGAACGCCTTGGTTTTTTGAATAATGTTGGTCTTGAATATCTAAATCTTTCACGCACGTCTGGCACATTATCCGGTGGTGAAAGTCAGCGTATTCGACTTGCCAGTCAAATTGGATCGGGTCTTACGGGTGTTTTATATGTTTTGGATGAACCCTCTATCGGGCTTCATCAACGGGATAACAGCCGTCTGCTTAAAACATTGTCGAACTTACGTGACATGGGCAATAGTGTCCTTGTTGTTGAACATGACGAAGAAGCGATCCTAACCGCGGATCATGTCATTGATATGGGACCCGGTGCGGGCGTTCATGGCGGTGAAATTGTGGCGCAAGGCACACCGAAGAAAATCATGAGCAGCAAAAAAAGTCTTACGGGACAATATTTAAGCGGCATAAGGTCCATTGAAATTCCAAGTGAAAGACGCAAAGGTCATTTCGCAGGTAAAAAGCGAAAAGAAATCGTTGTTAAAGGGGCAACCGGTAATAATTTAAAAAATGTAACCGCAAAATTCCCACTCGGCGTCATGACTTGTATCACTGGCGTATCCGGAAGTGGCAAATCAACACTTACTATTGATACATTATATAAAGCCGTAGCCCGCAAAATTAACAGAAGCCGCGTGATCCCCGGCAAACATGAAGATATCACTGGGCTTGAGTTTATTGATAAAATTGTTGAAATTGATCAATCCCCGATTGGGCGAACACCACGTTCAAACCCGGCCACTTATACGGGCGCATTTACCCCAATCCGTGATTGGTTCGCGGGCCTACCAGAAGCAAAATCACGCGGTTATAAACCGGGACGTTTTTCATTTAACGTTAAAGGCGGCCGCTGCGAAGCGTGTCAGGGGGACGGAGTCATTAAAATTGAAATGCATTTCTTGCCCGACGTTTATGTTAAATGTGATGTTTGTGACGGTAAACGCTATAACCGCGAAACTTTGGAAATTAAATTCAAAGGCAAAAGCATTTCCGACATTCTTGACATGACCGTCGAAGATGGCATGGACTTTTTCGCCGCCATCCCGAGCGTGCGTGATAAAGTTGCCATGATGCAAAAAGTGGGACTTGATTATATTAAAATCGGTCAAGCGGCCACCACTCTATCTGGCGGTGAAGCACAGCGGGTGAAATTATCAAAAGAATTATCAAAAAGGTCTACTGGTAGAACATTATATATTCTTGATGAACCGACAACGGGTTTACATTTTGAAGATATCAAAAAATTACTCGAAGTTATTCAAGCGCTGGTCGATAAAGGGAACACCGTAATCATTATTGAACACAATCTTGACGTCATAAAAACTGCAGATTGGATTCTCGATATTGGCCCCGAAGGGGGAAGTGGAGGCGGAAAAATCATCGCAGAAGGCACTCCAGAGGACGTTTCTAAGGTAAAAAACAGCTTTACTGGTCAATATTTAGCAAAATTATTGTAAAATTTTCATTTTTGTTAACCTTTTGTTAACCATATCTGTATAATGTAGATTGTATTACAGATGCCCAAAAACTGTAATACCATAATACTCAACTTACTCCATTTGGAACATCTGCTCTTGCCCAAGAGCGGATGTTTCATTTTTTTAGAGACCTTTTTTTCTTTTCATTTTGCCATAAATAATGTTATCAGCGGCCCATAATTATATGGACTTGAATATGACAATAAAACCCATTCATATCATTGGCGGCGGCATGGCCGGCACGGAAGCCGCGTGGCAATTATTAAAGTATGACATCCCAGTCATTCTTCATGAAATGCGTGGTGTTAAAGGAACCAATGCCCATAGCACCGATGGCCTTGCTGAAATGGTATGCTCAAATAGTTTCCGGTCTGACGATATGGAAAATAATGCAGTTGGGTTATTACACGAAGAAATGCGCCGCATGGGATCCATCATGATGGAAGCCGCAGAACAAACAAAAGTCCCCGCAGGAAGCGCACTTGCCGTAGATCGTGATTTATTCAGCGAGTATATTCAAGATAAATTACTGGCACATCCACTATTCACATTAGAGCGCGGCGAAGTGGATACAATTCCACCTTCAGCGTGGGGTAATGTTATTATTGCTACAGGTCCCCTCACCTCTGATGCGCTTGCAAAAGCGGTACTGGAAATTACAGGCGTCGATGAACTTCAGTTTTTTGATGCGATTGCACCAATCATATATAAAGAGAGCATTGATTTTTCCAAGGCATGGTTTCAAAGCCGATATGATAAAGGTGATGGCGCGGATTACATCAATCTGCCTATGACAGAAGAGCAATATTATACTTTTATTGATGAAATTACTGATGCAGAGAAATCCGATTATAAAGACTGGGAACAAGACATTCCCTTTTTTGAAGGATGTATGCCTATTGAAGTAATGGCGGAACGCGGTAAAGAGACCCTTGCTTTTGGTCCGATGAAACCCGTCGGGCTGACCAATCCACATAGTGATGAAAAGCCATATGCTGTTGTACAACTCAGGCAGGATAACAAACTCGGTACTCTTTATAATATGGTCGGCTTTCAAACCAAGATGAAATACAAATTTCAAAAAGAAATATTCAAAAAAATTCCAGGACTTAAAAATGCCGAATTTGCGCGA